>Ga0180434_10006453_pt1 | contig 13497 bp, 17 predicted proteins | sample SS_ome_7_FD_132453 | JGI IMG/M metagenome (GOLD analysis project Ga0180434, IMG submission 132453) | Hypersaline lake sediment archaeal communities from the Salton Sea, California, USA - SS_1_D_2 metaG | ecosystem: Environmental > Aquatic > Non-marine Saline and Alkaline > Hypersaline >... | reverse complement strand
GATTTTCATCTTGTTTAAAGGGAGAAGTAGGATCTTCTTTTAAGGGAGAACTGTGATCTTCTTCTAATGGAGGAACATCATCACTATTTTGAGATTCAGAATTACAAACACAATTATCGCAAGGAGGTACACAAGATTTTTCAGTAGGATCTTGAGGGACTATAACTAAAGATTCATATTTAGCTTGAAGATTTAATTTCCGAGATTGAAAAGATTTATCTTCCTCATTATTTTCTGACAACATTAATAATAATTATAGATATTAAATTTTATATTCTAATTTAAATTTAATTTTATTAGTATTTAAATGAGTATTTTTAGATTTAGCTCCAGCTTTTTGAGTATAATTATTTTTATTTTTTTTATGTAATAAATATAATTTTTTAGTTTTTAATATAATTTTTTTGAGAGAAGAATTAGGATATTTTTTAATAGATTTTTTTAAGAGTTTATTCCAAGTTTTATTTGTCATTTATATATAATCAATAATAAAATTATTAATTATATATTAAATACTTACTTTCTATGTCTACATCTTTTTTTTGAACCTTTTCTTTTACGAGTATGTCTTTTAGATTTGGACATACTGGGTGTGCCTTTTTTGTAAGTTTTACCAGCAACTTTAAGAGCTTCACCATATTTAATACCTTTAGCTTTCGCTACAGATTTAACGTGGTTAATCCAGGCAGAAGCCATATATATATATTAAAATATAAAAAAATAAAATAATTAAGAATCAGAATAAGTACTTTCTAATAAAACTTGTTGTAATTGTCTTTCTTCATTTCTTTCATAAATAATATCTAACATAGATCGGATAGTTTCTGTTAAATCAGTATTTCTAAAGTAAGTTTCAGGTAAAAGGGAAGTTTCTTGAGATTCTTCAAGAGAATTAATATTTTCATCAGAGACTTCTTTAGAAGAAAATTGTTCTCTACACACAGGACATTCAGCTTTTTGTTCATTTAACCATTTAGTGATAGCTTCTATAGTAAAACAATGTTTACAAGGTAAAATAGCAACTTCTTCATTTTCTTGAAAATCAAGCTGAAAAATAGGGCAACTAGAATTAATATTATTTTGAGAATTAAATTTAACTATTTTAATAATATTACCAGAGGGATCATCAAGAACAGATTTATATTTATTTTTATCTGAAGAAAAACTATTTTCTAGAATAGTTCTAATAATAGAATTATCAGAGTCATAATTAGAAATAAATTCAGTATCAGCATTAATTAAATTTAATGGAGATAGATTATTATTTAATATAATATTATCATTATTTTGGCTCTCATTATTTGTAACTTGGTAATCATGAGTATAGTCTTGATCTTCATGATTAGTATAATTAACAACAGTTAAATTAAGAGGATTTAAGATAATATCTTCTAATGGATTAATTCTTCTTCTTCTAGTTCTTCTTTGAATAATAAAAGAAATATTTTCTCTATTAGAACCTCTAGCTGGTCTATTTAATAAACTATAAGTTATATTATTATTATATTGATTTTCTTGATAATTTTCTTGATCATTATTGATATCTAAAACATTTTGAGAAAAATCTTCGGTCATAATTTCATTAGATTCCAGGGTAGGTAAATCATCATCATTTTCATAATTATTTTCATCATTTTGATTATTTTCATCATTATTAAAAATAAAATTATTACCTTGAACATAAAAAGTATTGGAAAATGAAGAAGGCCAATTAGTTTCTTGAATAGAATCCCAATCACTATAAGTATGGTTGAATGACATATCCATTCTAGAGTATATATAATAGAATATATCTTATTAAATAGTATTAATTTAATTATAAATTAGATTAAAATTTTCCTGAACAATTTTATCAAATTTTTCATATCTTTTATTATTTAATGACTCTTGTAGAAGTTTCCAAGGAGTAAGCTCTTCTAAGAAATTAGATCCTTTCTCTTGAAACAAATCAAATAAATTTGAATTTGAACCAGAAAGCATACTTGTATTTAATGTTGAAGAAAGTTGAGGAAAACCACTAGTAGTTCTTAAATTCCAAAATATAATATGAGGAAGAGTATAAGGACGTCTATACATAGATCTTAATCCAGCTTGTTGATATTTTAAAGAAATTTCATCAAAAAGAGATTTATCTTGAGATCCAGTAGCTTGATCAATTTGCATATCTGAAAAAATTACTAAATTTGTATTTTTCATAATTTCAGGAGAAAGTGAATTTTTAACTGCAGTTTCTAAAATTAGATCTAAAGCTGCATAAAAATTTGTATTCATTCCCCAACCTGCATGTCTAATTGTAGCTACAGAATCAACAAAATCAACACAATTATCAAGATTTATCCATTCAGGTTTGGCATTAAAAGTTAAAATTCGTTTACCAAAAATTGAATTTTCAGCAACTTTTAATCCTAAACCAATAGCAGTATATAAAGGTCTACTATTATCACATTCCATTGAACCAGATGTATCAACCATGGCAATCATATTTTCTAAAAATTTATTGGTTTTAGATTGTGCTTTCCATTGAGTATTCAATGAAATTCTTTCAATATTTTCAGGATCTTGAGAAGCTATATAAGGATTATTTAAAAGATCAGCACCTTTAACTAAATCATATATAGCTATATTTTTAGATTTAATAATTTTCTTACCAGTACTACATTCCAAAATATATCTTCTATAATTTTCAGAACATAAATTACGATCTTCACGAATACTAATATCACTATGATATCTGGATCTTCCTCTTTTATTTTTATCCTGAAATGCAAAACTTTGTTTTCTTAAAGTAATACTAGTAACATTTTTATCAAAATTAATAGACTTCCAATCTAATCCACATTGATTAATCTGAACAGTATGTAATTTTTTATTAAGTTTAGAAATTAAAATTCTATAATGAGTTAAACATTTAGTTTGAGCCCGTTTTAAAGTTTCATGTTCACCTGATTTAACAGTTTGTAAATAATTACTATAATAATCAAACGCTAAATATTTATTAATCCAACCAAATTTATTAGATTTTTCCCTAGGAATCCATTTAGCTAATAAAGATGGATTTGATGAATGTTCATCCTTTCTTAATTGTTCGTTAATAAGCTTAATAATCTTTAAAAATATAGGATGTTGATCAATATTAGAATGAAAAATTCTTAAATAATAAATAAAATATTTCATATCTTTCCAACATCCTAAAGGATGACCTATTGAAGAATCTACAAAAGACTCAAGAGCATTAAAAGCTAGGATTTCCCCAAACTTTGTAATCTCCATTCTAAATTGAGTATTAGTAGGATTTAGATGAATATAAAGATCAGCCCATACAGCAATCATCATATAAGAAATAGAATATAAACCTTTTCCAGAAACAATATCTCTAGTTTGAGCAATTAATTTATAAGACATATTTAAATAATGATTTTTATCTTTTTGAGATAAAGTATTATCATTATAAATATTCTTTAAAAGAGAAATATATTCCATTCTAAGTTCAGATAATTTATGTGCATTTTGACTTCCATTCTCAGTCAATTGGAAAGAAAATTGTACAATTTTTTCTGGAATAGAATTTGACCATGCATATTGAGGATGATTATTTTCACCTAACTCCATATAAGACAGATTATGTACTGTATTATCCAATGCTGACACTAGAGAAGAGGTTGTCATACTCTTATATATTATTTTTAAATCTTTAAATCATTTTTTTAATACATTTTCTGGTAAATTTTTTAGAATTTTTAACCTTTTTAAAGGTAATATTTTTAGTATTCAAAGAATTTTTCTTACCATAAATAAAAAATAAAGAACTAAGTTTATTAAATATATTAATATTATCTTTAAAATATATATCATTTTGATAACCAACTTCTTCTAACTTATTATCTGATATATTTTCATTATTTATAAATTTTTCTATATTTAAATTTTCAATTGAATAATCAAATTTTAATATATTTTTTAAACAAAAATTTTCTTCATTTACTTTCTTATGACTTTCAATTATATTGATCAAATCATGATTATTAATTTTGTTATCTATTTTTAATTTATCTTTAAAAAAATAAAAAATTTCATTATCAATAAGATATAAATAAAATATATCTATCTCTTTTATTTTTTCTTTATATGAAAATAAATTTCTATCTAAATTTTCAAAATAATTTTCTATCCACCCCTGATCTATATCTATACTTTCTTCTTCCATTAATTAATAAAAAATAATAATTTTAATTTATTATTATTTAATTATATATATCTTCAACATCCATCTCCTCATCTACTTCTAATCTTCCCATCTTTTTATCTTCATTATATTCCGCTATCTCTTTATCAATTCTTAAATCTTCTTTTATCATTTCCTCTATCTCCCTTTCTGTATTTATATATGGTGATCTATCTCCTAATATCTCATTTATCTCTCTACGATAATTCTTCCAATTATTAACCATTTTATCATATACATTTTTTCCAACAAAATTTTCTTCATTCTCTCTTTCTCTTATCTTTTCAGATTTATACAATTCTAAATTTTCTCTATTAAGTAATAACCATCCCTTTTTAATTTTTTTTTCTTGTTCTATTATTTTCTCATTAGTAAAATCTAAATTTTTAAAATCTTTTACTTCTCTCTCAACTCTTTCTTCTTTAACTTCATTACTTATATCTGGAAAATTCTCACAATTAATATTAAATTCTGCTTTCTTTTCTACTGGTTTTTTAAATCTACTACCTTTAAAATATGGTCTAACTTCATATTTTCTATTTTCAAATTGTCCTCTCTCTCTCCCTCTATTCATCATTTTATATTATTTATTTATTTTTATTTTTATTCAATTTTTTAAATAACTTAAAGATAATTTAAAAATTAATATTATCTCCTAACAGCAAAAAATTAACTATTTTTTTATTAAAGTCAATGCGTCTACGCCCTTTGTATATTTCTTTAAAGGAGATAGAATTCTAAAATCAAATCATATTTAAGTTAAATACTTTTTGATTTTTTATATTATCGTTATATATATGTCTATTGTTGTATTAAAAGCAAAATCAAGAAGATGGCAAGCTCCAATTAGTGGACAAGGAGAATATGAATTTTCATTAAATGGAACACGTAGAAATATAGGAGTTATCGGAAGTGGATTTCATGGAAAAATTAAAGACCAATCTATAAAAACTCGGTTTAGAGGAGATACAGCTATGGGAAGTGGAGGTTGTTGTGGTGCTTATAAAAAAACAATCTCTAATTCCGGTAGTTGTTTAACCAATGATTCACAAGTTGTTAAAAGAAGTGTTGGAAATACTAGAGGTCTTATCAATCAAACCTTGACTTTTGGAAGACAAACAATTCAAGCAGCACCAGGATTTGAAGGATTAAAAACTGATCTCAGTGGATGTAGATGTCCAGATGGAGGAGGTTTCTATGCTGGCTCTAGAAATATTGTCAAAAATCCTTTATGGATGACAGCAAATGACTATATTATTTATAATTTAGTTGCTAAATATTCCGGAAGTTGTGGATACTCTGGAGTAACTACAGAATTTAAAGGACAAAGAAGAAGATGTGAACATGGTGATAACTTATCTGATGCTTCTGCTAATCTTTGTAAATCTAATATTCCTGGTTCTAATTATATTGGAACAAGACGATTAACTAACAAATGTAGAGTTACTAAAGTTCTTACCGGTAATGCTACACTTGATATGGGTACTTATTTACGAGGATTAGTTTATAAAAAACATTGTCTTCCTCAATTCAATGGCTTACCATATACTAAATATAATAGAATGCCTATTCCTGAATGGGTAAACAATAAAGCATGCGGAAAAACAGGTTCTCTCATAATTAATCCCGATGATGCACCTGAAATACCACTAGCTAATCCTCCTGAATCAGAAATTCAATTTCTTATTAATGCTGTTTATGATCATTGTCTTGATATTACTCAAAATCCTAAAACTACCTCAAAAATATTATCAGTATTATTAAAGAATTCTGAAAATCTAATTATTACTGCTAATGCTCCCTTTTTTGAAAATATTTATTATTTAAATTTTAAAAATTATGATTTATCTTTTTATCTTAATGGTTTTGATATTAATAATACTTTTATAATTATTTCTAATTATAAAAACTCTAATTCTATACAACCTGAGGAAATAAAAATATCCTCAGAAAGCATTCAAGAAAATGCTCTTACAATACCTTCCTACAATATTTCAGATATTTCTGAAGAGCACCTTACAAATAGCTTTATTCTTAATATTCAATTTAATAATCCTTGTAAACAAAAAATTATTTACATAAACGGACTCTTCTTTTCTCTCTAATTATTTTTTTTGTAAAATTATAAGTTATACAATGATGATCTAGTCCGCTTATCTCTTGGATTGAATATACCAAATCATCTAGATTTTCTTTCAAGTATATTTGTTACATTATTTAAATGTTTTCTACCTTGACATTCATGTTCTGTCTGATAATTACATGGCTTACATACTATTATATTATTTTCTACACTACTATATACAATCTTTTTTATTTTTAAATCTAATATTGTTGCATGACAATCTTTACAAGGAGCTGAATCTTGCATAGAACCTTTTGTATCTCTTCTAACTACATAAAGTGTAGTCTTTCTAAAAAGACGATGACCCTTATCCTTGTACATACTGAACATTTTCACTATATTTTCCGTACGTCGTCGTCAAATTTGAATGATACAAATTCCGCAAACATGCTATTTCCGCATGACAACTGCATGTATTTTTAATAAAATTATCTCGGGAACATGTCCTATTAACAGAATTATGACCACGTCCACGAATTCTTCCATTTACTACTGCCACACAACCATGCCTCATCAAAACTTGAGACTTTTCAGCTTCCAACAAAGCTTCAGCCAAATAATCATAATCTCGTGCACTTAGTGTCATCTTTTTTTCATATTTTAAAAATTTTATTTTTTAATTCAATTTTATTTTTTTAAATAATTGAATTAAATATATTTTTTTAAATTAATAAATAATAACATGGCAACCTATCGTCTCAAAATTTGGCTAGATCCTGAGTTGATTGATGCTGAAGTTCAACAATTATATATGGCAGCCGCTTTAAAACATAACAATATTCTTAAAGAATGGAAAAAAAATGATGGATATATAACTGATATAGATGCTGGATTTGATTTATTTGTACCACAAACCAAAGAAATTAATAGAGTATCCTGGGCTCATAAAATTAATCATGGAGTTAAAACATCAATGACTTTTAAAGGAAAACCGGTGTCATATTATATGTATAGTAGATCTAGTACTCCTATCAAAACACCACTTCGTCTAGCTAATAGTGTAGGTATTATTGATGCTGGATATAGAGGTCATATGATGGCTCTATTTGATAATATTCAACAATTACCTCATACAATTCAAAAAGGAGATAGATTAGTTCAAATTTGTAGTCCTAATATGACTTATCCATTAGAAGTTGAAATAATAAATAGTGAAGAAGAATTTCTACCATCAATGAGAGGAACAGGAGGATTTGGATCTACCGGATAATTTCATATATCTTTAATAAAAAAAAAATTGAAATATTTATTTTTTAATATAGAGAAGTGCAAAAATGCAGAAAGAATATCAAAAGAATTTAATTGAATGTAAAAAAAATATGCAAGATCAAAGAAAAGCTTTATCAGAAGAAGAATGGAAAATATATCTAAAAAAATCATATCCAAACTGGCATGAAAATTGCTATGGAGATAGTAGGTTTCCTATCTTAGGAAATTTTATTAAAGATTCAATGTGGAAAGTAAATATAGTATTTTATCCCACAAATATGGAGAAATTGGAAACTCAATCATTTAAGTATACTTTTAGAATCTCTCGTCATACTACTTTTAATACTATTTTAAAATCATTTTCTGAATTTATTTCAAAACAACATATTGTTCTTAAATTAATATTTGGTCGAGATATTTATGAAATTCTAAAAAACTATATTCCCAATTATGAAATGAATTTAGAAAATTACTTTTATGTGCATAAACATATCTACGAAATTATAGGAGGATATAAAGAATGTACAAAATTTAAAAGACAAAAATTGCCAGGAGAAGAAAAAGTTAATTGTGTTAGAAAATATCTGGATCTAGAACAAAATATTGATGATTTAAATATTAGATTAAGAGCTACAAAACTTTGTACACGAAGTAGGCAGTTTCAAAAAAATCATGATTATTTTAATACTATGCCACTCTATTAAAAATATTAATTATTTAATCTTTTTTTAATTTATATGAATTGTATTCCAAGAAATGATGTTGAAAATCAAATAGTAGCTCAAAATTTTACTGAATTAGATAAAGTTAAAGTTATTCCTAATAATGATTGTTCTGGAAATAATTGTTTAGAAAAATACGATTGTAGTGAACCTAGTGATTCTACTGTAGTTTCAGGATTTCAAGCTCATGGTAGTATATCAGCTAAAAGTAGTAGTAGATCTTCTTCACCAGATAAATATATTATGCAAGATAGAAATTTAGAAACATCAATTGAAATCATTAAAGAACAAGAAACTCAAACCCTTCCTGAACCGAGAAGAAATTTAACTAATGTTGCTGCTAAATGTATACCATTAATTATTAATCAAATACAAGAATGTATAGATAAAAATAAACCAACATTAGAACATAATTTAGAAGAAAGAGAGAATAATGCTAATATAATAATTAAAAAAGATTCATTCTCAAAAAAAAGAATTCAATATCGCAAACTTACATATTCTGATGTTAAAAAACAGGTTAATAAACATTATCAACAAGATATTATTCATAGATATTCTTCAGCATTAGATATACTTGCAAGTTATTTAAAAGGACAAAAAATTATTTATATGGAAGCAAGATATTTAACTGTTAATCAATTAAATAGATTAATGTTCCCTTCTATATTTATAACAGCAGTTTGTTCAGTATTACAAGTCCCTCTTGAAGATATAGAATTATTTAGTTCCAAATGTGCAAATAATCCTACCGTTAATCATGGAGTTTCTTATACTTTTGTATTAGCTTTATTAAATGCTTTTGTTGCTTTTATTTTAGGTATTATAAATTATTTAAAATTAGATGCATGTGCAGAAGCTCATAAAATATCTTCTCATCAATATGATAAATTACAAACTGGAATAGAATTTCAATCTGGTCAAGTATTATTATTTAGTGATCCTAGAATTGGAAATAATGATTTTAATGAATTTACAGACGATTTTAAAATAGAAGATAGAGATGCCTTACAAGCAAAAGTAAAATTAATTAAAGATATGAAAAAGAAGATAAAACATGTAGAAGAAAAAATTAATGAAATTAAAGAAACTAATCAATTCATTATTCCAAGAAGAATTAGATATAGATATCCTTTAATTTATAATACTAATATATTTTCTATAATTAAAAAAATAGATGATCTTAGATCTCAGACCATAACAAATTTAAAAAATATTAAAAATGAAATAAGATATTTAAATGCTTTACAGAAAAAAAGAGATTTTAAATTAGGAACAGATAAATCAAAAAGACTAACAAGATTATTCGTTCTTAAAAGGAAAAATGTTAATACAGTTCTTTTTCTTAATACAGCCTTTTCTATGATTGATAAAATGTTCCAACAAGAAATACTTAATGCAGAATTAATTAAAAAACATTCTTGTTGTTTTAATTTTAGATACTTTTGTTTTTGTTGTTGTCCAAATTTTTTTAATTCATGGGGACTACCAGATGGTTATATAGAACCCGAAAAAGTTGGAGGTGATCTTTTAGAAAATTTAATGGATTTCAATCAAAATATAGATACAAATGATCTTTCCAAGGATGATTTGGAAAAATTTTATAAAGAATATAAAAAAGTATATAAAAATCAAAATATCATTGATAATGATGAATAAAAAAAATTAATTAATAAATCTCCATTTGATCTTCTTCTATCATCTTCATTATTCTTCTTTTATCATCTTGTATATTTTTTGCATGATTTTCAATATTATTACTTTTATTATCTTCATCAAAAGAATCCATTAGAAATTTAAAAACATATATCTCTTTTTGTTGACCAATTCTATGTGCTCTAGCTATAGCTTGATCTTCTATTGCAGGATTCCAATGAGGGGATACAAAATAAATTTCATTAAAATGTTGTAAATTTAATCCTTCACATCCAGTCTGAATTTGTAAAATTAATATATCTATATCTTTATTATTTAAAATATCCTCACGTTCAATTTGTTTAGTTCTTCCATCTAATTTTTTTACATTAAATCCATAATCAGTCAATATCTCCTCAAATTTATCAATCTCTTCTTTGAAATTACAAAATATGATTTTTTTATTATTATTAATACTTCTCTCTATAATTTTATTAATTACTGCATTTAATTTACTTTGTCCTTCTGCACCTTTTAAAAGATTATTTTCTAATTCTTTTTTATATTCTTCTCTATTCTCATCTTTAATTATATTTATCACTTTTTCTTTTAATAAAGCTGGATATACACAACATTGTTTAGCTCTCATTAAGAGAGGTAAGGTAGTCATTCCAAATCTACTTCCAAGATTCTTTTCCGAAATATTTAATTTACTAAAACTTAAAAGACTGTGAATCTCTCTTGCTAGCGTTTTTTCTTCAATAGTTTCCCAATCCACTTTTAAATTTTCAATATATAAATCTGGAAGAATTATATTTAACTCATCTTTTGTTCTTTTTAAAATACAATCTAAAACAATTTTATGCAAATTAGCTGGATTTGTATAAAATTTATTATCAATTCCAATTTGATCACAAAGACTGTAAAAATCATTTTTAGAATTTTGAATAGGAGTTCCTGTGACAATCCATCTAATTTCACTTTTAATATTTTTCGCTCCCTTAAACAATTTAGTATTTTTATTTCTTAAATGGTGTGCTTCATCAAAGACAACTCTTCCCCATTTAATCTTATGTAAAGGAGTATCATTCTCTTTTTCATTTCCTTTAAGAAGATGATAAGTAGTAATAACAATATCAAAAGTATTTATAATATTTATATCTCTTTCTCTTTTATTTCCATGATAAACCAATAATTTAAAATTTCCAGATTTTAAAATAAAATCTCTCCATTGTTCTACTAAATTTCTAGGTAATACTATCAAAGTTTTAACATTATTAATATACATAAGGGCAGTCATTTGTATAGTTTTACCTAACCCCATTTCATCAGCGAGAAATCCTCCATATATTTTTTTTTCATTAAAAATTGATCCTTCTTTTTCTTTACTCAACAACCATTCAATTCCTTTCTTCTGATGTTCTTTTTCTTGCAATCCTGTTAAAGCAAGATACTCTTGTAATTTTTCCATAATATATTTTTCTTGCACATGATAATTAGAGGTAAAAAATATTTCAATTTTTCTATTTAATTAAAAATTGATTTTACTTTATTTTTTAAAATAAAGTAAAAATGCCATATTGTGCACATTGCAAAAATCTGGGTCTTAAATTTGATGATCATAATTTAAAAGAAAGAATGGGAAATAAAAAAGAAATCAGTTGTCCAGTACTTTTAGAAACTAGATGTAGATTTTGTAAAGAAAAAGGTCATACAATTAAATATTGTCCAGAGATAGCAAAGAAAAATAAATATTTAATTGATAATACATATGTTGAATATAAAAAACTAGAAAGTAAATTATATGATATTAATGGATGTGATTTTATAGAAGTATCATGTATGGAATGAAAATATTAATTTTATTTAAATTTTTTTATTTTTTGACAGTGACTAATTTTTGTTTTTTTGATTTAAAATACGGTAACCAAGCTTTAGTACAGCCAACTATTAAATTACAACCTGGTTCTACAACATTATTAATATCCAAATCCCCATGCGAAGCAGCAACAATTAAATCAATCATATTACCGATTGATCCATTTTCTAATAATCTAGTTAAAACAGCTTCTTCTTCACCAAATTCTTTTTCATCAATAATAGTTTTAATAATAGCTAAAGCAAATTGTTTTTTTTCAGTACCTGAAATTTTAACATAATCTACAACTTCTAAAGTAGATTTTAAAATGCTTGATAAATTAAATAAATTTATTTCTGTATTTGAGAGAATGGATTTAACTTCATTTAAAGCTTTTTGAAATTCTTCAGGATGATCTAATTTTAATTCTTCTTTTTTTGGTTTAGAAATTTTTACATCAACTACAATATCTTCTACTACAATATCCTCAGTATTTACTTCACTCATATAATAATAATAATATTTTATTTTTTCAAAATTTTTTAGTTTTATTAGGAGAATTATTAGGAGACTCTCTTTTACGTTTATAAGTAAATTTTTTTGGAGAATCTTTTTGTTGATGAGAAATTAAATTAGGATTATTTTGTAAAATTTCAGCAAATTGATGTAATTGAGTATTAGAGATAGAGAGATCACGTTGTGGATCTTTGAAAAGAAAAGATTTATTATTATCTTTTAAACTAGAATAAGGTGAATATAAAGGTTCAATTTGATTTAATTTAGAATAAAGAGCAGGATTAGTTTTACGAGAGAGAGTATGTTGGTGACTAATACCAGGTTCTTCTAATAAAGAAAAAAGTAAAGTTTTTAAAAATTCAAGATATTGAGGAGTATTACTTTTTTTTTCAATTTCAAAAGCAATAAGTCGTAATAATTCTAGATGTTTATTTTTATTAAAACCAGTAGTAGGTGGAGCATAATTTTGATTTATATATTGATGAATAATAGGATCAGATGCAAAATCAGGATTTTTGCGATATTCATTAAAAAGATATTCTAAAATTTGAGAATGTTTTGGTGAATTTACGCCTCCTTTACTAAATCTAAATAAAGATTTACGAAATTTTTTAGTTAATTTTCTTTTTTTTTTAGATTTTTTATAACGCGACATAGTATATTATTTATTATTATAATTATATAAATGAAGTTCTAAAAAAGAATATAAATTATCTAAACTAGAGATAGAAGTTTTAAATGAAGTATTCATATTTTTAAAAGGAATAAGAATATTAAATTTATTATCAATCTTAGTAATAGAAAAGATATCAATTGGATTATCCATTTTTATAAATTCTAATTTAAATTGATTACGTTGAATTTCTTTATTTTTTAAATAAAAATTATATTTCTCAAATAAAGTATATAAACTTTCTAAACAACTATACATTTAAATAAAAATACAAATATATTTTTATATAAATTTAAAAGTTTATTAAGAAAAGTATTTGATATTTTAAATTAATTAAAAAATATCAAAAAAAAATGTAAAAACCCATGGGGGGACTCGAACCCCCAACCCCCAGATTAGAAGTCTGGTGCGCTATCCATTGCGCCACACGGGCACAGTAAAAAAATATAAATCGCTCTGTACTGGGCTCGAACCAGTGGCCTCGCGGTTAACAGCCGCACGCTCTAACCAACTGAGCTAACAGAGCTCAACAAAAAT
>Ga0180434_10006452_pt1 | contig 13500 bp, 12 predicted proteins | sample SS_ome_7_FD_132453 | JGI IMG/M metagenome (GOLD analysis project Ga0180434, IMG submission 132453) | Hypersaline lake sediment archaeal communities from the Salton Sea, California, USA - SS_1_D_2 metaG | ecosystem: Environmental > Aquatic > Non-marine Saline and Alkaline > Hypersaline >... | reverse complement strand
CACTCGACGACGATGGGCGAATCTCTGATGCCAAGTTTCAGACCTTCGGTTGCGCCAGCGCAATTGCCTCCTCCTCGGCTTTGACCGAAATGATCAAGGGCAAGACACTTCAGGAAGCGGAGACAATCACAAACAAGGACATCGCCGAATATCTTGGCGGCCTTCCCGAAGAAAAGATGCACTGCTCGGTGATGGGACGGGAAGCCCTCGAGGCCGCTATCGCACAATACAGAGGAGCCGCTCCAGAAAAGAGGGACATCGAAGGAACAGTAATCTGCAAATGTTTTGGAGTAACCGACAATGAAATAGAAAGAGCCATTAAAGAAAATGACTTAACCACGGTCGAACAGGTCACACACTATACGAAAGCCGGCGGCGGATGCGGAGGATGCAAGAACCTCATTGAAGATATCCTTGACAAGCTGCTGGAGTCCCAAGTAACAGAAAAACCAGCCACCAAGCAACCGACAGGTAAACTGACCAATATCCAAAAGATACAACTTATCCAAGACACGATCTCCCGCGAAATTCGACCGGCTCTGCAACGAGACGGTGGCGACCTTGAGTTGATCGATGTTGTTGGCGACCAAGTTTTGGTGGCTCTGCGTGGTACATGCAGCAATTGCCCAGCATCCAGTGTGACTGTACAGGACTTCATACAAGGAAAACTGCGCGAATTTGTCGCGGACTCAATTACCGTGGAGGAAGTCGCGCAATGAGAATCATCTACGCAGACAACAATGCCACCACAGCGGTCGCACCAGAAGTCCTGGACGCAATGCTGCCTTTCTTCACGAATCACTACGGAAATCCGTCTAGCATGCACATGCTGGCTGTCGAACCAAAAAGGGCTATGACGGAAGCGCGAGAAAAAGTAGGCCATCTGATTGGAGCCGATTCTTCTGAGATTGTTTTCAGCAGTTGCGGCACCGAAAGCGATTGCGCCGCTATTCGCGGGGCCCTTGCGGCAAACCCTCTGAAGCGTCATATAGTGACGACAAAGGTCGAGCACCCAGCCGTGCTGAATCTCTGCAAGTATCTTCATGAGACTGGGTACAAGGTCACATTTCTGTCTGTTGATTCAGACGGTCTGCTCGATCTGGATGAGCTTGACGCAGCAATCAACGATCAGACTGCTCTCGTCAGCGTGATGTATGCCAACAACGAAACGGGAGTAATCTTTCCTATCGAGAAGATCGCCGAAATCGTTAAGCAGAAAGGAGTTCTGCTGCACACGGACGCCGTTCAAGCAGTCGGCAAGCTGCCTATCGATCTATCGCAAAGCAGCATCGATCTGTTGTCTTTCTCCGGACACAAGCTTCATGCACCAAAGGGGATAGGCGGTCTGTACGTTCGGAGAGGCACTCGCTGGTCACCGTTTCTTATCGGCGGACATCAGGAGCGCGGTCGGCGAGCAGGTACCGAAAACATCCCATACATCGTCGGACTGGGCCGAGCCTGTGAACTCGCCGAAGCATCCCTCCAGGTCGAATCCGAGCGAGAGCGCAAAATGCGTGACAACCTTGAAAAGAAGCTGCTGAGACTGATACCCGACTCTCGCGTGAACGGAAGCGCAGAACATCGCTTGCCCAATACACTCAATATCAGCTTTGAGTTTGTAGAAGGTGAGGCCATCCTGCTCCTCTTGAGCCAGGACGGCATCGCAGCCTCATCCGGCTCTGCCTGCACTTCGGGTTCACTTGAGCCGTCTCACGTACTGCGCGCAATGGGTGTACCATTTACCTACGCCCACGGCTCTGTCCGGATAAGCCTGAGCCGCTACAACACTGAAAAAGATGTCAACAGTATTGTCGATAGTCTTGTTCGCATCATAGAGAGACTGAGAGAAATATCCCCGTTTCGCCACGAGCGCGATGCCGCCTCCAAGGTCGAGTCAGAATAGTGCCCCGCAAGCCACGCCTCTGCTGGTTCTCAATTTTATTCTCTTCGTCAACAATCACTCCTCGGCCGAGCTTGAAAAGTCGTGGCCGAACTGTGTACACTGCTACTCGACCAAGATTCTTTGACCAATGTTATCGGGAGCATCATGTCGGAACGAATTGATTTTCTCAGAGATACCTTCAAGTCACTTTTCGGATCGCTTGAAGACCTTGCTTTTTCTCGCGCCCCCGGCCGGATCAATCTGATCGGCGAGCACACTGACTACAACGATGGTTTTGTGCTGCCGATCGCAGTCCCGCGAGATATTTCCATTGTCTTCCGTCGAATTAACGAACCGCGAGTTGAACTCTGGGCTGCGAACTTCGAAGAGAAAGGCAGCCTCGATCTGGACGACCTTAAGCTCAACAATCAATCAGATTGGATGAAGTACCCACTGGGTGTGGCAACGCTGCTTGCGGAGAAGGGTTGTAAACTGAGAGGTATCCAGGGCGTCATACACGGAACCATTCCTGTCGGCGGGGGTATGTCCTCATCAGCAGCGCTCTGCGTTTCTGTCGCATTAGCGCTATGCCACGCTGCAGCCTTCAAGATGGACAAGCTTGACGTAGCCAGGATGTGTCAGGAAGCTGAGCGCCGTTTTGCCGGAGTTAGCTGTGGCATAATGGATCAATACGTATCACTCTTTGCCAAGAGGAGCAGGGCACTGCTTCTGGACTGCCGCGAATTGGCTGGAAGGCCTGTGCCATTTGAGTCACTGGACGCCGATCTTCTCGTCTTCGACACGGGCGTCAAGCACACTCTGGCGAACTCTGCCTATAACGAACGGCGCAGCGAATGTGAAGCAGCCGTTAGAATTCTCAAGCAATTCTACCCAGAAATCACAGCGCTCCGAGATGTTTCCGTGGACGAATTTCTTGCTGTCCAGGACAAGCTACCTCAACCCGCAAGAAAGCGCGCCCATCACGTCATCACGGAAAACGCCAGGACAGAATCCGCGGCCGCCGCCCTCGTCAGTCGAAACCCTCTTCAACTGGGTGTCTACATGGCGGCATCTCACGACAGTCTGCGGGATGACTATGAAGTTTCTTGTATGGAACTGGATACACTGGTAGAGATAACTTCATCAATGCAGGGCGAGATCGGATCGCGCATGACAGGAGCGGGATTTGGTGGCTGTATGATCACACTCGTTGATCCCGGCAAGTCCGACTTGTTTCGGAAGGAGGTACCGAGACTCTATAAAGAGCGAACAGGATTTGAAACCGAAGCCTTCCTTGCTACAGCCGAAGAAGGGGCATATGTCCGCAAGTTATGAAGCAGAGATATTGACTGTCGCTTGATGTACCATCAGGACCGTGGATCGGATAGAAAATCGAAATTTGAGGAACCCAAACATGATTAAAGAAATGATCGCGAAGCTGGTAGTAGGTGAAGATCTTACACCAAGCGAGTCAACCTCCGTAATGCAGGAGATCATGGGAGGAGAAGCGACACCAGCTCAAATAGCCGCTTTCCTGGTCGCCCTGAGGCTCAAGGGAGAGACTTCTGACGAGATCGCCGCATTTGCAGGAGTAATGCGCGAAAAGGCGACTCGGATCAACGCGCCCAAAGGGATTGTCCTCGATACATGTGGTACTGGCGGCGACCAGAGCCATACCTTTAACATATCAACGGCAGCAGCACTTGTTGTCGCCGGAGCAGGAGTATGTGTCGCAAAGCATGGCAACCGCTCGGTCTCCAGCAGCAGCGGCAGCGCGGATGTACTCGAGAAGCTCGGAGTCAATATCAATGCAGGTGTCCCCACCGTGGAAAGGTGCATGCGCGAAGCGAATATCGGCTTCCTATTTGCACCGCTTCTTCACGGCGCGATGAAGCACGCGATCGGACCGCGCCGTGAAATGGGTATCCGAACCGTATTCAATGTTCTCGGACCTCTCACAAACCCGGCCGGAGCCAGTCACCAGTTGCTCGGCGTATTTGACCGGAATCTCACCGAAACGATTGCAAAAGCCCTTATGGAACTCGGCAGTTCCCATGTCATGATTGTTGCCGGTCTTGACGGCATGGATGAAATCACGACAAGCGCCAAGACCCAGATCACAGAAGTCAAAGACGGGCAACTTCAGACCTTCGAGTTTGACCCGAAATCGCTCGATTTGGCACCGGCTAAGCGAGAGGACCTTGTGATCGAGTCTCCAGACGAAGGAGCTGCGATTATCGAAAACATATTGAGCGGTGAAAAGGGTCCTAGCAGGGACATTGTGCTGGTCAATGCTGCAGCCGGAATAGCCGCTGCCGACGGAGCCAAGGACCTTGCTGCCGGCCTGGTGCTTGCTGCGGAATCGGTAGATTCTGGAGCAGCACGTCGCTCTCTTGACACGCTCATCCGTGTCTCCAACGAAAACTAAAGAGCCTTCGTTTCTCTTCAATATTCTTAGGAGAAGCCTCTCGTCACATCCGAAGGGACAATGACCATAGAAACGTCTTGGATTGACTGGTCTGGCAGTTTGACAGGCTCACAAAGCGAACGTAGAATGAGAAAAGCTGGTTTATGTGAAACTCTCGCTTTCATACTGTAAAGCCATCCAGAATGCCTGGGCTGTGGCGCGGAGTAACTCAATGGTCAGAGTAGAGCTGTCAAAAATTGTAATCTCCGACAACCGAAGCGAGCAGGTTATATGGTTGCGAGAAACAGAGGGTCTGCGCCAGTTCTCCATCTCTATAGGCCCGTTCGAGGCCATAGCGATTCAGAACAGAATCCTTGACAGAATACCGGAGAGGCCCTTAACACATGACTTGCTGCTAAACATCGTTGGTGACATGGGCGGAATCATTAGACGCGTTGAAGTGAGCGCTCTGAAGGACCGCATATTCTATGCACAGTTGGTGGTAGAGTTGAACGGTTCCAATGTCGCTATTGACTGCCGTCCCAGTGACGGCATCGCTCTTGCCGTCCGAGCTGAGGCGCCCATATTCGCGGCTGAGGAAGTCATGGACAAGGCTGCTACACGGCCGGCAATCAAATCCTGAGATACAAACGTGGACAATACTGAACACTCAAGGAGGGATGGCCGAGTGGTCGATGGCGGCGGTCTTGAAAACCGTTAGAGGTCCTCAAAGATCTCTCGGGGGTTCGAATCCCTCTCCCTCCGCCAGGTTGTCTCGGCAGCGGCATTGGTACACTGCCGGGACAAACTTGTTTTTTGCGAGCCAGTCAACATGAAACGAGTCGTCGTTCTTGGTTCAACGGGTTCAATAGGAAGAAACGCTCTTCAGGTCATTGAGTGCCTTGGACCGGAATACCAAATCATCGGTCTGTCGGCCAGCTCACGTTGGGAGTTGCTTGCTGAACAGATAGCGCAATTCAACCCTCCGATGGCTGCACTAGCAGACGTCGAAAAGGCGCAATTGCTTCAAAACAATCTGAACAGTTGTGACACACGAATAGTAGCTGGCTCAGACGGAGTAGTCGAACTGGCCTCGATGCCGGAAGCAGATATTGCGCTGATAGGCATTACCGGTGCTGCTGCTCTTCGGCCAGCAGTCGCCGCCATAAAAGCCAGAAAGACACTTGCGTTGGCGAACAAAGAATGTCTGGTCATGGCGGGAGACCTTATTACTCGACTTGCGCGGGAATCGGAAGTCCAAATCCTGCCAGTTGACAGTGAGCACTCGGCCGTTTTTCAGGCCCTTCATGCAGGACGGGAGTGCGAGGTCAGCAAGATTGTACTCACAGCTTCCGGAGGCCCTTTTCGCAATCTCCCAGTCGAGCGCCTCGCCCATGTAACACCTGAGGAGGCTCTACGACATCCAAACTGGTCAATGGGCCAGAAGATTACAGTTGACTCGGCGACCATGATGAACAAGGCCCTCGAAGTTATTGAAGCAAAATGGCTTTTCGATATTGATGTGGATCAGATAGAAGTTGTAGTCCATCCAGAGTCAATTGTCCACAGCGCCATTCAGTTTTGCGATGGAGCAATGATAGCCCAGTTGGGTGCGCCTGACATGCGAGTGCCAATTCAGTATGCGCTGACCTATCCGAATAGAATGCGGGGACCAGCCAGCGACGTGGCATTGGCAAAACTCGGCACACTCAGCTTCTACGAACCCGATATTGACAAGTTTCCAGCGCTTGCGTTGGGCTATCGTGCTGCCAAGGTCGGCGGCACGATGGGTTCGGTCTTGAACGCAGCCAATGAAATAGCAGTGGAGAGCTTTTTGAAAGGCGAAATACGTTTTACCGATATAAGCAAAGTGGTCGAGGCTGTAATGGATGTCCACAGTCCGGATCGTCACCCCGACCTGGAACAGGTGGTCGCAGCCGACCAGTGGGCACGAGAGGAGGCAACACAATGTCTCCAGTCTTAGACGCTGGTCTTGATTTGCTCGCAGGAACGGTACCGATAATCGAGGCCATCCTTGCTTTCGGCTTTCTCATTCTCGTGCACGAACTCGGTCATTTCTTTGCGGCCAAGTCACTTGGCATACGAGTCGAGCGATTGTCCATAGGATTTGGCCCTCAACTATTTGGGTTCGCCTTTCACGGCACACTATACCGACTGGCCATCTTTCCTTTGGGGGGGTATGTCAAGCTCCACGGTGATGTTGAAGACCTTGAGGCATCCGCAGACCGAGAATCGGCTCGCATGGATCCCTCCGGCTTTCTCGCTCAGCCGCCATGGAAACGGGCTGTCGTATACATCTCAGGGGCAGCCGTCAATTTCGTAGCAGCAATACCGTTGCTCACTCTCACTTTTTCACTGGGCGTCAATGTCGCCGAGCCAAAAATCGGCAGCGCTCTGACTGATGACACACTGCTCTATCAAGCCGGACTTCGTGCGGGCGACATGGTGCTGGAAGTCAATGGCAAGTCAGTAGAGTCTTTTCAGGAATTGGCCGAACAACTCACATTCAACGAAAACGTAAGGCCGGTAAATCTGCTCGTCGAGCGAGATTCTGAAGTCCTCACGATTGCTGTGACCGAGCCTGGCGAGATTATCTCAAGAGATACGGTACTGCCTTTCGTCACCAAGAGAATAGGCAGTATCGCCAAAGACTCAACTGCCAGCGACAGCGGATTGCGAGTAGGCGATCTGATTGTTTCGATCGACGGTAGACCCGTGCACCACTGGGACGATATCAGTGAAGCCATTCAAGGAAACCCAGATACCACTATCGAAATGGTTGTTGAGCGAAGCGATCCCGAAGGCATGACAGAGTCCGTCACAATCATGGTACCTGTCAGTTCCAGCAAGACATGGATGGTTGGCGTGCGTCTATCAGCAATTATTGGTGCTGTCGAGACCGACTCTCCAGCAGACAAAGCAGGAATGAAAAGAGATGACAGAATCGCAAAATTTGGCGGATACGCAGTTCGTGATTACAGCGCGTTCGAGGAAGCGCTTAGCCAATCATCTGGACAAACACTTCTGCTCACATTAGAACGTGACGGTAACCTGATCGATGTCTCCGTCGATGTGCCTGCAGATACTGCCAACATCGGCATTTCACCAAGACACGTGCCGCCAGCTCTTTGTCCGATGCCGGACTCGCCGGCGGAAAAGGCCGGGATTCAATTGGGTGATGTTCCCATTCGTTGTGGCGATACAGATATTGAGAGTTGGAATGACTTTGTTATGGCTATCAGAGCGTTAGAGGGGAAAGAGACCCAGCTTTTAGTAATGAGAGGCGGCAAGGAAATAGCACTCGATATTGCGCCCGAAAAGATGCCGGTTGGAACACTCGGTATCTCTCCTCAAGTGGCCCAGCGACTGGTGAAATACTCTTTCTTTAAAGCTATCGCCGCCGGTACCGCCAAGACATTCAAGCTGGCCCATACGACGGTCTACACGGTGTGGAAGCTCATTAGGGCGGATGTTTCGACAAAACATCTCACCGGCCCTCTCGGTATCGTCTATCTCGTAACCGTACAGGCTGGCGAAGGATTGTCATATTTATTCCAGTTCGTTGGGTTTATATCAGTGAATCTCGCGATTCTGAACTTGCTGCCGCTTCCGATTCTCGATGGCGGACAACTCCTCTTTCTGATCATTGAGAAATTGCGCGGCCGCCCGCTCGGCCTTACCGCACAGAGCGTAGCGCAGTACATAGGTTTGGCGCTACTACTCACTTTGGTCCTTGTGGCAACAAAGAATGACCTCTTCAACTTTCTTCTTCAGCGATAGATAGAACGACTCGGCAGAACGGTTCAAACATGACGCAGAGCGATGCTCTCCGACACTACCGCCTGATGATGTTGATTCGTCATTTCGAGGAGGCTGTTGAGCGCCTGTTTGATGAAGGACACGTTCACGGCACAACGCACCTCTGCATAGGACAGGAGGCGTGTGCTGTTGGAGCCTGCGATGCTTTGGACGACGGCGATGTCGTCGTGAGCAACCATCGCGGTCATGGTCATTTTCTTGCGCGTGGCGCCGACCCACAACTCTTGATGGCCGAGCTTTACGGCAAGCGCACAGGCTACAGCAGGGGTCGTGGCGGCACACAGCACATGTCCTCTCCCGAAATCGGATTTCTCGGTACAACCGGAATCACTGGGGGAGGATTGCCTATCGCTACAGGCGCCGCACTCGCAATGCAACTTCAAGATCGCAAAGGCATTACTCTCTGCTTTTTTGGAGACGGTGCATCCAATCAAGGAACTTTCCACGAATCTCTGAATCTTGCGTCGGTCTGGGACCTTCCTGTCATCTACTTTTGCGAGAACAACCTGTACGCGATGTCGACGAGCGTTGAAAGAGCAATGCCAGTACAGAATGTTGCTGATCGGGCGCAGGCCTATGGCATGCACTCTGCAATCGTCGACGGCAACGACTCTTTTGCAGTGCGAAAGGCTGTGTTGCAAGCAGCAGAAGAAGCGCGGGGAGAACAAAGGCCTTTCCTGATCGAGGCAAAAACATACCGCCATTGTGGCCATTCAAAGAGTGATCGTCGAGAGTATCGCTCTGCCGAAGAAGAGAACTTCTGGAAACAGCGTGATCCAATCAAGCTGCTTCGCGAACGAATCATAAGCGAAAAACTGTCGAATGAATCTGAACTCGAAAAGATAGTCCTGGAAGTAGACCGTCAGATATCTGATGCGATCGAATTTGCAGAATCATCTGATGAACCGAATGATACTGAGATCGACTCTGTGTTCGCATAAAGCATGACCTTGCTTGAGGACTACTCAGAACAACAGGTCTCATATAAGACCACACTGGTACCCAACTTATGGCGGATAAATACTTTTCGCAGGCCATTCGTGAAGCTATCCAGGAAGAAATGCGCCTCGACCGCAACGTGTTCTTGATCGGCGAGGATATCGCGGAGTATGGCGGTGCATTTGGTGTAAGCCGTGGCCTCTTGGATGAATTCGGTCCTCAACGGATCCGCAATACTCCTATCTCGGAGAATACGATTGTTGGCTGTGCTGTCGGGTCGGCTCTTCTGGGATCACGCCCAGTGGTTGAGATCATGTTCATGGATTTCCTCATGCTCGCGCTCGACCAACTTCTCAATCACGCAGCCAAGTTTCATTACTCATACGGCGGACGCCTTTCTGTTCCAATGGTCGTGAGAGTTCCTGCGGGAGGAGGACGCGGGTATGGCCCCTCACATTCACAATGTCTTGAACGTCTGGCATTTGGAATTCCAGGCATAAAGATCGTATTCCCCTCCACGCCAGCGGATGCCAAGGGCTTGCTGAAAACAGCCATTCGTGACAACAACCCTGTACTGTTTGTTGAAGACAAGATTCTCTACCCGAGCAAAGGAGATGTCCCTGAAAAGACTGATCCTATGCCTTTTGGGCAAGCACGAACGGCCAGAGAGGGATCCGACGTGACACTCGTGGCGTGGGGACGTATGGTAGCCGAATGTGAAAGGGCTGCACACGTTCTGGACAAGGAGAACATCTCCACTGAAATCATTGATCCGCGAACACTATGTCCGCTAGATATGCCCTCCATCATTTCATCTGTGAAGAAGACACAGCGACTCGTGATCATTGAAGAAGGCCACCGTACCGGAGGAATTGGTGCAGAAATCGCCGCCAGCATTTTCGAAGAAGCCTACTACCTGCTCGACGCTCCGATCAGGCGTGTTTGTGCACAAGACGTTCCAATCCCCGCAAGCGTGTCTCTGGAAAGCAAGGTACTCCCGAATGCCTCAAATATTGTTGAAACCGTTCGTAGCGTAATATCCAACTGACAACGAATTCAGTATCGAGGTAATGCAATATGTCAAGTGGCGACAAAATTGAAGATCAGTTGAAGGTGATGTTGGTGGAACGTCTCTTTCTGCCGGTCAAGCCAGAAGAGATTCAAGATGATGACCCTCTGAGCGAGAAACACGGCGTTGACTCCGTTCAACTGTTCGAGATTGTTGTCGGCACTGAAGAAGTTTTCGGCATTACATTTGAGGATACGGATTTTAGTCTCGAACTCTTCAAGGACGTTGCGTCCATCGCAGGGATTGTCCGCAAGAAGCTGGAGAACGCAGGCTCTTGATGGAAACATTGCTCTTCGAAGTGGATGAAGCCACCCTCTACGGCACCTTGCATTTGCCCGAGATAGAGCCACGGGCCAGTGTCCTTATCTGCGCACCTCTTCTTGAAGAAAGGAAGTGTGCCAACCGAACACTCGTTGAACTTGCAGATCAGCTTGCAGCCAAAGGTTTATCTGCTATGCGCTTTGACTATCGAGGCACTGGGGACAGTCAGGGCAACCACAGGGAGTTGACTGTCGAATCCTGCATCGCTGATATCCTCACCGCAATGACACGACTTCGTGAGAACACCTCGCAACCGATCTTTCTCTTCGGTCTTCGCCTCGGGGCAACACTTGCTGCATTGGCAGCATCTCGAGCGGGCAACGTCGATGGTCTGCTCTTGTGGCAACCGGTCGTCAGCGGCAACGAATTTTTCCAATTGAACTTCCGAAGAAGCACGTTCCGCCAGTCCTTAATCCGGAAGACACCCGAAAGCAAGAAATATGAAAACAGGGCGGCTGCCGATCTTGATGGCTTTCTCGTGAGCTATGAGTTCTGTGACGAAACTCGAGCCATAGATCTCACCTCACTTGACAAGCCGGCTGAGCACGTCCTGATTGCACAACTCTCCTTTAAGACTGCCTCATCAAAGGAGTTAGACTCGCTCGCCGAGAAGTGGCACGCCGAATTTGAGAAGTCTGTCTGCCAGCCGTTCTGGAACCGAATTGGATACGTCGATTGCAGAGGCATTGTTGCGTCTTCTGTAGACTGGATACTGTCCCAACTCATGTCATAGACACTACTTCCGTGGTTGACCCTCTCTGATAGCAAAATGTACGGCCGCGCATTGGCGGTACTGTTCAGGCAATTGTTGTACCCGTTCACCGGCTTACTTGTTTCACTGTTCACATGTTAACATGCGCCGTGGACGTTTCGACAGACGTTACAGTGAAACGTCATCTGAACATCATTGCTCTAAGGAGCTAGAGCGTAGTGCGTCGTAACCCCAGGCTCAAGACCGATATGAAAGCATTTCTTCTCGCCGCCTTATGAGAGACTTGTTTGGTACGGGTATTGCAGTAAGTAGATTAAGAGCAACGGGCCAGGATCAGCTCTGGGAGATTATGGGGAGAAGCGATACAGTAGCACAGACGCTAAGTGCAGGAGGGAACGCAAAAATGAGCATCAAGGAAGCGAACAAGCTGAAGAAGCACCTGACCTGCCTGCGATGTGGAAGAAGAATGTGGACTGACAGATGTCATCGCATCTGCGCAAGATGCAGAAGAAGAGACATGGAAGAGCCTGTCCGCAGACCGTTAAGCACTTGGCTCCCTTCGAGAGAAAACGACTTCGACATGGCGGGCAAAGGATCGGAGGTTTTGATTCCGCATGTACAGCGCCGCGACATGCAGAAACAAAATACGTAGGCACCTGTACCGCCTTTCAACTTACCCTGTACGCCGATTTCGTTTCCTTTGCCCCGGCAGGGCCGATCCAAAAGGTTCGGCCCTGTTTTTTTCTGGTTCGCCCCATCCGCTATTTCACCTGTGCGCTAAGTCTGAGAACGGTATAAGATTGACGGGGAAAGCTGTAGGCGAACTGGTTTTTGGCTGCACGTTCTTCAATCGTGACTGGCATTATTGCATCTGGTTCGTCAAACGAGTTCTCAGCTTTTGCAGAATCGCCAGTCAGCATGTGCCCGGTCATATTGCCTGCGATCTTCTTTCCCAAAATCTGAATGTCAGCTTCAATGGTCTCGGTCTCATGGCGATTCACGACAGAAAGAATCAGCTCACCAGTCTCCTCATCAACCATCGAGCAGATATCGAGATAGGTCAGGCCCTCATAGTCTTCTGAGGTGATTTTCTGCATCTCCGTCTCGACCTCCTGCCCCTCCTCATCAATCTCCGTGACACCTGCAAAGTACTTCGGATGGTGACAACTGAAAGTGGGGCAGTCAACAAAGCAGTCCACAACGTCATCTGCAAAGTAATCGCCCACCATCTTGAGGACCCAATAGACAGACTCGCGAAACGACCCTGTCGGGCTGGTCTTGGTGATACCAAGGCAGTTCGTGAGCATCGAAATGCACGCCATACCTACAACATCCGCATTTCGGAACAGCACATTCTGAACACCCGCCAAGGTAATGGCGTCTTGAAGACTGTATCTTTCCTCGAGGCCGTGAGGAAAGTGGCCGGTGCGGTACCATACATTGTATTCGTCAAGTGATATCTTAGGCAGTTCAGTTACACCCTTCTTGTACGCGGCGTGTTCGATGACGCCTTGTACAAGATCAATCCCCCTCTTGATGACAGCCGGGCTCCCAACACAGTTGTAGTAGTTCAACCGTCCAACGTAAATATGAAGAGATATGAAGTCGACAATATCAACTGTCGCGTCAATCGCAGCTCGATCCCAATCAGGCATGAAAGTGCCGGTCGACATTCCGACGAGCTTGATATCGGGATCAGACCAACGCATAAACTTTGCCGTCTCCCGAGCAAAATTGCCATATTCTTCGCCTGTCTTGGTCCTTGGCACCCAATCGCCGTAGATCTCATTGCCAATACACCAATACTTGACACCGAAAGGATCGTTGCACCCATTGGCTCGGCGGTATTTCGCGAGGTCGTGGTCATCATCTCGGTTGCAGTAGGCTACCCAGTCAGCTGCCTCTTTTGGTGTGCCGTTGCCTGCATTTATGGTCAACATCGGTTCGCAACCAGCTTCTCGGCAATATTCGATGAACTCATGGGTCCCAAACCGACAACTCTCAACAGTACGTGTGCCATAGTTGTACCGAGTGGGGCGCTGGTCTTTCGGCAAAACACCATGTCTCCAGTTGTAGTCGCATGAGAAATTGCCGCCGGGATATCTCAGAACACCTGGGTTGAGGGCTTTGAAGTACTCCAGCACGTCCTTTCGGAAACCACGTTCGTCAGACAGCGGAGATCCTTCTTCGTGAACACCGCCCGTCATGCATCTGTGGACGTGCTCTATGAAATGACCGCGAAGAAGAGGTGACGCCTTTGCTACACGTCGGTCAGCTTGGACTCTCACTGTTGCTTTCATATAAGCCGTTCTCCCAAATCTGATTCAATT
>Ga0180434_10006451_pt1 | contig 13500 bp, 9 predicted proteins | sample SS_ome_7_FD_132453 | JGI IMG/M metagenome (GOLD analysis project Ga0180434, IMG submission 132453) | Hypersaline lake sediment archaeal communities from the Salton Sea, California, USA - SS_1_D_2 metaG | ecosystem: Environmental > Aquatic > Non-marine Saline and Alkaline > Hypersaline > Sediment... | reverse complement strand
CCTTACGTTTTCGCACCTCCTGATGCTGATGGCCTCTTTCAAGCCGCCATGCAAGGTCAAACCCTCAAGTATGACATACTTGGCTTTATACAGTTCAATTAACGGTCCCCTACGGTCGTTCCGCAACACGAATCCCTTCTTAGCGGTGATTTTAACCCATGCATCTGCAGAACCGGACTCCCGAACATTGAGTTGTCCTGTGAAAGTTTTATTGTCGAGAATGATGGTTTTACCTACAGGGACCCGACTGCTCCAGGTGTGAAATTCCTGCTGCGCCAGTACGTCTCCATTCTTAGCTGTTATTCTCAGCTCGTACAGCATCTCTTCGTCCAGATCGAAAATGCTGCCGCGGTACATGCCATCCTCTTTAACGTACACGGGCGTATGCGCTCTCCACCAGGCCCCACCCTTTTTGCGATAGTCCACGGATAGACCATCTCGGGCACGACTCTTGAAGTAGAACGAGCACGTATTGAAAAGCGGAACGATTTCAAATGGCGCGACGTTCAACCTGACGTTTCCACCGGCCGTCTGGTTTGCAATCAGCGCTTTCTCTTGTTGTGTCAGCCCTTCGGCGAACTTGACATACTCGTAAGTTATCTCTTCTTCATTACCGATGGCATAGAGACATGTCTCGATAGCCGCCGATCCCTTCCAACCAAACCGGCTGCGCATGTCAATGGCATAGAGACCTGGTCTGTCTATCTCAATCGCTACCCGCTTGTCGTACGGTTCCTTGCGAATGAGTTTGACCGTCCCGCGGTCAGATGTGGACGTAACCTTTACAACAAAGAAAGGCATCTTGTCAACGTCTATGTAGAATGTTTTACTGACGGTGATCCAATCCGGTGGATCCCGCCCATCCTCCAGGTGTAGTTTTCCAGTATCTATGGAGACCTTACCCGGAGTCGATGTGGAGCGAGTCCAGCCACCCTCTGAGAAATCGTCAACTACTCCGGGGTGAGCGGTTACGACTGATATCGTTAAAGATATGATAGTGATAGAGAGAACTCTATTCATAATTTATGGCTCCAAAACATTGAATTCATTTGTCATTAGATTGAATCAAATATCGATTGAAATCGGAAGCGATCTCCAGCGGGTCGATCCCTTCTGTAAATTCGCCTATAATGTGATGATTCTGATTGTTGGGATTGAAACGCCACAAATGGGTGCCATCCTTGAATATGTGGAAATAACCTTGCTTTCGTAGTTTAAAGTAAGGTTCGTGTCCTTTGACTGCCACATAGGTCGCAATCAGGTCGGCACTGTGATGATAGTTCCGGTTCCATCCTTTCAAAAATATTCCATACGCCTCGCGGACAGGATTTGGATGTAAGGTTTCTGTTTCAAACAGAATCTTTCCGGTTGGAATGGCGTTGGCGAAATCTCCACCGGTAGTAAAGATGATCTTTGTTGGCCAGTAATTCGCTACATGTCGGACGGCTTTCGGATCCGGCTTGAAATTGCCCCATTTTCCAGGATTCTGTTCTAAAGGATACCGTCCTCCCATACAAACGAGATGTTTTACTTTCTTAGCCACCAATTCCATTCCTGACAACGGGGTATATTTATCCGCCTCTGTGTTTAACAGATTGACAAGATTGGTCAGGTAGCCTACTGTAACGATGACCACACTGTTATCGGTTTGCTCACTTAATACCTTCCTATAAACCAGATTAGCATTGGGCGCATTTTCACCTAATCCGATGTCTTGTGGAAACTTCTCAGAAATCGTTTTGGCATACTTGGAATTGCGATAAACTCCCAACGTTTTCACATTGCCAATCGGGATATCAGGACGGCCAAAATACGTGTTGATCACATCAATCGTGGGCGCCGACCACGGGTTGAGGCTTGAACTGATGGTAGCCAAAATTTCCGCATCGCCCCGATTGGCAAAACCATGAAGCATTGCCAGTGCTCCCACATCATCAACATCCGACTCCATATCGGTATCGAAGATTATTTTTACCGGCCGAGCGACAGCCGAAAAATGAAAACAGAATAATAATATCAGAACAATGACATTTCTCATTTGATGACTCCCTTTGAACCAAGCTTCTTGGGTGACAGTGAAGGCACATTTGACTTGAGTAAAAGTACATCACCTTCGTCGAGCTTCGGCAGATCGACGATAACGGAATCACCCGATTCTGTGAATTTCACTTTCTTTTGTAGCATACAAGAAAAAACTTCTTTCATGTCCTTAAGGGGACGGATTTTGATTTGCAGATCTTCGGCGGGAAGGTTCGTAACAACCGCGGAGCGATGGCCCCGAGCATCTTGTTTTATCGCAGTTACACCATATGCCCAGTTCGCCAGGGTCACAGTTCGCATGCCGTTTGCGGCATTTTTCAAAAGAACGCCCTCAACCAGAGGATCCGAAGGTTCGATAACCGGTCGAGTCAGCTCCAGCGCAGGGGCCGCAATGATAAGACGGAGCGCCGCATCAAAATCGCGTCGCATGTTGAAATCAAACCGTCGAACTGCAGCACTGTATTCCAATCCGGAAAAGAAGCCAACAACATAGGCCCGTCCTTTTCCGTATTTGGCGCAGGTCATGGCCGCAGTTCCATCAGCAAAATGGGCAAGTATCTGCGTGTCTTCTTCTTCGGTGTGGAGTATTTCTCGACCAATAACAGGCATAAAGGAAGCTCGAAATCTGTCTTTTCCGACAATTCTCGCCCCGGAGGGGACAGCAGCAAGCCGATTGCGGGGATCATTGTAGGACTCAATTCTTCCAGCACCGTAGAGACTAACACGGTACCACATCTCAGGTTCGGCGCGTTCTTTGAGTCCGAGCACAGGCTGAAGTAAGGTTAGCGGTTGATTGGCCTCATCGCGTGCCAGCCCCCAACCGCTTGTGTAAAGTGTTCCGCCGTTCGCAACATATTTCACAAGTCCCCGGGCCGCCTTTTTGGTAATGTGCGAGCCGCTGACGTAAATAATCTTATATCTCGAGAGGTCTTCTTCGGCCAGCATGACCTCGTCGATCGGATCGACCGGAATGTGTGCGTGTTGAAGCGCCGAATAGATCCATTTGGCGTTCTCCCAGGCAGCCATCAGATGAGGTGGATTACCGCTGAGGTTCATCCATCGCTGGGTTGTCTCAGGCTTGACCACGGCAACCTCAGTTGGGACTGCCAACCGGGATCCGTAAAGGGCATCTTCGGCAACCCCGAGCAGATGTGCCGCCTTGCTCGTCAGTTTGAGAACTTCCGGATCCTGAGAAAAGCTGTCTCCCTTTTTGTAGTCGGGCCCGTACGTGTACCAATAGAGCATTATATTGCCTCTGCTGACTGCGGAGAGCATTCGTTGCACGGGTGCGCCGCGATGAGGTTTAATGTAAATACCCTGAGCCAAATTCATCTTCGTCGCTACAATGCGCTGCACATCGCAGAGATAGCTATCCCAGCCCCAAATGCGAGGCCCACGGTTGGAGGTTTCATAAACAATCGCGTTGTCGGCCAGGCGATAAAAGTCGAAAAAGTCGAGACTGTGTCCTTTCATAAGAAAGGTGTTGCCGCGGAGCGCATAGGAGTAAATCCATGGCTGGTGTGCATCTGCGCTATTCGAATCGCCGCCGCGAGCAAGCGCTGACCGTTTGCTTTCATTAGCTCGGGCAAAAGCCTCCTTGAGTTCAGTAAACAGCATTGCCGTGATATAGTTATTGAAATCTCGCGTATAATAGGCCGCCAGCGCAAGGCCGCGGTTACGCAGCCACGGCCTGTCGCTCTGTGAGTCCCATACATTCAAGGGCTTAACATCGGACCATTCCGAAGCCCCGAAATCCGAAGGCTTGAAACATTTACGCTTAAGCCACTCTTGAAATCCTTGTCGGCAGCGAGGACAAACGGACAAATGAGCTTTTTTCTCGCGAGATCCGTCAAACACCGTCCCGATTTCATCGACTGTCAGTCCCCATACTTCCTCGACAGGAAGTGAGAGGACTTGCTCGATTGATTCGGCCACTAACTGTTGAGTCCTGGCGGCCACATCCTCGCCAAACGGGCATCCGGCCTGCGGATTTTCGTTGCGTCCAGGGCGATACTTGTCAACTGGAAAGCCCATGATATGGGCAATCATTCCCCGATTCCACTTGCTGGCCTCCTGGCCGCCTTTTCGAAGCATCTGAAGTATAAAGTCCGGCGGTTCGCGAAATCCGTTCACGCCCAACTGGTGGAGGCTGCGCAGCTCGACCTCCGTGACCGCACGGTCGGTAGTACGAATTCCATAACCGATTCCGGTGCCGTATCCTCCCACGTTGTTGATAATGGCATATTTTCGAGGCAGAAGCCAGCCTGCCCAGGGCAGACTTTCGAGAGCTTCAGCCCTGCGTCGTGCATAGCCCAGCACATCGGTCAGCTCTTCGGTAAACACACGCGAATTTGGCTGCACGCCTTCAACCAAACGGTATAAGGGAACCACAATCGTAGCAGTTCCACCGTCCGGACCTTTCGTTTCCAATTTCTTAATTATTTCATCGCCGGAACGGAACTCGAACTCGAAAACCACGTTTGTTGAGTAGCCGCCGCGTCTGCCGGTCTTCCGATCTACTGTTTTGCCCGGATTACCGGCAGTAATTGTAAGAAAGAATTTATCTGGGAATCGCTTAGCAAAAGAAACAAGGGGCATCGACTTAGACCACTGGCCCACTTGAAGTCTGTGAGAATCGACAGGTGCTTCGGTAGCAACACCAACCTTAGGAAATACACCGCGAATGACTTGGCCTCCCTGTCCTTCTCCGCCGTAACGCCATTGGATCGGTGTCGGCTCTTTAGGTTTAATACTTTTCAGGCGCACTCGAACGGTCAAATTCTCCGGTACATGAAATGTTTGTGACTTGAGAATGGGAACATCGATCTGCTCTGTATCCTGCCCGGCAAGACAGCACAGCGGAAACATCAATACCAAGGCACACGAGATGACTATAGAAATTCCGAAACAAATGATTTGATCGTTCTTATTGTCCATCTTAAACACCGCCTGATTATTATCACCCAGAAAAATCTTTCTAGTGAGCAGAATACACGTTAGACCGCATTCCTACAAGAAAGATTGTTGGCTCATCTTAGTTCGTCATTAGGAATAATAGGCAGGATGATACAGGAAGGATGGTCTGCATCATGGTAGATTGTCTGCCGAGCCACAATCATTTTGGCATCCAACCCAATCGGGTTTCCCGTGTTCTGGTTGCGGTCCCACAGGGGCCAGCTACTGCTTGATACATGGATACGGATGCGGTGACCTTTTCTGAATATTATCGCTATCGGCAGAAGCTCGATTTTGTACTCGTAAATCTTTCCCGGTTCAATGAGTGAAGGTTTGCCCCAAATGGAGTTGCGAAAGCGAGCGCGTACGATACCCTCGGTCACATTAAGCGCTCTGCCGTCCGGATAAACGTCAATAAGCTTGATCGTAAAGTCTGTGTCCTTCGCTGACGAAGCGGCTTGTTGGGATCATATCTGTATCTTGTCGGAAGTTCTTTGCCCGGCGGGCGTCTATCGAGCGAACCGAGTCTCGAACCATCCAGACTGCTGAGGTAATAATCAGTGAACTTTTTACCGTCGAGCGGCCAACGCCTTTCCATCCTCCAGCGGCCGTGCCGGACCTGAATCTTAATCGGCGGCTCATCCTTTATCCCGGTATCGATTCGCTTCAAATGATAATCGAGCCAGCGGATTGTCTCGGTGATGTCCGGAGTACCAGAATGACCGTGGTCGCCGATCCACACGCGGACATCGGGGCAAAGCCCCAGTTTCACTAGTGATGAATAGCTCTCGAATGCAGCACCGGCGTAATAATCCTTCCAGCCCGCGACACAATAGACGGGGATTTTGATGTTTGGGTATTTATTGCCGTCGCGCATTGATATTGCTTTCCAGTATTCATCGAACGAAGAATGCGTAATGTAATCATTCCACAACTTGTCTTCGTGCCCGAGAAACTTTTTATCCATCTCGATAAGCGGCAGGAACGACAGCATTTTCTTCCACTCATCTAAAGAATAATTAGAACCCGGGATGGCTCGATTGCTTTGGGTGGTCATTTTTAGGTGAATCGCGCCGTGGCTACGGTAGCCGTACTTCCAATGGTCCGCATCGATGTAGCCGGGGACGATTGCCTTGAGACCCGGCGGTTGTGCCATCGCGGCCCGCCATTGCGTAGCGCCCCAGTATGAGCCGCCCCACATCGCTACTTTTCCATTGGACCAGGGCTGTTTGCAAATCCACTCGATTGTGTCGTATCCATCTTCGTCATCCGGAAAGAACCGTGTCCCATCGCTGCCGCCGTTGCCCCGGCACTGCTGGCTGACGAAGGCGTAACCTGCTTTGTTGAAACGTCCTGCATGATTGCTCAATCCGCCTGCCGAATAGCCTCGCGTCAACACAGTCGGATAATTCGCCTGGGGAGACCTTGCCGAGGAGCCACTTTCCGGCAGAAAAATAATCGTTGACAGCTTGACACCGTCGCGCATCGGAACCATCACAGTCTCGGAATTAGTGATGGGACAGAACGCCAAGACAATGCTTATTGTGGCCAGAGCCACGGTTATGTATTTTCGATTCGGATGCGAATTTGGTTGCGGCATGTTCTTTACTCTTTGTTGCGCTGAATCCGCAGCGCCCAGTCCCCACCGGCCGGGGGTGTGAAACGTCTCAGGCCGCCACGGACTCGTGCATGGTTTTGAAAACTCCCGTCCCGACCATTGGCCGGATTCCACCGGGTGACCTCAAAACTTCCGTTTTCCGGCAGTCTGACGGCGACATTTCCGCCGGTCGGCAGATATAACGCATAAACCTCACCCGGTTTTGCCAGGCAGATTGCCGTTCCCGACTCTATTACTTCATCATGCGATTCCATCTCCCAGAAGGGCAGCGCTTCCATAAAAGCCCTGGCTCCGCCAAGCTGTATCCAAATCGTTTCCCAGGCCGACATTGGGCGGTCGTATGGTTCGAGAACGTGAGCTTCCCAAACTCCGCCGGCCATATAGGCGCTCCACCATGCCCGGCGGTCTTCTTCAGGCCGGCCTTCGTCGAAGTTGATAACGAGCGTTCGTCTGCCGCGCTGCCTGCACCGATTGATCCAATCGAGAGTCGTTTGATGGTGCTTAAGCGCTTTTTCGAGGCTGCTGACCGCACCAGGAGCGCCCGTCTGGATCGAGGTAAAATCCACGTGCGCCGCATCGATATACCTATCGTTGGGGGTATTGACATTGTGAATACCACATGGATGATCGTAAGGGTCGATATCTTTAAGTTTGCTCATAAACTCCAGCGCCTCGGCAAGCTTGTAGTTCTCGTTGTGTTCTTCGCCGAAGTTGAAAAGCAGCGACGGCAGGTCCCCAAAACGGGCGATCATCTCTCGGTAGTAACGTTCATGATCGTAACCTTTGAAGGCGCTGTCGTCTTCGAGAACCAGGTATGGCACAACGCCCTTGGTCTGCATGTACTCGAACAGCTCCCGCCACTGCGCCAGTTTGGCTATACCAAAACGCACGTCACGGCTGCTGTTGGTCATCGCTTCGCGAGGCGACTCGCCCAGCCAGGGCCAGACGTCGTGGTAGTCGCCACCGAGGTTATGGGTCATGATGTAAAGTGAATTGATGCCTCGGGCAGCCAAGTAATCTATGGCGGTCTTTCGCTTGGCTGTGGTATTGTAGTTGTCGTAGCCGCCCAGGAGGTTCTCAGGATCGTCGCAGCCGGCCTTGAGCCAATAAGGTCCATCGCGAAACTTCAGATAGCGCAGCTTGTTCTCCGGAGTTCCCGTATATTCCAGTCGTCCCCAGCGATAAAAATCCGGCGCATCATCCGGTGGCCCGGTGACAGTAAATTCACCTGTATGGCCGTCGAGATGGCGATTATCGCTTTGCGAAACATATTTCCATCGGCCTGTCTCGTCTGCTGAGAAGTGGACCTTCCAGACGTTGCCGTCGAGACCGCCTTTCCCGTTTCCGTCATAGAATCCCGGTACCCGAAATTGTGTACCGCTAGGGATTCTGAACAGAACATCAAGTGAAATTGCAAACGGATTTGGCACTCCCTTCCCCTTTGACTCTGGTCCAGCGAAGCTAATCTCAATCGGCGCCCACTTGGTGAAATGCCTAACGCTATCGACCAGTGGATTAGGACCGACAATGGAAGCTTCGATGATATGAGGTATGCCTTCTGATGAGGTGCCGCTGGGAACACCGAATCCGGCGAAGACGATACCATTCCTGTGATTCCACATTACGCATGAGCCACCCGCGCCGGCACCCCATGCCCAGGCTCTGTCGGCACCAGGGTAGTAATCACCATCTGTATTAACCCAGGTCATAAAGCCATAGGGCGCTTCCGGGAATTCGTGAGGATCGAGGTTAATCTTACCATCGTCTGGTCCGTTGTAGTTAACCCTGGCACCGTAGGTCTGCTTGGTCTCAAGTTGCTCTATGAAGGGTTGGGGAATTACTTGCTTGTGGCGCCATTTGCCCCGGGCCATTACTAGCAAACCGAGCCGACCCATATCTTCAAGATCGAAATGGAAACGAATCCCATCGCTGCGAACGCTTGTCTTCCAACCGCGTAAACCGATCGAGTCGAAGTACGCTCGGTGAACAACATCGCTGTAATCTTCAGTATAATCCCGCTTGCCATAAACACGAGCGAGGGCATTGCACAGATGTCTCGGATTCTTGTCGGAATAGGTCCACATCTTTCCCGGCTCATAAGCGGGATATTCACCGTATGGATAGTCGAATCCCGATGTTTGTGTTATCACGTGCCACAATGTGGCTTTGTTGTCCTTGCTGGCCAGTTCTTTGCACCACCCGCTAATTTTCTGTTGCACGGACGGAATCCGGTTTTGTTCGATGGCTGCTCCGGCGGTCAGGGCGTGCCAGGTCTTGCGCAGCGATTTTACCTCTGTGTTCTTGTTAAAATCGCCATCGACATGAACGAGAAAACCGTGACGCCACAATGCCCAACGATGGCCTCGCATTTTAGCTTTGAGCCGGGCAACAATCTCAGGGCACATGCCAACTTCCTCGGGATGTTTGAAGTTCTGATTGTAAATCGACTGGCCGGAAGGGGCGAAATATATACCCGCTGCTCCTAAGTCGTGTTTCCCGATAGCGGTTATGGACGAGATAAATATAATCAATCCCAAAGTTGAATATCTCTTATATTTAATGCAAAACAATGTATGTGCCTCCATCGTGCCGGGAATTATTCTGGAATCTTAATTTATCAAAGGGTACCTTTTTTTCTGAATAAGACAAGATATTCTTTCACCCAGTGATACCTAACACTAAAACCCAATCATAACCGGGGCCCTTATTACCGGGAGGATCAAAGGTCTGATTTGAGTTGGTGTTGAGATAGGAATCCTCTTTGTCTTTGCGGAAAGTGTTCTCTCTTGGATTGTACCACCGCGCAGAAACCTTCTTTGAATGCAACTTTGTCAGATCCAGGATATAGTGAGCGTCACTGGCTGAATAAATTAAGGCAAAACTTTGATCACTGGCAACTGCTGCCTGAATATGAGTGTCGTATCTATCGGAGTTCTCACTTTTGATTATACTTTGATCGGGCCGAAGTTTCAGAAAATCGTCATCAAGTCCGTGCAGAAATTCGCTGAGATATCCTATGTGGATATAGCCGGTATAGGTCAGGGCCGTTTTCCAGTTGCCGTTGCTTCCTTTCGGCTCGACCAGCCCATCCCAGATGCCGCCGGCGCCATAGGTATGACCGAAACCGCCGTAAAATAGGCTCGTCGCCGAATGTAAAAGGCAGTGGCACCCCGGTGGCTTTTGTTGCGTTCGTACCAGGCCTCGGAATCCGGAGTGGGTTTGACCGGTGTACGCGTGTAGTCATATGTAATGGCCTGTCATACTGTCCAGTTGCGCTCATCTTCACGAGATAGATCATTCGGGCAGCACCATTGCGATGTTTGCCAGTTGTCGAAATCGACGATCCGGGTGTTGTTGTCCAGGGAGGTACCGCGTTTGTAATCCGCGTGAACGGTCAACAGCTTGTTCCCGGTATCGCCGTCACGAATTCCCTTGATTAAGGCTTCCAGTTTCTCGTCAGCTACGGTTCGACTCTTGCGTTTATGACCCCCGGCTTCACCTGCTGTGAGCCAGATGATGTTATTTTTGTCCTTGTAACGGGTTCCCAGTTCGTACCCCCTTTTGTATGAATCGAATACCGAGCCTTTCTGCACATCCCGGTACCATCCGGTATTGAGCGCTAGGTACATATTGTGTTCGGCGGCCAAATCCACCAATCGGTCGACAGTTTTATAACGATCAGGATAGGCGATGATTTGCAGTACCGTATAACCCCTGGCGCTATGGTCATCGATTATCTTTTTCATCTTCTCCAGGCTCAATGCCTTCCACTTCCACATAGTGGCCCCGATCCAAACAAAGGCCGAACTGTCTTGCTTTACCAAAAAAAGCTTGTGAGGACCGATCCTGAGTTTTTGCATGCCTGCGGAAACATCCGTCATTGCTATCAGAAGTAATAATCCTATCCAAAAAAATCGCTTTTTCATTTTCCTTAGAGTTATCTTGTAGCATCCTTTGAAGTGAACCTTCATCATCTATAAAGCTTCACAAATAGTACTTTACTCTACAATGGTGACAATAACGCGTTGATATCGCGTCAGTGGGGGATCTCCGCTATCAGTGACTTCGAGGATGATATGGATATTTTTTCCCTGCTTGTCTGGAACCACGAAAGTGCAGACGGAACCATCCTCTACAGTCGATATGTCAACGAGAGCGTTACAGGTATCCACGTCCGCGTATTGCCACCATTTGAACGTCAGGCGGTCCTTATCGGGATCCATAGATTCTTTGGCGCTTAGCTTAATTTGCTCGTTCGGATGGGCGGAACGATCCAGCAAGCCGGATACGCGCGCCTGCGGCGGGTGATTAGCCTGCTCATAGTCGAGCACACACCAGTCGGCTCGTGCCGCCCAGTCATATTGAAATGCTTCGGAAAATCGCCAGATCGGTTTTCCTAAATCGCCTCCATCTCTTGCACCTTTCCACACTGCTCTGCCGGATTTCTCCTGGATAAATCTGCCACCCCAACCACCGAAACCGGGGTGCTCCAGACTTCGCAGACCAACGCGTATCTGATGCATGAAAGCCGGCGAATCACCTTCGGAGCGAAAACCTTTCTGCGGATGGGCTTCATAGCGGGCGCATAATGGGCCGTGATTGCTCAGAATATTCCGCTGCATCCATTCGGCATCAAAATGCTTATGCAATTCTGCCGGAATCCTTTGATCCCACCGATACGCAATCGTCGCAAATTGCCGAAAGCTGCCAAGCGTCAGAAGATCCGGCCAATTCGGCTGAATATATTCGCGAAACGTCTTGTCCTGATCGAGGATAATATACAGGATCGCTTTTCGAGAGACCTCTTGCATTCTATCCGGATATTGGTGCTGAATCTTCCACAGCGCCCGCGCAATCGTATTGGTGCCGCCCCAGGCCTGCAGGTAGACCGGGCCAGGTTTCGAGTCGAGTAACACCTCCACGATACGGTCGGAACCCGGCGTGTCGCGATCCATAGCGCCTACGTTGCTAATATTGCCCACGAAAACCTTGTCGAGAAGCTCCTGCGGGGTGGGGAAGCTGGACGTGTGCGTCTTCAGCGTTTCGTAGAATGTGGCGTATTTGGCGATGTCCTCTTGTATCCACTTTGTACCGTCCCAATTGTGTCCGACCCAGTGGAACTTGGAGCTTGAATAGACGATGCCTTCGATGTCCCACTCATTGGCATAAAGCAGAAAGCGCACCATTGAACAACGGTCGTCGATTTCGCCGTCCGTGGTGGCGACGACACGCGGACGCGTTCCGTGCGGTGGTACAGGCACTTTGACGTCTGGTTCGGCGGGATCCGTCTGCGCGATCGAATGCAATGGAGGCGTTTGCCGCACCTTAGGCAGTGGCAGGGCAAAGTTCGGCAGCGTTGCTGAATCCGCCTGAATTCGCCTGATTGTAGGCTGATCAAGCGCTCCGTCAGAACCGCATTTGCTACCGAAGATCTGAATCCCGTGCAGGTGTCCACGGAACTGACGGTCGGTGCCGTGCTTGTGAATCGTCTTGTTGTATACTGCTCTTGATTGAAAAATCCCGTATTTTTCAATCACAAAGCACCTTATGTCCGATAAACAGTGTATATGAAAGATTATACATTATCAAAAGTAAAAATAGCTGAACTGGAAACATATCATCGTTCTTTGCGTGATAAACGCCAGGCGGATCGTGTCAAAGCTGTCATTGCTTTATCCAAAGGATGGTCGGCGGCCCAGGTCGCGGAGATTCTGCTCTTTGATGAAAAGACTTCCCGTCACTATTTCGATCGTTACCAGAAAGGCGGTCTCGGTGCACTGCTGGATGACAATTATTCCGGAGCAGAGCCAAAGCTCGACACGCATCAAATGAGTGAGCTTGAATATTATCTTGAAGAACATATTCTGCCTGATGCTAAATCGGTTATCGCACATATTGAAAAGCAGTACGGAGTGCTTTACTCGGTCGGCGGAGTTACCGATCTGCTCCATCGCCTCGGATTTTCCTACAAGAAGCCGACCCATGTTCCCGGCAAACAAGACCCTGCCCAACAACAGGCATTTCTCGAGGAATATGAACAAATTAAAACAACCAAAGGCGAAAACGACCCGATTTATTTCGCCGATGCAACCCATCCTCAGCACAATAGTATCCCTTCTTATGGCTGGATCAAAAAAGGCCGGGAAAAAGAACTGAAAGCCAACTGCGGACGTCAGCGTTTGAATATCAACGGAGCGATTAACCTCGAAACGCTGGAGCCGATAACCGGTTTTTATGATACGATCAATGCTCAATCAATCATTGAGTTATTCGCGAAGATTGACGCCAGGCATCCTGATGCGAATGTGATTTACGTCATTGTTGACAACGCCCGGTATTATCATTCACGCCTGCTGAAAAAATACGTTAAAGGGACGAAGATCAAATTGATATTTTTGCCGCCGTATTCGCCCAATCTGAATCTGATTGAGCGGTACTGGAAGTTTTTTAAGAAAAAAGTGTTGAACAATCGCTATTATGAAACGTTTGAGGAATTCAAGCATGCATGCGAAAGCTTTTTCCGAAAGCGAAAGAAATATCTGCCGGAACTGCAAACGCTGCTTGCTGAAAATTTTCATGTTCAGGCCACTTGAAAACAGGAAAACTCAATCGTAAGCAGTATAGTTGCCTATAGTGAGTGGACCGCTGTCGTTGCCGGTAGGCCCCGCGCGGTAGGTCGTCTTACTGTCCAATTTCGCAGGCGAATCCGGAGCGCCGAAATACCAACCTGATATGGAACGACCTTTGTCAACTGTGATTTTTCATTTTTTCATTTCATTATTATTTCGAGCTCAACAGCGTGGGCTGCTTCGACAATGAATCAGTCTGATATTCGTGGATTATCCCTCAGGGACAGAGCCTACATTGATATTCTTCGTCGCAAGCTT
>Ga0180434_10006450_pt1 | contig 13501 bp, 16 predicted proteins | sample SS_ome_7_FD_132453 | JGI IMG/M metagenome (GOLD analysis project Ga0180434, IMG submission 132453) | Hypersaline lake sediment archaeal communities from the Salton Sea, California, USA - SS_1_D_2 metaG | ecosystem: Environmental > Aquatic > Non-marine Saline and Alkaline > Hypersaline >... | reverse complement strand
TTGCTGTATGCCTTTGACTACATCGAGGCGGATATCCATTTCATTGTCCGTACCTGATCAGCGGCTGGATCATGTCCTGAACCGTTGGCAGGACTTTAATATCCGCAGTGCTTATTGCACCAGGAGCCAGATCGTTGCGGTTTGTCATGGCGACAAAGTCCTTTTTTTTGAAGATCATCAGCGCCTGTTGGACGACTGCGTTCTTCAGGTTTTCGTTTGAGGTTATCACCGTATATCCGCCTCGATATGTGATGCGGATCTCGCCCCATGTGTCTGAGAAGTAAAACAGGATGCGGTCGTTTGTTCCCGGGACTCGATAGTCGTCATCGACATCAAGTTCTTCGTATTCATCGCCGTCCCAGTATTCGATCTTGGCCATTTCCTGAATCGGATAGTGTTTGGGATAAAGGCTGCCCTCGGTCACATCGAAGTATATTTCCTCAATGTCTGCCGCCTCACTTGCGTCCCTGAATTCCCGATTGCACAGGGTTTTGATCTGGGAGTAAGCAATTTCGCAGCATATCCGGTAAACATCCTCCTGTTCAGGGTCGTGGCTCTGGACCAGGTCCTGCAATTCCTGGATTGCTGGAGCTAAAAATACCGCTAAATCTGCCATGGATTAATCCTCGTCATCATCCTTTTTCTTTTTCTTGAGTTCATCAGGGCTGACCACAACAAGATATTTAGGGCCCATGGCGATTGCCAAGGATTCCGGTATCCAGTGCGGTTTCAGCTTTTTCTCTTTCTTGCCCTCGACCACAATACTGGGCTTGAATTTGCGGACTCCATCGGTCAGGGTATGCCGGCAGTGAACCAGAACCTCGACCTTTTCTCCGATTTTCCTGTGGGTGAACTCTTCGAGAAGCGGGTGTTTCTTTTTCTCGTTCTTGGGGTCTGCCTTGGCCTTTTCGGGGGCCTTGGCCTTTTCCGATTCATTCACCTTCTCGGATTCCGGTTTTCCTTCGTCAGCCTTTACCTTGTCGTTCTTGGCGGCCTTTTCAGCTGCCTTGGTCTTGGCTGCTGCTTCAGCTTTTGCTTTCTTGTCCTTGTCATCTGCCATTGTTCCTTGCCTCCTGATTAATTTATTGCCCTTGACTAATGGCCCTTTGGTTGATCTTGGGCCGGTCATTCGGATTTGTTTTCCACCGATTTGCCCGCCCCTCCTATCATCTTATCAGAACGGGTCCGGGTATCGTCATTAATGCCCTTGTTTTTTTCCTCGGCCCCTGTCTTTTCGCCTTCTTTGGCCTCGGGATCTGTTTTCTTTTGGTCAGCGGTTCTCAGATTTTCTTCCATGATGCCCTCCCGTTGCGTTTTTACCACTGTAACAAAAAAAACCGGAGGGTTCAAATCCCTCCGGTCTTTTGTAATTTTAGTTAACCTTTCGGTTACGGTGTGGCAGCGGTTTTCAGGATTGAGAATGCGCTCGGGATCGCTACCGTGATGTTGATGCGCTGGGTTCCCTTCAGGAATGTCACATCGTCAGCAAAGGCTACATGCTCGCTGGATTTGATGGTGAGCTTCCTGCGGTCGCCGAAGTAAACATGACGCAGATTGCCGAAGGCCACAAATGGTGTATCGTCGTCGTCATCGGCCAGGTCAGGCATGGAATCGATCATCTCATACGGGTATCCGCAGAGGGTTTTGGGCAGGCCATCCTGACCGGGGTTCACGATGTAATTTCCAGCATCGTCCTTCAGCTGAGCCAGATGGTTCAGGATTGTGCTGTTCATGTAATACTTGGCACCCCTTCTGGCTGCCTTGGTGAGCGGGTTCTGCATGTTCCTCAGATATTCATATGTAATATCGAGGAAGGATTCGTCCCCGGCATCCATGGTTACGATGTTAGTTCCTGCAACATTGAGCAGGCCATCAAACGGGTCGGTCGCTGTGTCGCCGCAGAATGTCAGGTATTCTTCCTTCTCGGCGAAACCTTCAGCGATCAGGTTGGCCAGGAGGTTCGCTACCTCGATGGCTGAATCCTCGATCAGTTCTTCGGTGATCGGGATCAGGGCTGCCATCTTTTTGGCGATCATGGTGATCATTTCAAAGGTCGGCTTGCTGTCCGGGATGGTCTTCTTCTCATCCGGGAAGTATACGATGATTCCTGCGGTCAGCGCTGGCAGTTCCACAGTCTTGGACTTCATCGGGATCAGGGTCGCATCCTGGCGGACGGCTGAGTAAGACTCAATCAGGCGGACGATGCGGGGTATAAACTCGGTCGGCACCATGACTGCTCCGTCAGCTGCCACAACCGTGCTCATTGCGTCATCAACATCCTTCTTCTCGAGTTTGGCCATCTTGACCTGTTCAGGGAACCTCGGATCGATTGCCTTGCGGAACCACTCGAGGAAAACCTCGGATTCGTTCTGCTCGGAAAATACGCTGTACTTGGCGCCAGAAGTGGTCATGAATTTCTCGACCATTTCCAGACGCTTCATTGCGTCTGTGAGAGACTTCTGGAATTCTGCGATGTCCAGCCCGTTCTTCTGGGCCTTTTCCATTGCTTCCTTCCCGATCTTTTCAGTCTCTGCCTTGATTTGTTCCAGGATTTTCTTAGCCTCTTCGTTCATTTCTTTCCTCCTAGTTTGGTTGTTATATTATTCCGTTTTCTTCGGCGGATTGCCGGTTTTCTTCATGGTGTCCAGAAAGGATTTCAGGGTTTCAGTCACGCCTTCTGGGTTGTCATCGCCCTGGTCGCCCCTGGGTTCCGATTCGCCCTTTACCTGATTTCCCATATATTCCTTGATGAAGCTGAGATGCACATTCTGGGTTTTGACCGCCTCGTCCATGCTGGCCAGCTTCGACAGGATTTCGCTGATCGATTCCTTGATTTCCTTGATGTCGTTCGGTTGTACGGGCTGGGGATCGCCCTCGGGTGTTCCCTGGCCATCCGGTTCGCCGCCCTTGGATGTCACGATTTCCTCGGGAAACATCTTTTTCAGTTCATCCTCGGTATATGACTTGTATTCTGGCGGTTCCTTGTCGGCATCCTTGTAATGCTTGACCAGGTGGTCATAAATCTTTTTCTTCTCGTCCTCGGATGAATACGGTTTTGCGCCCCTTGCGCCGAAGAGTGCGGCCATGGCTGCCACGACACCTTTCCAGACTGCTACCATTTTGCCATCCTTCACCGTGTGATGCTGGAGGTGGTAAGAGGTAAGCTGGTCTGCTTTCGCTTCGTCATACCTTGTGAAGAATTTACTGAATTTCGCCCAGTCGATCTTGTCCTTGTCGCCGGAACCATCGCTTGATGCGAACATGGCGGCCTTGGCCCTGGCATCGGATGCGCTCCATGCCATTTCCATGTCTATCGGGGTGGAAAGGAAGGGGACGACTGTTTTGCATTCGGTTGGGGCGTTGCCGATGGATTCCAGCAGGCTGCCCAGCTGTTCGATGTACTGGTCGATGCTTTCCTTGGCCAGCCCCTTCTGAACCGGATTTGAGATCCCGTCAAGGGTTTTCATGCCGAGCGCCTTGACGCCATGCATCAGTGCGTTCTGGTTTGCCGGAACTGAAACGCAGGAGATTTCCAGAAGTTCCCATTCAAGGGTAAGCAGTCTTGGCTTGCGCTCGTATTTCGCCAGATCAATGGTGATATTGCGCCCTGCAACCTCAACCATGAATTTTTCGGGTGTCTCGTCATTGACCCAGAGCCTTTTGATCGGGGTGAATGTGATACTGAAGCCCCGCATGAAACCATCAGAATAGAGCCCTTCGAGTTCCTGTGCGTCCTTTGTTTTGGCAAAGATAAACTCGAAGTCCACATTGTCCTCGTTCACCATCAAGCCCAGAGCCTTGCCCACTGCGTTTTCTCTGTAATTGTGTGCCTTAAGGATCACAGGGTTCTTGAGAAAATTCTCGGCCTTCATCCCCATTGGGAGCATAACCTCTTCGTCCCTGTCCACGACATTCGATGAAGCAGTCCCTTTGTAAATTTCGGCGCCCTCATACTGTTTGCCGATCTTTTCGACCGTTTCCATCATAAAAAACGCAGTCCTATTGTCCTCGGGTTTTGCGCTTTTTGGGTCCAGGGTTTCAAATTTCAGCAGCTTATCGATATCAGTCTTATCGAGCTGCTTATTTGTCTTGCTCTTTTTGTCCATGCCATTGACCTCCGTTTTATTCCCTTTGAAAAATATTATCAGGGGACGACTGCTTTTTACAAATCGCCCCGGTTACACTTCTTCAAAGTCATCACTGAAATCACCACCGAATGTCTCAGGGATAACTGGAACGGTAAGGCATCGGCAGTTAATAACTTGCTTGGCCTCCCCGCCTGGTTCCCCGGGATATGTCAGCCCGGTATAAAAAAATATATCTCCGACCTTCACGACCTGGCCGCTTTCATCTTGAGCCACATGGTCGTCCCTGACGGCTGAATCACGCATTGATATCCAGATGTGCTTATCGATTCCGTTGATCTCATATCCGACCTCTCTGGCTGTGTTATAACTGGCCGTGGTCAGGGTCTGTGCATTCGTGGCTGCGTTGGCCACCCGGTTGTTTGATAGGTCGAGGATCTGCTCGGACATGGTCTGGATCGTAGATCCCTGCCGCAGGCCGTCCTGAACGATTTCGATTATCCCGTTCGCAAATGTCCGGGTGATGGTCAGGGTCGCCTTCTCGATCACATCGTCAAGCGCCTTCATCATTTGCAGGATCTGCTCTGTGGTCAGGAAGTCCTCAAGTTCGAACGATTCCCATGCCGCCTTGGCCTCTGCCTCGATTACCAGCTTGGCGTATGCCCTGGTATTGTTCTTGGCCTTGATTTCCATTTTGAGGTAGTACATCGTGGCGGTTGCGATCTGCCGGACGAGCGGATTCAACATTTCCTTATACATCGATGCCCATTTGTCCTGATCGAATTGGAACCGCAGGGCTGTGTCGACATTCCGCATTTTCTCAGCGACCTCGTTCCCCATTGCCTTGATGAACGATGTGTAATATTTTCCTATTTTCTTGGTGAAAGGATCGTAAATCAGGCGATGCACCCGGGCGATGTAGTTCCTGAAGAATTCCGTATTCGTCACGACCTGTTTCCCGCCGGGAAGCATTACAAACATCTTGTGCTTGGGAACCTTGATCATGCTTCTGCTGTGCGGGTGTGTCTGTATTCCGTCAATGTATCCGTTTGCGCTTTGCGTTCGGCGAATAGCCCCATATGTTTCTGGTCTGAGCCGATATGGCGAGCTCGCTTCCTTCCCCTCGTCCCCGTCTGGGGTCGTCTCTGGCGGAGCGCCTGCCTGGGCTTCCTCGGGCGTGACCTGGGAAACGGGGAGGCCATTGATGTATCCGATTTCATCGCCATCATAGCGATCGATTCCAAGCCCGAGTTGTTTATTGATCAGGTAAAACGGGACGCCCTTGGTGTGCAGCTTATCTGCTGCTTCCAGTTTCTTCACAAAGCTGTGAATAAGTGGTGAGATGTCCGAGAGGTCTGGTTCGATTGAATACCCCGGGAACCACTGATCAAGTATGCTTATCTGGATGATTTTGCATTGTTTCTTGGTTATCGGGATAACGGTTTTTTCATAGTACATTTCCCGTTGTGCGTCAGCGTTGGCATAGTTCGCATACTCAAATATGCTTACCTCGGCAGGCGGCATCTTGAAAATGGCGCATAACTCTTCACGGCTCATTTTCTTGGCGGTCACGAATTCAAAATCTTTCACATTGATGGCCCGCTTAGCCAGCTTGACCTTCTCAAGGATGAAGACACCGGTTCCGTGTTCGAGATCCCGCTTGTATTTTCTGAAATTCTTATACACCTGTTCTCGCTGATCGTCCTGGAGCATCCGGTCTGATTCGACTATAATGCTTGGCACATCTCCGGCTTTGAAGAAGCAGGCGTTCCAGGCGTCAGCATAATAGTTGACCTCGATTGCGAATCGGGCAGCCTTCAGAGGCGAAAGACCACGGACTGGATCGAATGGGTTGTAGAGCTTGTCCTGTATAACCTCGCCTTTGGTAAAATTGATCCGCTTTTTTCCCTGCATCGTGTACCAGCCCAGAAGTTCCCCGTCCTTCATGTTGGGGAATAAGCGGGTAGGATCACCAATCTTGACCACGGTCGGCTGGCCAGCAGGATTGAATTCATCAGCAACGAGCAGCGCCTCGCCATCGATTAGTTTGTTCACGACCATCCCTGTCCGTAAATCCTCGAGGGTGGGGATGATCTTGGCGTATGGAGGCGTAAACAGTTGCGCTACCGGATCAGTCATCCGCTCCTTGTGCATGTCGAGGATCTCGCCGTTTGGTTTCTTGAATATAACCGGAACGCCCGCCACCGTTTCCCCAATTGCCGCCACGATGGCGTTAACCCAGAGGGCTGATTCGTATGAGTTCCGGTTTGTTTTCGTGGCCAGCCTGGCATCGCCGGTTTCCAGCCAGGTTGCTAGGTCGAGGTCTTTGTGAGCCATTGTAATGAGCCCCCCTTTATGGTCATTTTCTTAATCGTCATCATCGCCGTCTCCAAATATATTATCAATCTCTTCGATTGTTTTCTTTTTGACGAGTTTTTTGTATGCAGTATCATAGTCGATCTGTTTTAGCTTGTCAGTCATGTAATATGCGCCCGGCTGGCCCTGGGCGTGGGTGGTGTACCAAAAGTATCGGAGTGCATCGACCAAGTGGTCATTCATTTTAACCGGCGAGTCGATGAAGTCCTCTTTGCTATCCTGCGCCCATTGGTATGTCTGGAGTTCATCGATCAGGTTTGCCAAGTCGTCAAAGATGATCAGGCGTTTGGTTTTCAATCCTGCGGCTGTTTCAAGAATTCCAGGAACAACCGCATTCATCGCCGGATAGATCGGAAGGCCATTGTTATTCAGAGTTTCGATTGCTTGTTTCTCGCTCGGGTCGGCGTAAATGATTGAATGCTGATCTGAAAGAATCTCTTTGATTTCATCATAATCGACACGGGATCGCTTGATTTCGTTAACTGCATACCAGATCCCGGTTGAAGGGCTTTGCACCATTTCAAGGATGCCAGTCGGGTTATTAAAACCGAAGTCAATTGATCGAGCTCGTGTTGTCCAGTTGCTCGGGATCGGGAACCTCGGGCAGACGCTGTATCGTTTGTAAATGAGTCCTGCCGGTCTTGTGAATCGGCCGTGATACAGCATCTTGAATTTCCAAAGTGGCAGCCTATCCCTTGCCTCCAGGTATTCGCCGATGTCGTAGAATGGGTTTTCAATGCTGGACGGGTTGACCAGTTCAATCTTGGGATCGCCATTCACCCATTTTTTGTATATGTCGTGGTATATCCAGTTCATGGCGTATGGCGTGGTGATCAGCAGAATGCGTCCCTTCTTGAGGTTCACCCTCTGGACGGCGGTGTCCCACCAGAGTCGTTCGAATTTCCCGGCCTCATCGCCCACGACCCCAGCGGCATGAATGCCCTGCATCCTATCGGCATCGCTCGCTGAAATGCAGTAAATGATCCCGAGCTTACCGAGATCAAACATCATGTCTTGTTTCCAATATTGGTATTTGATCTTGTTCTTGTCGAAAAATCGGGTCAGGTACTTGATGATGTTGCGCTTCATCATCGGGATGGTCGGGTTACTAACGATCCATTCCTCTCCCGGGCGTTCGAGCATGGACAGGTATAACCAGATCGGGCCATAGTATGTTTTTCCAGCGCCGGTTCCGGCAATGAAGGCCAGATATTTCTTGTCCGATACCTGAAGCTGTGCCTGGTAAGGCAGGAGGTTCAGAAGCGTATTGTGCAGTTCTCGCCCGGTATATTTAATAATAGTCCGGGTTTTCGGGCTCTTTTGCTTCTGTTCCTTTTTTGGTTTTGTCTTGGCCTTGTTTTTCGCTTGGGCCTTTTCCTTGAGTTTTGCCACGGCCTTTGCCTTGGTTTTTGCCATTGTTTTCCTCGACTACCGTATATTCTGCTTCGATTGCCTCGCCGAGTTCTGCCGGCGTGACCCGATCAACCTTAACCGCTTCTTCGTCTCCAGATTCGTCCTCGATCGCTTCGAGGATTTTCTGATCGATCTGGCGGGTGTATTGTGTAACCGTGACCTTGATTTCGGATTCGATTGCTCCGCCCTCATCGCTCGGATCGAATGTATCGTCCTCGCCCGGTTTGATTCCTTCTAGCTGCGCCTTCATGAAATCGCCGAAGAAGTTTTTAAGCATGAATTCTATTGCTGGCCAGTATCCGTTGTTCACTTGCTGCCATGCCTTGCTCATCAAATGCTGAAACCTGGACATACGATTGTTCTTGAACATTTCTTTGAAGCCCGGGTTTTTCTTGAGGTAATTCTGAAGCGTTCGCACATCGACTCCGAGAACCTTGGCCACGGTCTGCGGCCTTAATCCGACCAGCGCAAGGGCTAGCATGTTACTCGCCTTGAACGCATCGATTGCGCCGGGTCGCCCCTTTGGGACTTTCATGTTGATCTTTCCAGTCGCAATCATCCCCACCAGTTTTCTCTTGTCTATGTTGTATTTTTTCAGAACCTGTTGGAGCAGGATCTCATCCTCTGTGAGCGGGATAAACTGTTGCGGGCTTCGTGAGCCTGGTCCGGATTCTGGTAGTGGTTTCGCACCTGGTTGATCGTCTGGCGAAATTACGGGAGGTTCTTGGAGCGGTTTTGGCAGTTGATCGTGATTTGGTCTTGGCGGTGGTGGAATGATTCGGGCTGGTTTTTCAGGCTGCTTAGTTTTGCCCTTTGCTTTCTGAGTTTTTTTGGCCAGTCTCTTTGTGGGCTGGTCCGGTTTTTTCTTGTTTGCCATGGTGTCCCCGTAATCATATTATCGGGCGATTGCCGTTTCCAAATTCTAACACAAAGCCAGGGCTTGAACAATTGATTTCATTTTCGGCGTTCTTTTTTCGTCCTGTCAAAATTTCGTTTAATAGTCGTTTTGTGTCAACCAAGCCATTTCTTTTTCTGAATGAATCTGTCGAAGTTTTTTTTATGGGATTAGATTGATTTTCTTTTTTGATTGTTAAAAACACGCAAATGGCCCAGCTTTGCTGGGCTTTCCGGGCGCATTTTTGCGCCCTCTTCATCCTTGTGCTTTTCCTTTTCTATTCTATTCTCTTCTCTTCTTCTTACCAACCCCCCCCCGAGGGGGGGTCGGGGCCCCCCCGAGGCCCCCCCGGGGCCCCCCCGAGGGGGCCCCCCCTGAAATTGGTTAACCATGCGGGCGGCCAGCTTTAATTTTTGTGAATTTTTCAAAATCAACAGAAAATTGCGTTTTGTTTTTCGTTGTTGTTTTTTTGATAATTCATCATTTATTAAAGAAATAAAAGGCAGTAAAAAGAGAGGCGATGGTTGCGAGAGCCAGCATGGTTGCCATAAATTTCCAATGTTCGCAGTTGTTTTGCAAATTTTTCATTTTAAAGAGCATTTCGATGTTTTTGATCTGAAGTTCATGCTCTCTAGAGTGCAGCCTTGAAAGTTCCCTTTCCTGCCTATCGATCAAATCCCGATAAGCCCTCAGCTGCATGGCGTGTTCGCCTCCTGCGATCTCAGCATATCCTCCAGGAGTCTGGATAAAAACCGTTTCTTCGTCCTGGCAAATCGCCGGCGTGGATCGTATGAATGTAAATGTGATGATCGTGACCACGATGTATTTCCGCAGGGTTACCGTTTTCATCCTGAATGTCCGAATCCGCCGCAGCCTCGTTCTGTGGGTGTGAGTTCTGAAACCTCGACCAGCCTGCATTCGACCCGCTTGGCCAGGATCGCCTGGGCGATGTATTGCCCCTGGCGAATCGTGAGCGGTTCCTTACCAGCGTTCCATGCCAGCACACAGACCTCGCCCCTGAAATCGCTATCAATTGTGCCGACCGAGTTCGCAAAGCGCAGGCCGGTTTTCAGGCTCATGCCAGATCTGGGTCGCAGCTGCATTTCGTATGCGCTGGGAAATTCGAACGAGAGGCCCGTTCCGACCAGCATGGTTTCCCCGGGCAGGATCTTGATCGTTTCTGCTGCTGCCAGGTCAAGGCATGCAGATCCCGCTGTGGCCTGTCTTGGTTCGAGGGCGGTGGCCCTTGTTTTTGTGTATTTTAGTCTTATCACTGGTTTCCTCCTGCATGTTCAGTTGTCGTTTCAATATGCAATGGTCAGGTATGCAAGGTCTGGAACCGATGGCTGGGCTGAACCGGATTTCACCTGTTCCACAGCTTTGCTCCTTGCATCCTCAATCTCAGCAGCCCTTGGGTGTTCGCTCTTGACCGGCACGATCACATCGTAAACCTCGATCACCCGGTAAACCTTGACATGCACCTGGCCTTTCAGTTCGGATTGTCCTGTCAGGATTTCGTATAATTCCCGGTAGCCGTCATCCTCATCGCAGGGGCAGTGTGGCGCAGAGCTTTCAAACGCCTCTGACCCCTGAGTTTCCAGGGAGCGGTTTTCAAGGTTTCGACCAGCTGTTTGAGATTTTTCTGAATTTACCCCTAGATTTTTCCCAGATGATTTTCCAAGCTTTCCGGGAGCATTTTCTGATTTTTCGGTTGGAGCGTTCTGGGCGACCGGCCTGATGTTCGGTTTTGGGGTGGTGGGATCGCCGTGAAGGCCTCCCTTTTTGTATGGGCATTCCGGTATGCTTGGTTGTGTCATCCGTGCCCCCTGAACATGTATGCAAGATATCCACCCCAAATCCCCATAAGGAGGACAAGGGTCATAATCGCCGATATGAATCCGATGATGAAATACTTGATTTTTTCTTCTCTGCTGGCCATAAATGGTTGTACTCCTCGTATTGTTCCGCACCCTCTGATCTCGGTGAATCGCCCGTCTGTGAACAGGTCGAATGGCCTTGACCAAGCTATCCCTGACCGGACATCGGCCTCCTTGTAGACCACCCGGGTCTGGAGCGTTTCGGTGTCAAGGGTGAGCATTATGGTTTCATATACCTTGCCCTTCTTGTGAAGGTAATATTTCGATGCCTTAACTGTGGATAACTTTCTGTTAATCTCGTTCATTTCGTTCATTTCGTATCCTTCTGCTGCTCGATCGCAAATACCAAATCCTCGATGATCGCCCTGGTCTGGATCAGATCTTTGATGGCTGTGTTGTAGATTACAAGTTTTCGGCGGAGTTCCTTGATGTCCGTCCGGTTAAGGTATGGTTTGCATTGGTGGAATATCTCAAGGCCGTTTGTGGTGAGCTCGGTATGCAATTCAAGTAACCCCAGCGTTTCCTCGGTTGTCAGCGGGTGAAGAAATTTCAGGTCATGAGAACTGATCTGCTTGATGTCTATGGTAGTTGATTCAATATCAGCCCAGACCACATGCATGCCGAGAAATGTGTTCCTGGCAGGGATGAACCATGTGTATGTTTCGAGTTTCTTGAATGTTTCGATGAATTTCGCCTGATATCGCTGATCGATCACGATAAAGCTGGCGTGTCTGTTGTACTGTTTATAAAATTCATCGGCCTTGCGTTTCACAATCTCGGTTATGGTTTCCGCTGATTCAGGCATCTCGGGGATGTCCCATAGTATTGCGTTCATGCTTTTCGCTCCTGAAGTTGATTTACAACAAGTTATCGGTTCTTGCCTGATTCCATCGCTGATTTGAGCTTGTTCGATCTGCATTGCGTCTCCCGTATTTTTTTCACTATCCTTTTGAAGCCGTTTACATTTTTGGTGGGGCAGGGTGGTGGTGTCCCCTGCCCCTGTCTTAAAGGAGGTTATATGTGAAAAACCGACCGTCAGTTGACGGCCAGCAGCTTCCTCCTTGGTTCCCTTCCCTGCATGTGGTTCTTGGCCGCCTGGACGATAAGCATGGCTTCCTGCTGTGCGTTCATGATCTCGTCCTTGGTGATCTCAGCCTCCTTGTCCTGCCTCGGAACATGGACGGTGTATTCCTTGGCAATTTCGTAAACTGTGACCACGATGGTTGAACCGTCATCCTTGCGTTCCTGATTCGCCCCGAGCTTGTCGCCTGAAAACTGGTTCTTGATCCGGGCATGAAAGAATTTGCCGATTGAATCAGAGGCCTTCATTTCCTCGAAGGTTTCCGGCGGCACATTGAAGAACTGGAAGGTCTGGCCGCTCTTGAACCTGATCTGGAAGATCTGGAGGTCGGGGTGATATCCGACTGCTTCGACATTGCTGCTGACGACCGGATTCATTTTGATCTTGAACCTGTCGGTAGAATTTTCGTCCATGTTTCTCGGGATAGGTATCCCTTCGGGCTGTTTTCCGGTTTCGTTAGTGTGTTGCATTTCGTTGCGTCTCCTTGTAATTTGATTTACCACAGTTCTTCTTGCTGCGGTTTTTTAATGAGGCAGTGTGGACTGAAAAAGAGTGCTTCTCGATAACAATTCACCTGACCTCGGGTTTCCTTTGTTTGTCCTGAGTGTGCAAATCCCCCCTGTGCTTTCCACTGCATGCTTTGCCAGCCATGATGTTCGAGTTCCTTGTGTTCATCATAATAGCCAGCGAGAACGATGCGGTATGATTCCTTGCTGCCATTTAAGATGCACCATTGTCTCACCTGGCTGGCTACCTTGAAGCAGTCTTTGTTGTAGACCTCGGTTCGATCCTCAGCGCCGTATGGCGGATCAAAGAAAAACCCGGCGGTTCCCATGAGGTCGTGCCAGTTTCCCCCGCAGATCTGATGCCATTCGCCGCAGACAACCCTGACCCGGCGGAGGCGTTTGCTCAAGGATTCGAACCATTGAAAGATTTTTCCGGCTGATTCGATCCCGTTGACTCCCCTGCCAGCGTTTCCAATGTGAGGGATCTGCCCAATGCCGTTTTGAGGCTGGAGCATTTTTGCGCCTATCCATGTTGCAGCCAGCCAGATCCAGTATCCGGCCAGCTTGGGATCGTGGAAGGTGTCGCTTGCGGTCAGGTTCTTGAGCAGCTGGGATTCGTTCTCGATGAGGGCCTTCTTGCGGGCTGCCTGGTCGGCATGGTTCACTGGCCAGTCTGCCCATTTTGCTGTTTCATCAGGCGAAAATTTTAAGGATCGCCAGACATTGCAGATGTGGCCGTCCTTGTCGTTCACGGTTTCGACATGGCTATCCGGGTTGTATCTGGGCCTTGAAAGGAGAACGGCCCCTGACCCAAAGAACGGCTCCAAGTAATGCTTCGGTTGGCCCAGGGCCTCCCATACGGATTCTGCGACCCTGCTCTTGCCGCCGAAATAAGGGAAAGGGGCTTTAAGTTCCATGCTTCGCCTATACCGATGTGTGCGTGATCAGGACGCTGATCCCTGTCTTGGTTTTCGCCTTCCAGTTTCCACCGCTGGTGGACTCGATTGCGGTTAGGCCGAGTTCGCTTGCCAGTTTTTGCCTGGCCCTTGGTTCATCGATGTCCTCAATGGTGACCTTAAGCACAAAGAGATTCTGCTTGACGAGTTTCTTGACTGTGCGTTCGATTTCAGCCTTGGCTGTGTTCTTTACCTCTGCCGTGGCCCTCTTGCTCCAGCTTTTCCATACATCTGATAGCCATCCCATGTTCTGTTCCTCCTGTTAAAATTCTGTTATCTCGGGTGGTTCCCCGGGATTTGTCAATTCATTAT
>Ga0180434_10006448_pt1 | contig 13506 bp, 11 predicted proteins | sample SS_ome_7_FD_132453 | JGI IMG/M metagenome (GOLD analysis project Ga0180434, IMG submission 132453) | Hypersaline lake sediment archaeal communities from the Salton Sea, California, USA - SS_1_D_2 metaG | ecosystem: Environmental > Aquatic > Non-marine Saline and Alkaline > Hypersaline >... | reverse complement strand
TAGGAGTAAGAAGCTAAAAACTATCTCTTAAGCCAGGTCACCTCTTGCCGACATAGCGTCTCCCCTGCTTTTAAAGGCTCTGCCATAAGTTCTTTTACGATTCTCTCCATTCTCATTGACTGTGAACCTTTTACAAGCAAAATGTCATTCTCTCTTATTTTATCCTGTAAATATCTACCGGCTTCAGGCGATGAATTAAAGTAAGATATTTTATCTTCGTCCATTCCGCTTTCAACTGCCGCTTTGGCAATATCTTTTGCTCGCTCACCAACCGTGACAAGATAATCAATCCCCAGTTCGGCAACGCGCTTGCCAACATCCATGTGGCCTTTTTCCGTAAAACTACCGAGTTCAAGCATGTCGCCTAAAACCGCCCAACGCCGGCCTGATTCATATATTGTGAGTTCAGCGAGTGTATTTATTGCCGCAAGCGTCGCAAGGGGCGAAGCATTATACGTATCATCAAAAAGCCAGGTTCTTTTAATGCCTTTCATAATGCGCATTCTTCCTTTTGGTGCGGCATAATTTTTTAATGCATTTGCAATATCCTCCAAATTCATACCAAAATGAATGCCCGCGGTTGCCGCAACGAGCCCGGCATAAACATGTGCCCGTCCAAGAACAGATGGTATAGTCACCGCTGCTGTATTTCCGCCATACACTAAAGTAAATTCCGTGCCGGCGGTTGCTCCTTCGGGCCGTCTTGGATCCGGATCAAACTTATTTCTTATTTCAATCGCCCGGACATCGGCGCCCTCTTCAAAGCCAAAGCTCAAAACTCGTGCCTTAACCTCCTCATGGATATTCCAGACGTTGATATCGTCATGATTTAGTATTGCAGTATCATCTTTTTTAAGATGTGTGACAATTGTTTTTTTCTCACTAATCACCCCCTGAATATCTTTAAAAAATTCAACATGAACCGGCGCGATTGTGGTTAAAATGCCAACGCTACATGGCGCCATGTTAGTTAAATATTTTATGTCACCCGGACGGTCGGCGCCCATTTCTAAAATTAATGTCTCGGGATAATTTTTATCTCGAAATATTAATAGCTCAAATGCTTTCCAAAAAACTTTAAGCCATTTCATAAACGACCGTGAGCCGGATGTCTCGCCAATAATAGTGAGCGGTACTCCGATTTCATTATTATAATTTTTGATATTTCGCCGAACATCAAATTTTGTGGATAAAACTGCGTATGTTGCTTCCTTTGAAGAAGACTTGCCCATTGATCCGGTAATTCCAATAACCCTTGGCTTATATTTATCCAAAATTTGCATTGCAAAGAATCTTAATATCTTTTGCCCAAATTCTTTCATGTGTATTTTTTAATAATCAGGTGGTACTTGTAAATAGTTTAACAAAAATTGCGCCATTTCGCCAAAAAGCGGTGCAGCTGACTCTGACCCCCACATTACATCCGGACGATCGATCTTAACAAGCATAACAAACGCCGGATCCTGAGCCGGAACGTAACCAATAAACGAACCAATCGTTACGCCCGGAGCGTAACCAACTCCATTTTTCTTTGGAACCTGCGCCGTGCCTGTTTTACCGGCGACATAATATCCCGGCACCTTAGCTTTTGTCGCATGTCCCCCCTCAACAACCGTCACCAGCATTCCCGAAAGAAGCGTTGCCGTTCTTTGGCTTATTACTTCATCAAGCTCTTCACGTTCAAAATACTCAACATCACCATTCGGGTATTCAATTTTATCAATGATGTACGGCTCAACAAGCTTACCACCATTTGCAATAACTGCAAAGGAAGCTGCCATCTGAAGTGGTGTTACGGTAACACCCTGCCCAAATGAGCCTGTTGCCGCAAAAATATCACCCGGAAATCTAAGGCTTGCGATATTGCCGGCTGATTCACTATCGAGTGCAATGCCCGTCAGCTTGCCAAACCCAAATTTTTCAACATATTCTCTAAATTTATCTTTACCAATTTGCTCCATTGCAAAAATCGCACCAGTGTTCAATGATTTTTCCAGAACCTGCGTCATTGTCTGAATACCATGGGCCTTTTCATCAAAATTTCTGATCTTATGATCATCTATTTCGAGTTCACCCGGATCTTCATATGTAGTTTTTGGGTTAACTGCTCCCTCATTTAAGGCAGCCGCCATTGTAATCGCTTTAAAAACTGATCCCGGTTCATATTGATTAAAAATCGCCGGGTTATTAAAATAACTTATCTCTTCAACTTCACTATAATTATTTGGATTAAAATCCGGTGCCGAACACATTGCTAATAATTTTCCATCCGGACGCATGACAATTATTGATCCGCCGTCAGCGCCATGTTTGGCAACCGTTGCATATAATTTAGTGCAGGCCTGGTATTGAATGTTGCGATCAATCGTAAGATAAATATCCGCCCCGTCCACGGCCGGCTTAAAGCTCCTGTCAGCAACCGTAATCCAACTTCCGGTTGCGCTTAATGCCGAATGTAAAAATCCCTGATCTCCGGAAAGATCATTTTCAAAATGCCCTTCAATACCATACTTACCGCCAAGATTCCCCTCCTCGTCAGACCCAACAAAGCCAAGTATATGCCCGCCCATATTATTTTCCGGATAAAATCTCAAACGCTCTTCAATAAAGCCCACTCCCTCAAGCTCCATTGATTTAATCTGATCAACTACGTTATCCGGAACCTCATGCCTAATCGGTTCATAGGGGTCTTCTGGATTTGAGATACGGCCAATTATCTCTTCTTTCTCCTCATCCTCAAATTCAAAAACTTCATCCAATCTCTCAATAAACTCCTCCGAATCAGTGATATGCCTCGGATCAGCATAGACAAGGCTCATCGAATGATTTGTTGCCACAGCATACGATTCACCCGTCATTTCCTCATTGTAAAAAATCTCACCTCGTTCAGGAAAAAGATTTTTATAGATTTCATGCTGGCCGGTTGCCAACGCTTCATAAAATTCATGTTCGATTACCTGCAAGATAAAAAGTTTAATGCCGATAAGCGCGGCAAAAACAAAAAATAAGCCCAAAACAACTCGAGTTCGGAAAGTAAAAGTTCCGGAATTCGACTTTCTTTCATTCTTTTTATAATTTGACCACTTTTTAGTTCGCATATTCTTATAAAAATTCAAAAAGCATGCCTTCGCCTAATGGATTTGTGCCATCTTTAACCTCCTGTCCGTCATTCACCCCGTCACCGTCAGTATCCGGATTATTGGGATCCGTTCCAAAACTAAATTCAAACGTATCATAAAGCCCGTCTTTGTCACTGTCGCGAAAACTTACATCCACTTCTTCTCCGCCTGACGCAACCGGAAAACTGCTTGGCTCTTCAACAATTTCCTCATATCCGGACAGGCCCTCGGATTCGCCCGACTCCGGCAATCCGCCGGCGCCGCGAAAAATATCTTCTACAGACTCTGATTTTTGCGGAGCTAATATATCAATATCTTTATCAAAATCCGAAAGGTCCATAATTATCACAAACTTAACTTTAGTTCCGTTCGGCTCGGTATAAGTACCTGATACTTTAACCTGATGCATTTTTTTATTCAACCAACCATACCACAATTCAATATCCATCTTTTCAATCTCATCTAGCCACCTCTCGGTATCCCGCAGTTCCTTTCGCGTTAAACCCTTTCCCTCAGTAATCAATTTATGATTTTTAATAAATTCTAATGTTTTATCCCGGTTAATTTCAACCTCGAATCCTCTCACAAGATCAAATCCAAAAAAATTATAACCAAGTTTTCTCTTAAACTTAAAGATGCCGCTATTTGCCAAAAGATATCTCAAATCCTCGATCTGCTGTGCTGCCAAATTATGATTTATAAACGGAATAAATTGTTCAAAAAAATCTTTATTTACTTCAGCCCATTTATCAACAAAAGGATTAAGATTAATTTCATCATTGCTTGGAACCTTATTGATTTTAATATAGTTTGATTCCGTCGTGACTATCTCTTCGAAATCAATAGTCCATTTATTTTCTTTCTCTTTATCAACCGCAATTAATTTCATTTTCGCAGTATACGGAACTGCCTCATCTCGTAAATCAATATCGCCAACCGTATCACCCCGCAATCTTCCGCCGACATAATGAACATTTTTATTAAAACCCAAGCCGATAATTTCCTCTCCCGGCTGTACAACCTCGCCCAATCCTTCAAACTGTAATTGATAATGCGCTGTTTTCAGATATGCGATCTCTTCCATTACCTCTCTTAAGGTAACGCTGGGTGTCGTTGTGTAATATAAATAAATTCCAATACCTAAAAATACTGCCAAAAGCAGCAATACTATCAAAAGAAGTGCTTTTACATTTTCAAATGGATTCATAATCCCAAATTTTCACCCTCAATTTCCACCCAATCATCATTTTTCCAAAGATAGGCATGAAATTTGTACGAATATTCATCTTCAGAATATATATACTCAACCGCGGCCGTGTCCCCCATGCGCTTGGAGTAAGTTGTCTTTTTATCAAGCACAATCGGCTTGGTCTCAAATTCAACCTTCATTTTGCCAAGCGGCCCCTCAAACTCCATTCGTTCAACACGCGAACGCGGAATATCCTCAATCTCACCCTCGGATTCATCGATAACCTCAAATTGATCTTTAATGATTCCTTTTACGTCTTCCCATCTATCTGGTTGCATAATTTTAGCTGATTATTTTTATTTTATAACCCGGTTTTCTTTCGGCGACAAAACGCTCTGCCTTTTGTTTGAAATCCTTATCAACCTCGCTTAATTTTTTTAACTTGCCGTCAATATTTACCAAAGGATCGCTGTAACGAACTTTAGTATAAATATGATAATCCCAGTCGTGATCAACAAGTTCAATTTTTAAATCCGGCCTTATCATTAATAGCAGCCGATTAATTTCGTCGTTATCGGCTGTTTTTAATTTCACGAGAAGCTCATTGTCGGTCATCCAAAGGTCTGCTTCAGAAATAATGCCCTCATCCAAACCAATGCGCACTGCCTGTGACAAAAGCTGGAATAATAATGACTGAATCGGACTCGCCCAAAAATCGCCCAGTCGAAAATGCATCTCTGCGGCAGCTTTTGCGATATCAAGATTATCATAATAGATATCATCACCCCGGACTTTAATGCTCGTGAGCACCTTAGAAATAAACTCCTTGCCAAAAAGATTAAAAACCTGGCCATCTCGTAAAAAATAATCAATCCTATCAGCGCATAGCGCCGGCTGCTTTTTTTCTAAAAGCGGAAATTTCTCTTCATGAATAATTTCTCGCCAATCATAGCCATACTTTTGTAAAATTTCCGGTATATCGGTTTTTGAAATATATTCTTCGGCATGTATTTCATGATAATCCTGAATCTCGGCTTTCCCAAAAACATAATCCACGACATGTGAAAACGCCGTATGCGCGGCATCATGAACCAAGCCAGCCAACTGCTCTTTTAAATCCGCGCCAAGCTTTTCCAGCACTAGCATCACCCCAACCGAATGCTCAAAGCGATTAGTGCTGTATTCTGGATTAACAAGAACCCAGGTACCGTACTGATTAATGTTCTTTAATCTCTGAAGAGCATTGGAATTCATTGTATCCAAAAGAACCCCCTCTGTAATTTCCACTTCTCCGTAAACTTTATCGTTATATTTCATTCGTATTCCTCAAACACGCCGGGAGATCGCCATAATCCCGATGATGACGGACGCATTCGCAACAATGTCCATGATTTTCGCAACCACTTTCTGTGCACGGGCAGTCCTCTTCATTAATTTTAATATTTGGACATGGATCTTTACCCATACTCCTTTAGCTTATAACTTTAATAATTGCTTTTGCAAAATCTTCAGCCGCAGCAGGACCGTTGGCAGTAATAATTCTGTCAATCACTGTAACTTTTTCACCGGTATACTCCGCCCCCATTTCTTCGAGCTCAAGTTGGCCCGTTTCATGAACCGTTGCTTGTTTACCAACCAAAAGTCCGGCATTCGCAAGCACGACCGGCGCAATACAGATCGCCGTTGTCAGCTTGCCGGCCGTATGAAAATCACGAGCCAAATCAACAAGACTCGGATCTTTTACTCTTTTTGCCATTCCCGGACCGCCGACAAAAACAATCGCATCAAAATAATTTGGTCTCACCTCATCTGCCGCAAAATCAACTTTTAATTTCTTTCCTTTTTCGCTTACCGCTTCACCCTCACTTAGCGAAGCAATCTGGATTAAAGCTCCTTCTTTTTCAAAAATATCTTTAGGTATAAAAAATTCATCATCTTTAAAACCTTCGGGCGCAACAACTATTAGAATTTTTTTATTCTCCAGTTTCATATTTTTAAAATTATTCCTCAAAATATTTTTTTCCTTTTAACTCATCCGGAAGATAATCCTGCTCCACCGGCTTATCATAACTTGGATTATATTTATATCCCTTACCATACCCTAAATCTTTCATAAGGTCCGTTGGCGCGTTGCGAATATGGAGCGGGACAGGTAAATTCTGCCGTTCTTTTATATCTTTTTGCACACGCCCATAAGCAACATAAAGAGCATTTGATTTTGGAGCTTTAGCAAGATAAGCAGCCGCCTGCGCCAAAATAACATTGCATTCCGGCATACCGATATAATGCGAAGCTGTATAAGCGCTCACTGCCTGCACCAAGGCATTGGGATCCGCCATACCAATATCCTCTGAAGCAAACCTTATTAACCGCCGGGCAACATAAAGGGGATCCTCCCCACCCTCGAGCATCCGGCCGAGCCAATATAGCGCCGCATCAACATCACTGCCGCGCAATGACTTATGAAGCGCTGAAATAATATTGTAATGTTCCTCTCCGGTTTTATCGTATAAAAGATGCGAACGCTGCAGAGCCTCGGATACTTCCTCTATATTCAATTTTACCACTTTTTCACCTTTTTTCGTAGCCGAATTTACTGCCATCTCAAGCGCGTTCAAAGCGGCCCGGGCATCCCCGTCAACCATCTTCGCGAGGTAATCAAGAACCTTGGAGTCAATATCTATCTTAAAATTACCCAAACCTCTTTCTTTGTCCTTAATTGCCGCCAATAATATACTCTTTATTTCTTCTGGCTTTAGTTGGTGCAAAACAAAAACCCGGCATCTTGATAAAAGAGCCGAGTTGACCTCAAAGCTTGGATTCTCGGTTGTCGCGCCTATTAAAATAATATTCCCTTGTTCAACATGGGGTAAAAAAGCATCCTGCTGCGCCTTATTAAATCTGTGTATCTCATCAACAAATAAGATAGTTTCCTTTAAATAAAGCTTGCGATCATTTATTGCCTTCTCGATAATTTTTTTTACCTCCGGGATTCCGGTTGTTACGGCTGACACCTCAATAAAATTAGATTTTGTCTGGTTGGCAATAATTTTAGCGAGAGTCGTCTTGCCCGTACCCGGCGGACCCCAAAAAATCATTGAAGGAACCTGATCTCCTTCAAGAAGCTTTTTAAGCATCTTTCCCTCCCCAACCAAATGCTCTTGCCCCTCAAATTCATCCAACGTCCTTGGACGCATACGATCCGCCAAAGGAGATTTGGTAGACTTAATATTTTGACTAAATAAATCCATATATGTATACTACTGCCTATTGAGGAGGAGGACTACAATGGCAGGGATTAAAGTTAGTATAAAAGAGTTCTTTTTTCAACAAATACAGGGTCTTTCAAAAAACTGGACGGATTTCAGAGGATGGTTGAGAGAATCCTGGCTCAACTGGCTCTGTGAAGCCGGTCTTCATCAAGGAGATCCTCTGACTGCAGATCACGACCATAAGCCCCATACAACCGTCAAATATTGCTCACGTTGCAGCGGGATCATTGAGGAAGTCGAACATGAAAAAGGAATGAACTGGACATCCGAGACACCCTGACCCTCACTCTGTGGGGGCTTTTTTATTTAAAATTAGCCAAATTCTTGACTTAATCTTATAATTTTGATAGAATTTAGTCAAATTTAATCGGGCTGTAGCGCAGTTGGTAGCGCGCACCGTTCGGGACGGTGAGGTCGTGGGTTCAAGTCCCGCCAGCCCGACCAAATAAATAATAAAATCGCTCAAAGAGCGGTTTTTTTGTTACATCTTGACACCATACTCAAAAATGCTAAGGTGCAATGAAGAACAGGCACAAGGAGGATAAACATGAAAAAACTCATTTTAGCTCTTTCTATAGTCCTCGTGGCCACCCTCACCAGTGTATCCGAAGGGGCCAATTTCCCCTGGCAAGGCGCCCAAATCCAAACTGCAATTGGCGGCAGTGTGCCGCTTCATGGAGAAACGATCAGCATCCGCGCCTCCGGAGCTCTGTTCGCAGTCCCTGTGAACAAAACCATCATGTTCTTTGCCTACGGCGGTCCGCTCTTCGCACCTGTGGACTGGTTCTGGATAGCACCGCAGATCGGCTACGCCGCCAACTGGTTACCAACCGACGCCGGCATCGCCTCAATCTGGGTAGGTTTTGCTTTCTTCGATGGGCGACTCACTATCTTTACTGAAAATGAGGCAATATTCAATCACAAGAAGGCCGACTACTACGGATACCACGCCGTAGACTACAACCCGCTGGACTGGGTGAACATCGGCATTCAAGCTGAAGCCGTAAACAGGCTCGTAATGTTCGGCCCACATGTTGGCTTTTCCAAAGGACCTTTTCACTTCGAACTCCAATGGTACGCCGGCGTACAAGAAGAAAATGCCGGACACGCAGTCCGAATCTTCTCAAGCCTTTTCTTCTAGCCCCGCCGTACAAAACACCCATGACCGTCCTTAATCATGGGATTTTTTATTTCAAGGCAATCTCTTCGCTTTTAGTAGTCTATCCCTTCTCTCGCCTTAATACCTTGCTCCATATAGTGTTTAACGCTACGCATATCGGTTACAAGATCGGCTGCCTGCATTATCTCCGGCTTTGCATTACGGCCGGTTAATACAAGCTCCATTGATTCTGGCTTTTGTGATAAAAGCTCGATAACAGACGAAAGGTCGACCAGACCCTGATGCAAAACATTGTTTATTTCATCCAAAACCACTAATTCATGCTCATCCTTATCAAGAATCTCCCCGGCAATTTCAATCCCTCGTTTCGCCTCCCATCGGTCTTCATCTTTTATTGAAAAATCAAAAGTGCCGGAATCAGGATTAAACCGCTCTCGACCGCAAGCCCACCAGTCTATTTCATCTTTAAATTTATTTTCAAAAAGCCGGCGCTCAGAATAAAAGTCACCGGCTTTATCAAAAAATATTATCGCAACCCTGCGTCCGCTAGCAAACGCCCGCATCAAAAGTCCGATTGAAGCGGTTGTCTTTCCCTTGCCGTCACCAGTGTAGACATGGACGCATCCTTTCATAGAATTATTTTATGAACATCCGCTTGTTGCTCCGCAATTCAGGCACTTGTAACATGCGCCGTTTCTCACCATCATACTCCCACACGTGTCACAAACCGGTGCGTCAGACTGCACATCAAAAGTCACCGTATCCTCACTGCCAAGCTGACCACCAAGCGGCAACTTTTGTTTCTTTTCATCAATCTCTTCTATTTTTTCTTCTGATGTATCACTCTCAATTTGCTGCGGGAGCTCTTGAGGAGTATTAATTCCAACAAGCGCCTGTTCCTCAGGCGGCAAGAATTTCATCGAAAGCCAACGGAAAATATAATCAACAATTGATTTTGCGATTCTGATATTCGGATTATTTGTAACACCGGACGGTTCAAACCTCATATGGGCAAATTTGTTTACAAGAACGCGAAGCGGTACGCCATACTGAAGGCCAATCGAAATTGAAGTAGCGAATGCGTCCACAAGCCCGGAAATAACACTGCCGGTTTTACTCATTGTTACAAATATCTCTCCCGGCGAACCATCTTCAAACATGCCGACTGTGATATATCCCTCATGGCTTGCAACTGAAAATTTATGAGTGATCGAACGGCGTTCATCCGGCATACGGCGTCGCCGTGGTTTATAATCTTCACTGCGCTTTTCTTGTTTGGCCTCCTTTTCCGACGCCGAGCCGTCTTCTTTTGAGGTTGTAAGCGGTTGAGTGCGCTTGGAATTATCACGATAAATCGCAATCGCCTTAAGTCCTAAACGCCAGGCCGTTAAATATGCTTCGGCAATATCATTTTCAGTTACTTCCTCCGGCATATTCACTGTTTTAGAAATTGCACCGGAGAGAAAAGGCTGAACCGCACCCATCATACGCACATGGCCTAAATAATGAATACTGCGTTTTCCATTCTTTGGCTTCAGGGCACAATCAAAAACTTTCAAATGTTCATCTTTAAGATGCGGCGCGCCTTCAATCGTATCATTGGCATCAATATGCTCCATAATAGCCTTTATTTCTTCATCGCTGTAGCCCAGACGCCTCAAAGCTTCAGTCACTGTCTTATTAATAATCTTTATCATTCCACCGCCAACAAGCCACTTATATTTAACAAGAGCAATATCCGGTTCTATTCCTGTTGTGTCGCAATCCATTAAAAAACCAATTGTGCCGGTTGGCGCGAGAACTGTCACCTGCGCATTGCGATATCCCTGCTCCTGTCCGTTTGCAAGCGCCTGATCCCACATCATCGTTGCTGCCTGCTGTAAATTTTCAGGCACTCCGGCCGAATCAATTCCGGCATTTGCCTCACGGTGCATGCTAACAACGCCGAGGAACGGTTCTTCATTCTCCGGATAACCGGCAAACGTACCTTTTTTCTCGGCAATTCTCGCCGATTGGTCATAAGCCGTTGCCGTCATAAGAGATGTTACCGCTCCGCTAAAATTTCTACCCTCGTCACTGTCATATGGCAGACCGCATGACATAAGGAGTGCGCCAATATTCGCGTAACCAAGGCCCAAAGATCTAAATTCGCGCGCATTATGTTCAATTGCCGGTGTTGGATAGCTAGAATTATCAATCAAAATATCTTGAGCCGTAATAAGTGTCCGAGCCACATGTTCAAATACCCTTGGATCAAACTCGCCATTCTTGTCTCGGCACTTCATAAGATTGATTGACGCAAGATTGCATGCTGAATCATCTAAGAACATGTATTCTGAACAAGGATTTGATGCGTTTATTCTGCCGCTCACCGGGCAAGTGTGCCATTTGTTCACCGTTGTGTCGTATTGTACACCCGGATCTCCGCACGCCCACGCGGCTCTCGCAATCTGCTTCATGAGATCACGCGCCCGATATTTATCAACCGGCTCACCGGTTGTCACTGCTTTTGTTTCCCATTCTTTGTCCTCATCAACCGCCTCCATAAACTCATCTGTCACGCGCACACTGTTATTTGCGTTTTGAAAAAATACTGAATTGTATGCCTCACCATCAAATGATCCGTCATAACCTGAATCAATTAAAGCATGCGCCTTCTCTTCTTCATTAACCTTACAGTTAATAAACTCTTCAACATCCGGATGGTCAATATTTAGTATAACCATTTTTGCCGCACGGCGCGTCTTGCCGCCTGACTTAATTACTCCGGCAAATGCGTCAAATCCGCGCATAAATGAAACCGGACCCGATGACTTACCTTGCGAATTTCCTAAAAATTCCTTTGATGAACGGAGCGAAGACAAATTCGACCCTGTTCCGGAGCCAAATTTAAAAAGCATGCCCTCTGTCATTGAAAGGTTCAAGATTGATCTCATATCATCCTGAACCGAATTAATAAAGCATGCTGATGTTTGCGGCTGCGGATTCACTCCAACATTAAACCACACCGGGCTGTTAAATGCCGCGTATTGGTTTACTAAAATGTGCTTCAGCTCATCTTCAAATGCTTTTGCGTCGTTGGCACTCTCAAAATATCCATCGCATCGGCCCCAATCACCGATTGTGGTTACCACACGTCCAATCATCTGTTTCACGCTCCACTCACGCTCCGGCGTACCAATTTTGCCACGGAAATATTTTGAAACAACAATATTCGTTGCTGTTTGTGACCAAAATTTCGGCACCTCAATATCCCTTTGTTCAAAAATAATATCTCCCTTATCATTTGTAATTTTTGCGTCACGTTTATCCCACTCAATCAGCTCATACGGATCAGTCTCACCATCAGTGAACAACCGATTAAACATGATACCTCGCCCATATTCTGGTTTGCGTTCCAAAACTAAGCTCTTTTTTTGACGGTATGAAAGAAAACATTTTGCGACATGCGTTAAATTATTATCAATCAATGTTAATTGAACAATCTCCCTAATTTCATCTGTTGACGGCGTAACATTTTTATTATATTGAGAAGCCAGGCGGCTCAATATCTGATTTGTAACCTTTGACGCTGTTTCCGTATCCTTCATTCCGGCGTCAACGAAACTATATAAAATTGATTTTGAAAGTTTCTCTGCATTAAAATCATGCACTTCACCGCCTCTTTTTTTAACATTTTTTACCATTGCAAGATACCGCCAAATACGCTCGGGTATCTGTTTACTCGATAAAAAATCCTTTGCTAGCTCGACTTTTTGCTCGTCCTTTTGGGAGATTGTTTCCTTCATAGCCAAAATTATTATTTACTTAAAAAAATAAAAGATATGAGTCGCAAAACCTCATATCCTTTAATGTTCTGACACAATATATTGTGTCTCCGAGTTGTATTATATCACAATATCTTGTGTCTTTGTATCATTTTCCCCTTAAAATATGTGGATAACTCCCCCGAGCTTCCAACTTTTAGCTTTCAAAATCAATAAATTAGAAACCAATTACTTCTATCAAGAGAAGAGGCGCCAATCGGGAGGCGAGGGCAGAATCGAACAAAAAATAATTATAGTGGCCGACACTGCGGCAAAAGCAATGGCTACCAGCTTCCGCCACCGCCGCCGCCAAATCCACCGCCGGAAAAACCACCGCCGCCGGAGAATCCGCTTGACCCGGAGCCTGCTCCCCCGCCCGGACGCGTCACCATAGCTGATCTTGCCGAAGTATCAAAACTATTTAAGTTTGAAACAAGCCAAGCCGTTGTAAATGCCCCAGTATCACCCTCATACCAATCCGGCGGCTTGTTATAAATGTCCTTAAACTGTTCGGCCCACTCATTCTCAACTCCAAGAACCATTGCATATGCTAAAAATTCTTCAAATTGCTCTGGCTTTTTCTCCGGAGCATTATGAAATTTTAGCCGATCTTCCTCTGTCACCTTTAAAAAATTCTGAAATCCAAGAATTTTTTCACGAATAATACTGCCCTCACGCGTCCGCTTTGCCATCTTTGGCGCAAAACCGAGCACAATCAAGCCGGCAACGAAAATCCCCGCACCCGATGCAAAAGAAAGTGTTATTGCGCCGATTGGAATCGCCGCCATCATTAAGATAATCCCGATCACAAAATAAAGAGCGCTTGAAGTGTTTGGATTCTTCTTCCAAAATCCCTTACTAACAACCGTGTCATAAAGAATCTTTGAAAGTATCGGCAGCTTCTTATAAAATTTATTTTTTAAAGAAGAAACTTTCACACTATCCTTTGAGCCAATCAGACTATTAAAATACTCCTTTTCAAATCCATTGGTAAGATCAC
>Ga0180434_10006447_pt1 | contig 13506 bp, 19 predicted proteins | sample SS_ome_7_FD_132453 | JGI IMG/M metagenome (GOLD analysis project Ga0180434, IMG submission 132453) | Hypersaline lake sediment archaeal communities from the Salton Sea, California, USA - SS_1_D_2 metaG | ecosystem: Environmental > Aquatic > Non-marine Saline and Alkaline > Hypersaline >... | reverse complement strand
CGTCCAGAAGTTCCGGTGCGAGCTCTGAGAGGTCAATCGAGGTGAACGAGCTGTCCGACAAGGCCCCCGGCGTCTGCGTGAATTGCATCAGCTTCTTGCGCGAGCGATGCGCATAGATGATCGAGCCTTCCGCACGAACCGGCTTGAGCGGCGCAGATCCCTCCTCTGACGCTGGCAGCGTCTGAAAATTTGTCGGGCTAACAGGTTCGGATCGCGTGTTGCCGGTTCCGATCTGCTCGCGCGTTGCGGTCCCGATCACCAATTGCCCGATGAAATCCAGGAACCGGATGCCCTCAGAACTTTCCTGGTTCAGCGTCCATGAAAACGCCTCATCGTCTTCGTCGCCTTCTTCGAAGTTCGTGAAGTCATCCGATTGCGACGCCCAGACCTGAATGCCGCGACTGTACCAGAACCGACCATATCCGCCCGTGATGGCCGATGGCCAGCCAAGCGTATCCGACCATTCCTGCCGTTTCCACGTCGTCACGGCGTCGGTCGACGCCAGCGGCGTGATCACTTCGGCCGTGGCGCTCGTCGCATTGGTCACGCTGACGATGCGGACAATTCCCGTCGATGAGCCACCCGAATAGGTCAGCTTCATCGTGATGGAACCGGACGTGTACGCCTCCACGGTCAGACGATAGAACCACGTCTGATTGTCCTTGTTGTCGTCGTAGTTGACATTCGTGGCGGCCGTATATGTCTGGCTGGTATCGACGTAGTTGTTTTCGTTGCCCGAGCTTTCCTGCAAACGCACCGTGCCCGAAAACGTCCCTGACACTTGGATATTGAACGTCCGCGCAGCCCCGCTCGATCCCGTGACCTTGATGCCATCGGTTGAGATCGCAACCGCCGTTGCGGTCTTGGTTTTCAACTGGCCGCCATCCGTCAGCGCAATCAGCTGCCCGGCATCGCTATCAACGAACAGATCATCCGATGCCGTCAGCGTGATCTCGCCAGATGTGTCCGATCCCGACAATGAAATCGGCCCGGTGTTGGCATCCTGGAACGGACCGCCTTCGGTCCGCGAGCGCGTTAATGACCATGATGTGTGACCGCGGCGCTCGAGCCGCCGCGTTTCATGGTTCGGGTGCGCGAGATAGAGCACATCACCAATCTGATGCCATTGGATTTCAGGGAGCTCGGTTTCGCTGTACGGGTGCGGCACCTGCAGGGCGGCATCATCAGCCACCGCCCGCGTCAGCCATGGCAGGCCCGTTGCTTCGCCGACCGCGCCAGCTTTGAGGATACGAACACCATCAATCACGCGACCCGCATTGGCGGAGTGATAAAACTGGATATAGGCGTTGGCCGCCAATCCGGGGTTGAAGCTGATCCGATGATGGCCCGTGCGCAGCGTTTCAAACAGCGCCAGGTCATCGCCGCCCGACGTTGATCCGATCCGCAAGTTGACCGGGCCGTGCACCACATCAAACACCAGCGTGTGATCTGTGCTGGCCTCGTTGATCGGCAACACCTGTTCGGCAATCCCGAACCCGCCGCCATCACTGTCAATGTAAAGCTTGCCGGCCGTGATCGTGATCACGCCGTTGCCGGTCGAATTGTCGAACCACGGACTATCGTACAGCGAGATTTCCGAGATCGCATATGACCCGGTGCCGGCTTCGCACGCCGTCATCGTGAGCCGATAATAGCGATACGATCCAGGCGTTGTGATACGGAACCGGCGCAGCTCAGACGCGGACCAGTTTGATTCACCAGTCACGCTCAAAATAGTCGTCTCTTCGCCCGCGAATGCGCCTGTACTTGAGCCCGCAAACGTAAACGCCGTTGGCGTCCGGTTGGTCGGCGAGGATGGCGATGAGATCCACAAATCCCGCAGCGTCACGGCCGACGTCATGTCGAAATCAAGCGTTGCCGTCGCAGACCCGCCCGCCTGCCAGTAGCTTGACGTGGATTCGTCAACCAGATTCGCAACCGATCCAGCAGACGTAGATGAGGCCGTGATCGATGACCCGTCCGCCAGGTCGGGATGCAACGTGTCGAACTCGCCCTCTTCAATCTCTGTCGTCACCGACGGGATCGTGAGCAGCGAATCTTTGATATAAAATCGGAAAAAGCTATCGTCTGCGGTGACGATGTAGCTTTGCGTTGTCGAGAACACGAACGGGAAGATCACCGCCTTTGACGTTGAATCCCGCATTGTATCGACATAGCGCGTTGGCGGACGCCGCGTCATGACGCCTTGCGCCGTCGGGCGCCAGTTCGTCATGATCTCAGCCGATTCGGCATAGGCCGGAACGTCGACACGTCCCCACAGATGCTTGCCGAGAATGCCGCCCTTGAAGCTTAGGATCGGCGCATTGATGGATGCCAGTGGACTAGCTCCTGGTCGTCATGCCGCCCGAGCGCAGCGCCCGGATCCAGTTGCCGCGCGGCGGCCTGCGGCGTGGCTGCTGTTGGGCATCCCGTGCCCGCATGGTTGTGAGCATCCGCATTTTCATGGATGCCAGCGCCTCACCCGTTGACTGGCTGGTCGTGATGGATGGATTGATACGCTGGGCCAGCGTTACGGCCATGTAGTCGACAAAGTGCACCGGCCATTTGCCAACCGTATCGTGGTCATAGACATAGTGCAGATAGATCGCGGCTGCGTCGGTTTCGATCCGTCCATCCCTGTCCGCCCAATGATAAAAGACGTTATCCCGGTCAAACTGCGAACAGTCCGAGACCGCAACAATCCGCACAAAATCGCCAGGCTTGTCATAGGCGTATTGCCATTCGGCAACCGGCGTGGTGTTGGACCGATCCAGCTTCACGATCTTGGACGCGAAGCCCCATTCATAGGCCGATAGCGCCTCGAGCCGCGCCAGAGGCCAGACCGTGCGGGCCTTGACTGCGGACGGTGATGATTCCGCGTGATCGGTAATCCGGTGTTCGGACACATGCGCCAGCGCATTGTTCACGATGTCCGTGCGCGAAAACATCTAATCGCGCTCCAGGTGGAACTTGAACCGGATGGCATCGGTTGCGGCAGGCTGGCGGCCATTGACGTTGACAGCCACAGCAAACAAGCTGCTCGAGCCCGAACACACATATGGGATATCAAAACCACTTGCCGACAACACAGACACGTTGCCCGACTTGTATTTCGTATCCAGCGTGACAGCCGCGACCAGCAGCTCTGCATCATCATCCGTCAATGCCATGGCCGCGTTGTCAGTGTACGTGCCGGCCGGATTGCTGTCGAAGATCAGCACCTCGATATCGTTGGCCGCCCAGACGTTGGTCCCGCTGTCGTCTTCCACAATCGCCGTGATCGCCTTCAGGCTGCCGCCTGCACCGGACACGCGCGCTGCATTGGCAATCGTCATCTCACCGCCCAGGATATCGCCTGCGGTGTATGCCCCGGCCGTCACGGTTGGCTGTACGCTCGGCACGCCCCGTGCACCAGCATCCACCCTCAGATCACCATTGGCGTTGAGGTTGAACGTGGCATAGTCGCCATCGGTATCAGCGCCCACAGCCTTGGCATCGCGGCGCACGCCCAGCACCAGAGCTCCACCGTGCCCGGTGGAATGCGCCGCGTCTTCCGTCTGCTTGATATCGTCGAGCACTTGCAGGGCAACGACAGCTGGATCGTCACTCGCCAGCGTCGTGCGCTGGGTGCCGGTATCAACCGCGCCGGCACCCGCTGACGTGTCTGTGACCACGCCATCGGCACCAATCACCGGCTTCACCCGTGGATACTTGACGCCCGACACCTCATCGGCGCCGAACGTCAGACCCGAGCCTTCTGTGACCGAATAGTCGTCCGCCATCAGGCTGCCTCCGGTCGCGTTTCAAGCTCTTCGAGAGCCCGCATGGCGGCTTTCTGCCCCATGATATTATCCGCCACCAAATCACCGTTCTGGTCGACAATCTGGTAACGTGTGCCGCGGCCTCGGCCGCCTGCGTGGCGGATCTGATAGCCGCTTTCCGTGGTTGGCTCGTAAGTGACGCGCCGTTCGACCGCGACCCCGATCTTGCTCAGCTCATCGTCCAGGTACTGAACACGCAGGATCGCTTCGTCTTCGGTTTTGTCGATCGCGTGGATAAGATCGCCGGGCTTCAGTTCACCCATCATGGTTCGGAAGTACGTGTCGCACGCCATATCCGACAGCGTGTGATCGGCTGAGAAGTAATGCCACATGGCCCGAATAGGCGTGGCGTAGGCCCGGTGAAAGTCGCGGCGTTGCGCCGAGAGAAGAATTCCCATGCGTCTACTCCAGATAGCAGGCGATTGTGCCGGACGAATGCGACGTGCAATTCCATCGGAACTTGCGCGGGTTGGTTGAGGGCGCATCAAAGATCGCCCAATTCGCATCGGCCGTGATGGCAGCAGCGCACGCGATCCAATCGCCCGTGGATGATTCCATTTGCAGCGTGACAGACCCCGAACCGGAACCTGTCGTGAAATCCGCTGCGTAGCAGAGCGCGCTTGTGTTGACGGTCACGAAGACCTCAGACGTGCCGGTGCCAGTGAATGATGTCTTGATTCCAGATGCCATATGAAAGTCAGGCGGAGCCGAAGCCCCGCCTGTCCCGTGTTAAGCGCAGGTATAAACGATAACGCCAGCCAGATCGTCAGCGGCAGCAATCGCCGTGTCCTGGCTGGTTGCTCGGATCGTCACGCCTTCCTTACTGTCGAACAGCTTGGCATAGCCGACATCGGCGGTGATGCCGGCGCCGATATTCGCCGACAGCTCTTCCCAGCCGTACACGTCAGCTGTATCGACGCTCAACCCGTCGGTGATACCATCCGGATTAGCCGCAACAGCCGTGCCATCAAGTTGCGTGTACGCATCCCAACCGATGTCGATCGTTGCCGATGCCGTCGTCCAGTTGATGTAGAAGTAGCAGAGCGGCAGGATCAGGCGGCAGCGACCGGGCGGGAGTTTGCAGAGCGCAACCGATGACGTTGCATCGCCCGCGCCCGACTGCGTGTGTGTGACGTATTCAGCCCGGAGCATGCCTTTGACTTCGGTGCCGTAGACCGTTCCAAGCTCAGATTGCGTCGAGGAATACTGGAGCTTGTACTGGTCACTTAGCTGTGTCGTGACTGCCATGGTTCAGCCCCTCCTTAGCTTGGGATTGCGGTTGTGTCGTCAACGAGGATCTGAAACACGCCAGCATCATCAATCACGACGGCGCCCATCGAGAGCGAGACCACGCCGTCCCACATCTGGCTTTTCGTGCACCAGCCCCAATCGGCTTCGACGTCCGAGTTGATGCCGTGGCCGACCGCGGAATAATGCCAGCCGTACATCTTGCATGCAGCGGTTGCCGCACCCGTCAAGCGGTTGGTCGTGAACCAGTTGATGCCCAGCCAGTTGCGATACTTGCGACCGTGCGGTGCACCAGAGTTGTACGGAAGATCGTCAAAACCGATGATATCGGCGTCCTTGTATTCCGTGATCGTCATCAGGTGCGAGTGCGCCCGCGGCGTGATGGCACAAAAGCGCATGCCATCGTCCGGGACTTCGTTGACATTGAAGCTCTCTTGCAGCTCCAGCGCAATCGCCCGCGTCAGGTTGCCGGAGCCACCCGAGTTGATGACGTTTGTTGCACCGCCTGAATCAAGCGCGGCAACAACTTGGTTGTCGATCCGACGGTTGGCAGCATCCCCCAGCCGCTTGGCATAGCCTTGGCGAACATTGGTGGACAGCTTTGTCAGATCCAGCTTCTGGATGGCGACACGCGCGTACTTGTCGACCATCTCCGCGTCTGCGTAGCTGTGCGCCGGGATCGACAACGGAACCTCGCCGTACGCGGCTTTATCCGTCATTTCGATTCCGCCCAGCTTCTGGAAGCGGACTTTCTCGCCGACCACATCGCCATCCGTGCGAAGCAGCCCGCGAAAATGCGTATCGCCCTGTTCGTAGTTCAGGTGCAACTCGCTGTTGAACGCCGTTTCAAACGCGGCGTCGATATATGGCGCAGCCATAATATCACCCTCTCAGGTTGTATATCTCCTTGGATCATGTGAGAGCGCGAGAAGGAACGGCGGAACGCTCACGTTCCTTTAAGGAACGCGAGCAAGGGATTGACGCCAAAGGGAACCGCTGTGCGGGGCTCGGGCGACAACCAGAAAAGCCGGGTTCTGTGTGCTCAGTGAACGCAGGTGGACGGTTGTCCATGCCGGGCCGTACCGCTCCGTTCCCTTAAGGAACGCGGCGGAACACGGGGAACGGCGGTTACTAGACGGCGCGCTGAAACCGATCGTTCGGTGTTCGGCGCCGTGTCGATCCAACCTCTTTGTAGAGGCGGGCGAACTCTTCTTGCGGATAGCCCGGCATGCCAGGTGACAGCCGTTTTTCCAGCATCTCGTTTTGCAAAGCCTTCAGGCGCTCTTGCGCGCCCACCTTGCGATCCTGATTGATCGGATTCCAATCGGTATCATCATCAACACGTTCGCGCCCGAGCTTGGTAAGCATGCGAACAATTGTCGGATGGTTCGACACCAGCGTGCCGTCCTCGAGCCGCATGTTGCGGAACTCTTCGCGCTCTGTGCTCTCAGGCCCGCCCAGAGTGTGCGTCACAACATTGCTGTACACTGCAAGGTTCTGCTCGAAATCTCCGCCCCACGCCGCCTTGAGTTGCGTGCGCCGTTCGGATTCAAGATCATTGGCGCGGACCTGACGAGCTTCAGCCTCCAGCTTATTGTATCGGGCCTGCGCCTCGACAAACTCATCCATCGCCTTCTGCGTCACGCCGTGACGATGCGCGATCGGCTTGAAGTCGTCGAATGCGGCCTTGTCCGAATCCGTCACCTCAATGCCTTCTGGGGCCTTGAACTCATAGGCATCGGGCTTTTCCGGTCGGCCAAGCTTGTTCCAGATCTCCGATTTTGCATCATCATTATCAGGATCAGGAACCGGCATCATCTTCGACTGGCTGCGCCGCAGATCCAGGAACCGCTGCGCAAAAGACGTCTCACTGTCCGATCGCGAAGCTTCGTTGATAAACGCGTCGCGGTCTTCCTCTTTAAGTCCCTGCGCCATCCGATGACGCCAATCCATTGAGGATGGATCAGCTTGGCCCGTGCCATTCTGTTCGGTGCTGCCCGGTGCCGCCGCTTGTCCCTGTTGCCCCGCTTGCGACGATCCAGCGTCACCATTTTGCCGCGTGGTTTCAGTATTCCCATCGGCGAGGCTTGCAGCGGTTGACTGGCTCCCCGGTGTTGCGTTTCCATAATTTGCGTTGGCGCCAGCCGTGCCCCCCGCGTTTGATGCCTGCGTTTCAACCGCTGCTGCTTCACTCATTGTCAATCTCCGGTTCTTGGGTCACGCCTTCGATCAAACGCATGACTGCCAGGCCAACATCGCGCTTGCCGAGCCGGTGATACGTTTGAAGGGGATTGTCGTGAACGCCAGGTTGGTCAGTCCGGCACAACTGCTGGACGATATAATCCAGCACGAGGCGGCCGTCGTCCGTGGCATAGACATGACCGAACGCCCTGCTCAGCCGGACCAGCTTTTCATGCTCATGCCGAATTATCGCCTGATGGCGCGTCACGGAACGTTTCACGTGACTAGTGCACCGTGCCGCACGACGCTGACATCAGATCCTCGCTCTCAACGAGGAAGGCCAACACGCCGAGGCGCACCGCCTCAAGATCGCCCGTCCAGAGCGCCGCCGCACCTGCGTCTTGTGTGGTCCCGATGAATGCGAGCTCGGTAAACTCGCCCGCCTCAACGCGATCCATCATCTCTTGCAGGAGCGCAATCTGCGCCAATTTCCGGAAGCTCTTGAGCTCCGTCATAAAATCTCTCCGGCTAGACCTTCGATGTCTTCGAACGGAATGCCTTCGGGTGCTGGCAACAACGCTTGATCTGGTCCCTGATCGATCAGTCCGGCTTTCGCCGCTTCCGGCACGAGCTTGCCAAGTTGTGCCGCACCCGGTGCCACTTTCTGGATCATGTCGGCTTGCATCTGCGCTTCGGCCGCCTGCATCCGCTGCTGACGCATGGCGATCATCTCTTCCATTGGCGTAAACAGCCATTCAGGAAGATCGAGCTTCATGCCACCGACGCCGCGTGCAAACGCATCCGGGTTGAAGTTTTCAGCCACCGCCATCACAGCCTGTTCGCCCATCGTTGCAGCGCCACCGGCCAACATCTGCATGCCTTCGAATATCTTCATCGCTTCGGCTTTGTCGCGCGCCGTCTTGATCGGGCTCTCATACTCGAATTCAATCGCGTCTTCGCCGCTGTACTCTTCCGCCATCTGAATCATGTCGGGCTTCTGCGGCAGCTGGCCGTTCATCTCGAGGATCTTGTAGACCGTCTCGACCAGCGGAGCGTTGTAGCTGTGCTCAATGCGCGAGAAGACCGGCGCTGCTTGGCGCATGTACTGATCCAGGCGTGCGTTGATCTCAGTGGCCGTCAGATCCTTGTCCCGCGCCGACGGCAGTTCGAGAATATCCCGATAAAACGCCGAATAAATCCGTTCCTCGACCACGCTGATGAATTCGAAGATCTCGCGCGGGAGCGTGCCAAGCTGGATCGGATTGATTGGCGCCTGATTGCCCGGAAAGCTTGCCTCAACCGGCGTAAATCCTCCCGCCGACAGATCGAGAAGACCAGAGATCGCGTCACCGTATCCCCATGTCGGCGGGTTGAGCGCCTTCTCACCAGCATCAATGACCGTCTCGGTCATGGCCTGGAGAAGCTGTGCATCCTTGAGCGCCACCATTGCCGGCGATCGGCCGTAGGTTTCGCCCGTCGACAGGTCCCAGCGCGGCGTCAGGTACGGGAAATAATCAAAGCCTTTCGCCTCGAGTGATTCCTTGCACGTGACCGACATCCAGAGCGACGACCACGGCTTGCGCACCGTCATTCCCATGGCCTTGGCGTCTGAAACCGGGACGACGATGTGAACCAGCTCATACTCCTTATCCATCCCGTTTTCGCGGTTGGATTGGTCAAGATCGCGTTTCATCTGCTTCGTGAGCTTGTCTTTGCCAAACCGCTCGATCAGCTGCCGCAGCGTCCACATCTCAAATGTGATCAGGCCCACCACTTGGCCCGAGGCATCCACCACGTAATACGTGTTGGTCATCGAGCGCGTGCGGAACCGCAAATGCGAGCCGCGAATGTCCCAGCCCATGCGCACGCAGCCGTTGCCGAACGTAACCAAATCGTCGTCGCACATCGCCAAGTTCGGCTCCATCCGCGCCCGCGGATCGTACATCGCATCGAACATGATCTGCGTGACCTGATCGAGCCAGAGCCGCACCGAAGCGTCAGCGTTCAGCGCGTGAAACTTTACGGATCCCCTGAACCAGTGCCGCCCTGCCGGCCGCAGCATCGTGGACACAGCCGACGCGAGGCCACGCCGTGCCAACGCTGGTGCCGATGAGTTCAGGTGATCTTCAAGATCCTCGCCGTCGGTGCGCTCGGACGTGAAGCCACTGCGGTTCGGCAGGAACATCAGCGCCAGACGCTCAAACAGCGTGTCCCAATTCTGCCGGGACGATCTGGCTTTGAGCGCAAACCGCAGTGCGGCCTGCTGTGATTGAGGGAGCAAGTGCGTCAGCCGATCAGGTTATTCGGTTTCTTCTGTGTGCCGTAGGTCGACGTGCCACCGGGGGCGAGCAGCGGACGGGCCAATGGCGAGCCTTCCGTGCGGTTCTGTTCAACCGGTGGCTTGTAGTTTGGATCGCCTTTGACCTCACCCACGGGCTCAGCCGGGGCCGGTGTTGCGGCCTTTGAAGAACTGCCTTTGCCCATATGGATCACCCTAGGAGATAATGCTTCTGCTTGGGATCGGATGCCGACGGCCCAAGCAAAGGCTTTGCACCGGCCGGTGTTGGCTGGCGGTTGTTGATCTGGTTGCTGATCGGATCTTCAGCCGGCTTTGACGCGTACGTGTCGGCTGATGGCGTATCGCGCGGCGCCTGCGCCGGCTGCGATGACTTCTTGCTGCCGAATCCCATTAAGACAGATACCTATTGCGCTTCGTGTAGTCGACGCCATCACTTGTGCCAGCGTCTGGCGTCAGCAGCGGCTTCGATGCAACCTGCTCATTCGCACGGCCCTGGATCGGCACACCGCGCTTTTGATCATCGTCTGGCCGATTTGCGTTCTGGACCGTCGCCACGGGCTTTGGCGCCTCTGGTGGCGGGTTTGATTTTGACTTGCCGAATCCCATCAGATCACCCCAGCAGCGAGTTGGTTGCGCCCTGCTCCGTCTTGCGGCGCGGATCATCAAGCAGCGCATTGCTCGGCGGGTTGCCCGAGGCCAGAGGCGATGACGATGCTGGGTTGGTGTTTGTCGCAACCGTGCGCATAATCGCCTTGTTGCTCTCGTCCGGTGCACCCGCGTCTGTCACGGTGGCGCTTGGCTCTTGTGGTGCGGCTGCAGCTGGCGCCTGTGGCTTCGACTTACCTTTGCCCATGTCTTATCCTATCAGCTGTTTCGGTTGGCCCTGGATCGGAGAGCTTGTGCCCTTATCCTTGCCAGGCGTGAGCAGATGCGCGGTTGCGCCGTTGCGGGCCTTGGCCGACGTTGCCGCCTGCTTTTCGACCTCAAGCGTGTTCGGGCTGTCTTCCTGCGGCACCTGCGGGATTGGTTCGGCCTTTGGCACCGACGGATTTGAAGATCCCATGCCCATCAAGCGTCATCCTGTTGTCTGGTGTCTTCGTGAACGATGTGGACTTGTGCGCCCGGATTGGCGCGAGAAAAAGTGCGGGCCTTGATCTTGGCGCGGCCTTCCATGCGGGTGCGATCGTCATCCGTCTCAGCGTGGACGCGAGCCATGGGTGCGCCGTCGACAGTGATGATCCAGACGTGGCGTGGAATATTATTCTCCATAGTGTCGTCTTAACCCCCCCCGGCTGATACCAGACCGCTTAGGCAAATATTCTACGCGGGCCGCGCGTTCTGCCACTCCGTTTGCGGTCAAGGCGTGGATTGCCGGTCTTCACCATGACCCCGCCCGCACGTTCGCGCCACTCGGGCCGGACCTGCACCGGATAGGCAAATGTCATGGCCAGTGCGTCGCCCGCATCCGGTGATGCCAGGCCGCGCTTCTTCATGTCTTCCTTCTTCTCGAGCTTGATGCGGTTGGATGGATCGAATTCGTAAGTCGGCGCCGTCAGATCATCAATCAGGCCCTGATCCCGTGGAATCATGCCCCGCGATCGGATCCAGTCCCGCATCCGTGCCCACATTTCAGCGCGAAGGTTGAAGTATCGCGCATCGTTGGTGGCCTTTGCGCCGGCCGAGACATCCACGACTTTGTGACCCAGCTGGCGCAGACGATCCACGACCGGACCGCCGACGCCGACGCCATCGACAAACACCTGTTGCGGACTGTGTTGCTCGACCTCTGTCGCGATGTGACCGACGAACTGCATTGTGTCGAGGCCCCGGAACCGCTGAATGTCCACCACGGCGTCACCGTACCGGACCACAATGCACGACTGGTCATCACCAAACCGCGCGACGTCACGCTGCACCGCCGCATCACAGTCTTTCGATTCGATGAACTGCGCGACGCCAGGTTCATCGAACGAGCATTCATATTCCCGGTTGTATTCGGCCTCGCTCATGGCTTCACGGGCCTTAGCAAGCTCATCGGCCGGGATCAGGCCCGTCTCTGACGCCTTGAGCATCAGTGAGAAGTAATCGTCTGGCCGTTTCTGCGCTTCTCGCCACACTTGATAGAACGCATCGCGCCCCTTAGGCGTGCCAATGATGAGTTCCCAGCCTTGCCGGTCAGATAGTGCAGGGATCAGCACAGATGTCCGCAGATCCGGCTTCATGTCGGCGAATTCGTCGAGAACCACGCCGTCGAAGTAGAGGCCGCGCAGGCTGTCCGGATGGTCGCCACCAAACAGCCGCAGCTCACCGCCGTTCGGATACGTCACCTTGAGTTCAGATTGGTTGATCTTCGCGCCGTATTTGACCAGGGGTCCCGCGCCGTCCTGCACGTATTTCCAGGCAACGGCCTTGGCCTGCTTCAGCTGCGGGCAGACATAGCCGTATTGCGGATTCTTCTTGTCACACTGGAGAGCGGCGCGCTCGAGGTGGCGGATAGCTGCAACCGTCTTACCGGCGCGGCGATGGCAGACTGCGATACCGTAGCGATAGGTTGAGCCGTGATTGCTGTGGAGGGAATGGAACTGTTTGCGCGGCGTGTAGGGCAGGACCACGCGCGCCATGCTTACTGGTCCCAGGCCACTTCGAGGCGGCCGGTTGTGGTGGTGTCGTTCTTGATCTTGTCAGTGACGAGACCGTGCAACTTTGCTTTGGCCATAACGGCCTGCACAGCGCCTTTCCAGTCTGCCTGCTCTTGGCATCCTTTGAGGGCTTCGTTCAACTCCTCGGTCAATTTCTCACGTGTTTCGCCTGATTTAATCGACAGCTGCTCTTGAAGCTCGCGAACCCTTTGCTGGACCTCGACTCGATTGGCCATCTGAGATGACTTGGTCCAGATGCTCTCAGGCTTAGTCGTTGCTCTGACCTTAACTGCTGCACGGTAGGCATCAGAATTGGTCATGCCTTGTGCGAGGCATTGGGCGAAGATTTCGAGCTTCGGTGGCAGGACCGTACCCACAACTGGTGCAGGGGCCTTGCTTTCCGGTTCAGGTGTTACCTCTCCAAGTGCAGGGTTTTCCTGTTTCATTTGTGCTGGCCGATGTCTATTGGTCTGGCGAGGATGACGTGAGCGCGGATCATTTCAGCCCCTCCTTTTCGTGGAGGGAGAGCTTTCTGTAGAGCTCGTGAAGGGCATTTGCCTCGCCCAGATCGCCAAGTGCGGTGTGTGAAGCTGGCGCATGCCGCTCAATGGCTTCCCGAACGCGGTCACGGATGAGACCGGGGTTCCGCTTGATCGTCTCGAACAGATCGTCAATCAGCGTATCGATCCAGTCAGCCATTTCACTCTCCCACTTTACCGTAACGCGTTTTTGAGATCATTTCTTCCGTCTCGCGGTTCATGAGATCGCGGCTTTCGGCAATTGTCTGCTCAACAGCCTCGCGATTGCAGCCGGCCGGGCATGGGACTTCTGCCGTCTTGGGTCTGTGCATGCCGAATCGGGAATGATTGCGCTCGGTCTGCATGACGGTTGCGATGCCGGTGCCCTTGCACCAGCGACAGCTCGTTGTGGTCTTGGCCTCCCGGATGTCGATGACCTTTGTGTCTGCCGGCGTTGACATGATCGGCCAGAGATCCGAGGCGGTCAGGACATCATCAAGGATGGCTTGGTTCAGAGCGCGTTCGATGGCCGCCACGTAATCTTGCCGGGAGCCGCCGCGGTAATAGGCGGACTGTGCCGCGAATATGCGGATCAGTACGTCTTTTGCTGGATCTGTCATATCAGCTGCTCTGGTCCGTAGCCAGGTGGCCAGGAATGATCGTTGGCATAGGCTTCGATCTCATATGGGTTGGCCCGGTATCCACTGATGGCGAGGTGCCAGAGATAGCGGACGGAGAATATGAGCGGGCCATCGCGAACAATCTGGTGCAGGTGCCAAGCCTCATGCCGCCACAGATGT
>Ga0180434_10006445_pt1 | contig 13508 bp, 13 predicted proteins | sample SS_ome_7_FD_132453 | JGI IMG/M metagenome (GOLD analysis project Ga0180434, IMG submission 132453) | Hypersaline lake sediment archaeal communities from the Salton Sea, California, USA - SS_1_D_2 metaG | ecosystem: Environmental > Aquatic > Non-marine Saline and Alkaline > Hypersaline >... | reverse complement strand
TCAATGGCAGGCTTTTGGAATTCCCGCCATTCTTGGTACAGCTTGACAAGATCATCATAAGTGCCCTGCTGAGCTGCAGGGGTTTCACCTGTATTTGATGAGCAGCTAAAAAACATCACCATACTCATACTGAAAAATAAAACAAAGAGATGGTTTCTCTTATTCATCCCATTAACCTCCTTTTTTCCAGGATTCTTCCCCTAAGTGTATCGGCATTTTCTCATTTGTCAAATATGAGATCACAAAGGAGAGGCCATTATTCAGAAATCATCATGAGGCTGTTAGATGAATCATCGGAATCGAACCATAAAAGGAGCAAACATCAAAAAATTCCGCTCCCATTTTATAATCTCTAATATCTTCCATACTCCTGCAGAGTTTCCCACCAAGCCATAATATTCTCTGGAGGCACTCCATTCTGGATGACATGTATGGGAGCAAAGATAAAACCACCGCCAGACATCAAGTCATCCATTCTCCGCCTTGTCTCTTCCTTTACTTCCTGGGGGGTTCCATAGGGCATGATGGTCTGGCTGTCACAGCTTCCTCCCCAGATAGTGAGATCTTTTCCATATTCTTTTTTGAATTTTTTGGTATTCATTCCTGTGCAGTTTACTTGAAAAGGATTTAGAATATCTACACCTGCATCGATAAGTAGCGGGATGGTTTTCATGATAGCCCCATCATTGTGAAAGAATATATAGATTTTTGAATCTGATTTCTTTTTGATGAATTCGAACAACCGTTTATGAAAGGGCCAAATTAATTCCTTATACAGATGAAGATCTACCAGTAAACCGGTCTGAGTGCCGAGGTCATCAGCACAGGAAGCGACCAGAACATTTTCCCCCACAGCCTTTAAAGCACGCTCCCAGTACTGCATTTTTACTTCCAAAATCTTTTCCATAATGGCCTGAACCACTTCTGGATTCATATACATATCCATAAAGAACTTTTCGTATCCGGTCATCCACATAGCATGTTCCCACATTCCGGAACTCATTCGTCCCAATACATAGGCTTTTTTTTCCTCAAGGACGATCCTGTCTGCTTTTTTTTTCAGATCTTTATACCGTACCGGATCTAAAGCATCCGGCCAGGAGTAATTTTCTACATCATGGATAGTCTGAACATATGACAGAGGACTTTTATGCAGATCATAATAATGTCCCCCTTTAAGGGGCCTCTTCCACTGCATTCCCCATTCATCTTGAATAATATGGTATCCACCTTTGTTTCCTAAGTCCTTTAAACGGCTCTCTTCTGGAACGTTCGGTCCTACATTTTTTACATCTACTTTCAGATAATCGATCACATCATCTCCGGTACATGCCATTTGAGTTATGGTGTCTTTCACCCGTACTGGTTCTTTAAGGCCTAAGTAATTTTTAAGGCTCTTCAATGCATTCACATTGATTCCTGTCACCATAGTTCCCCCCAAGTCAAACGGAATTCTGTCCGGTTCTTTGTGCTGGAGGGCAGTGACTACTCTTTCATAACTGTTAAATTTTTTATTCATAGGATCAGAGAGCCAACATCCTCTCGTTTTTTCCTCCAATAATCATACTTTTCCTGTTTTTTGATGAAATAAATATCATACAGTCTGCCATATATGTCAAGCCAAGGTGCTTTTTTTAGAGTTTAGCCCAGAGAACCGGGTTGCGGCTCTTGAGCTCATTTAGCCAATAGCAATTTTTGAACAAGAGCCGATAAAAGAATATAATGCATTATAAATTTTTCCATTTTATTTGATATCGTTTGATTAATAGATAACCGCCCGAATCTTTTTCCAGGCTGTAAAGCTTTCCTTTTTTGAACAGATAAGGTGTGAATGGAAGCTCCATTTTTGCGAGGTATCTCCCATCTGGATCGAGAATATCATAGGGCATTCCTTTTTCATCTGATTTTGGGAAAACTCCGATGAATATTCTTCCGATATCGTCAGTGAGAATGGAATGGAAAGCCGGATGAAATTTAGGTAATTTTTGCTGAAATTGAGGGCCAGGCGGTTTGCCTCCGAATTTCTTATTGATTTTTTCAGCATATTCTTGTTTATTTACGGGAACGGGATCGTAATTCCTGAGTATTCTTTTTGTGAATATTCCTTTAGAGTTCTGAATTTTGATTTCATAACGGTCAGAATATCCCCAAATAATTTCATCTTTTGTGGTCAGACACCATTGAATGTCTGGGGAAAGGGATTCCAGGATAGGAATTTTCTCTCTCTCAAAGGAATCAATCACATCAATTTTTTTGAAATCATGGTCAAATTTACTGAGTTCATATGACCTATTTTGCCTGTGCAGAAGGGTATATATGATATATTCCTGGTTAGAATTCACTTTTATATCAATAGGCTGTCCTTTTTTAACTGTGTTGATTTGTTTGATAAAGTTTCCACCTAGAGAGTAAAAAACAAGTTTTCGGTAGATAATGTCCAGAACTGAAAGTCTGTTTTTTAACAGACAGATATCCCATGGAAATCCGTATTCCCCCGGGTTTTGTCCGAGTCTTCCTATGGAGCATAGATAGTTACCCTGGGGATTGAATTTTTTTATGGATTTTTGATGGGAATCCAGAACAAATATGTTTTCTTGATTATCTACTGCCATTTCTTTTATGTTTGTGAACATGCAGGCAGGTTTTTGGGCTTCTTTTCCTCCTATTGTGAGCTCTAATTTAAGATCAAAAACATCCTTCTCATAAATAGGTCTTTTGGGATTCCTGATAATCTTTACATTATTGGATTCATAGATACGGCCCTGCCATTCGGATTTTTGGCTTTCGCAAAATACCATCATAAGGAGACAAACAAAAAAACATACAGTCACAATTTTGATTTTCTTTATCATTATTCCCCTTCTTTCATCTGGTTCAATCATTGTAAAATTAGAAATCCTCAGGGTCAAGACAAAAATTTTCAGAATATCCCACATTTTTTGTTCTTGAAAACCGACCTAATTATAGGTATAAGACTATTCAGGAAAGGTAACGTTATGAATAAATTTAGGTTAGGGAGAGGTAATGGTATGAAAAGAAAAGGTATTCCACTGGTTTTTCCAGTTATTTTTATTTTCTCAATTTTTCTTGTATTTACCCCGTTTTCAGTTCCGGAGTTAAGAGCACAGAAAGAAGATGTTGGAGATGCTGCCTACAAAAAAATGAAAGAGGCTGAAAAAACCCAGGATGAGGGCAAGGTTCCAGAAGCTGTAGAAAAATTTTATGAGGCGGCTGAATTATATAAAAAAGCCCTTAAAAAATCACCGGATAATGACACTTTTCAAAACAATTATCATCATTGTTTGGGACGGACTGGATATGTTCAGCTTATAAAGGCAAAAGAGCTTTTTGAGCAGGAAAATTTTAAAGAGGCGGCTGATTTTTTCAAATCAGCAGTAAGAGCTTATGAATACGGGCTTGAAAAATTTCCTGAGGATGATAATTATCTTCAGAATCTAGAGTACTGCTGGTATTATGAAGGCAAAGCAGGCTTTACTTATGCTGTCAACTCACACGGAAAAGCACCAAAGTTTTCTGTTCAAACCATCAATAAAGGGGAGTTTCGTTCAGACTCATTAAAAGGAAAAGTCACCCTTCTGGAATTCTGGGCTTCATGGTGTCCTTATTCGCAGAAAACATTTCCCATGCTTAAAGGTCTTTATAACAGGTTTTCTGCTCAAAAGTTCCAGATTGTGGCGTTATCCATGGATAAAACCGAGAACTGGAAAAGGAGCGGTTCTGCAGAAGACGCTGAAGAAATGGCACAAGAGGTTCCTTTTTGTGTAGGATGGGGAACCAAAGACATTTATTATGATTATGGAGCTTTTGACTCTGTGCCTTTCATCATACTGCTTGATAGAGATATGAATATATCTTCAATCGTCCCTTCTGATGACCTCACAGAAGACAAATTAGCGGATTTGATAGAACCATTACTCTAGTAAGAAAAGCCTGACTCATATATTTACCCGGATTATTCACAAGTTGAGGTTGTTGCAGATGCAGCAAGATCGGCTTGCCTCAATGGGTGAAAAATGGCGATGAAAATAAAAAATATGAACAGAAAAAATGTTCAAGTCATTATTCCAAAAATAATCCTGTATATCGCTGAAAATAAATTAATAATTAATGCATCGCCATTTTTTTTATGAATAGGTCAGGTTTATTAGTTTTGATTTGAATTCCTTTTAAGAATGTCTTTTTTGGCCATCCTACTCTTTCCCTGAAACAGATCCAGTTTGGTTGAGGGCATCCCTATGAATATGTATTAGGGGTGAGGAAATTTTTTATTGGGCGACCGAAAAAAGTCAGCGATGATGTAGATATTAGTGAGAACACCAATCACCAGGAAGGCCCAAATCGCGATATCAAGCCGGTTTATGACAGCAAAGAACAGCATAAGAATCAAAAGGAGTGCTCTTGATTCACTGGTATCTCCTCTGATTTTGTTATGAAAATAACTAATGGTGATATAATAAAGAGTAACTTGTAGAAAATAGATAGCAGAAGCCAATAGAGAGAGAATAAGGAATAAGTTTTGGCCGGTGTATTGGTAAAGACCTAGCCCAATAGAACCGATGAGAAAAAACTCTACGATCCGGTCCAAAAAAATATCCAGATATTTGCCGTATTCTGTTTTGATGTCTTTAGCTCGGGCCAGCATTCCGTCTGCACAGTCCGCAACCGAAGATAATTGAGCCAGAATTCCTCCGGCTAAAAACCAAGAAGGATCGCCCATGGCAAAACAAACAGCCCCAGCTATTCCGATTAAAAAAGAGGCGGCAGAGACCTGATTAGGGGTGATACGGGTATTTTTTAGGGTTTTCACCATAGGCCAAGCTAAAGGCCGGTTTATCCAGGCATTTACTTTGAGATAGCGACTGATTAAAGGATGCCCGATCCTTTGAGATGCTTTCAGATACTCATGGTTTGGATTGGAGTTTTGTGTAGATTTCATTTTTTGCATAGTCATAATCATCTATAGTATCGATTTCCGTCCATGTTTTATTGGTCAGAAGAATTCCAAATGAACAGGTTTTATCAGCAAGGAGATCAAATCCTTTCTCAAAAAAATGATTGAGTTCTCCTTTTCTCTCAAGAGAATCAAATTCATTTGAAAGCAGAGGGATGGTATCATAGGAAATCTTATTCATACCTATGGCTTCTCCCATACACCAGGCTGGATTTAAATCCTTTCCGATTTGAGATATAACACCGTTCTGAGCAATGACTTTGACCTCCTCTTTATCCAGTGTGATGGAATTGTCCACTACCACACAATCTTTCTGAGGATGGTTGAGGAGGTCGATAAGGATGTTATGGTCAAAAATCACATCGCCGTTAATCAGAATGAAATGGTCATCCATATTCTTAAGGGCCAGATTGAGAGAAAAGGCTGTGTTGGTGCTCAAGTAGTGAGGATTGGTTACGTAACTGATATGGGAGTAGCCGCGTTCTTTTACTAGATTCTTTATTCTCTCCTCTTTAAATCCTGTGACCAGATAAATTTCCTGGATCCCGGCTTTTTTAAAGCTCTCAATGATGTATTCCAAGAGTGTTTTAGGACCGACTTTTAGAAGGCATTTGGGAAGCTCCTGTGTGTGGGGAAGGAGCCTGATTCCTCTGCCTGCACATAATACCACTGACTTCATTGATTCAAATTTCAACCGAAAATTTTTTACTATTATATATAAATCCAAAGAGAAAAGTAAAATCATTCATATAGAGAATGTTGTATAATAAATTGATGATTGAATCAAAAAGCAGAATCAAAACAAATCATTTGTATGGATGGCTCTATGATATTTTTCTGGGAACGGCTCTCAGAAAGACCCGAAAATATGTCGCGGATCATATCTATAGATTTCATCTGTACCCCGTCCTTGACCTATGTTGCGGAACCGGGGCTCAGAGCCGGTATATAAACCAAGGAAAAATATATGGAGCGGATATAGACAGAAGGATTCTGGATTATGCCAAATCCAGAGATCCTCTTATGACTTTTGTATGCGCAGATGGGAGAGACCTTCCTTTTAAAAAAGATACATTCAAATCAGTCATCATTTCTTTTGCTCTTCATGAAAAATCACCTGAAATGAGGAAAGGGATGATAAAAGAAGTCAAAAGGATTCTCAAAGAAAAGGGAAAAATGATAATAACAGATTATGAAAAGCCCATTGATTTTCCCTCTAGATTGGGAAGAATACTGACTTATTTCATCGAGAGGCTGGCAGGTAAGGAGCACTTCCATGAAAGCCAGTATTTTTACAGACATGGAGGACTGAAAAAATTTCTATCTAGAAATAAACTAAGAGTGATCAAAAGCTGTTTTTTAAAGTTAGGAAACAGCAGAGTTGTTATTGGTGAGTTTAGAAAATAATAACATTGAAACATCATAGAAAATTTTTGCGTTGCCTCGACACATAGAAAATTTTTGTTGACTTATACTTTTAAAATTGATAAACAAACAAAATAGGTAAAAGTAAGCAAAATCCAATAAAGAATTTGAAGGAGGGAAAGATGGCAAAACTTACTATTTTGGACTGGATCTGCATGATTCTCATTGTTATTGGGGGTTTGAACTGGCTTCTGGTTGGAATTTTCGATTTCAACTTGGTTGCTGCTATTTTTGGGGTCATGTCCATCATTTCCAGGATCATCTATATTTTAGTAGGTGTGGCAGCGCTTTATATCTTGATATTCCTGTTTCCTAAAATAGGAAAGAAAACAGTTGTGACACCTTAATCTAAGTCTGATTTTCCTGTCAATTTAATCTGGAACCCTTAACCAGGGATTCCAATCTAAAGGGGGAGAAATATACTTAATTTGAAAAAATCTGTTTTCAGAAACTATAAGTTGTTTTAGGTTTCAGTGTTTATTTGGAGGATCTTTTCTTGGTATTGACAGCAACATCAGTTACTATCCCAAAAAATTCTGCAGCGAAATAGAAAGCGATTATAGTAAAAAATGCAATGACAAGACCTCCGATAAGAAAGAGAACCCCGCCTAAAAAGGTAGTTCCTCCTCCGTACTGAGGAATGAATTGAGGAACTTCTTCCAGAAGCTGGAGACCATATCCTCCAGCGAACCAGATAAGAATTCCTCCACCTATGGCAATAGCAGTGGTTAAAGAGGCATAGATTTCACCGAGTAATTTCAGAAAAACACAAACAACCGGAACAACTGTGTAATCGCCTGTTTTCAACTTGGAAATTTGTTGGGCACGGAAAAAGACCGAATGAACTGCCATATAAATTCCTACTATGAAAATAATTTGGAAAATGACGCCTCCTGCTATTCCTGTAGAAGGAATTTCAAAAACTAACTTCCAGAAAAGAATCCAGATGACAAAAGCTCCGATTATAGAAATGAATGCCAGGATACGTAGGATTATGGCAAACACTTTTCCAAATACTTTCTTGTTGGTAAAATTCTCCAAAAATGGTTTCATGAAAAGGATTTTGTCCATTGATTGACCTCCTTTTGTTATTACTTATTCTCTTATTTATTATATAAGAAAATCAAAGATTTTTGAAAAAAAATATAAAATAAACCAAAGACCGGGGACGGTTCTTGTTTTTCATTCCATTCCCAAAACATTATTTCAGAACTAGCTCAAAGCCTCTGCTACAAAAAAAGCTAGCCATTTAAAAATGAACTTTTTCCTTTCAAATATCGTTCCTATAAGAAAGGAAGATTTTTACAATCTTGGATTATTCACAAGTCGAGATTGCTGAAGATGCAAGGCACAGGGCATGAAGTTGTGGTACTTCACTACGAATGCCCTGTAACAAAGCAGATGCAGTGAGATCGGCTGACTCAGAGGTAAAAAAAATGGCGATTAAAATAAAAAACACAAACAAGAAAAATGTTCAAGTCATAATTCCAAAAATAACATTGTATATCGCTGAAAGTAAATTAATAGCAAAGCATCGCCATTTTTTTTATGAATAGTTCAGGTTAGAAAAGGATAAGCCAATGTTGAAGAATTATTTAAAAATCTCATTAAGGAATCTATGGAAAAACAAGAGCTTCACAATAATTAATGTTGCTGGGTTGGCTATTGGGTTGGCTGTGAGTTTTTCGATTCTATTGTATGTAGTCAATGAAATCACTTATGACCGATATCATGAAAAAAGTGATCGGATCTATCGATTTGCAGCCAGTATGGATCTACAAGAACGGCACTTTGAAATAGCTCAGATGCCTATTCCGTTTGGTCCCGCTCTTGCCAAAGAATTCCCTGAAGTTAAGAATTTCACCCGAATTCAGGGAGCAGGAACAACCATTATTTCAAGAGGAGATCGATTGTTTAAAGAGAAAAAAATTCACTATGTAGATCCGGGTTTCTTTGAGATGTTTACCGTCCCGATAAAAGGGGGGAATCCAGAAACATTCCTTGACGCTCCCTATAAGGTAGTTATGACCGAAGAAATGGCCAAAAAATATTTTGGGGATGAAAATCCTGTAGGAAAAACTTTGGAGTGGGATCATGAATATCCTTTTACTGTGACCGGAGTGGTCAAAAAAATGCCGGAGAATTCCCATTTCAAATTCAATATGCTGGCCTCCCTCTCCACATTAGAGAGTAGGGGAAGAAACCTTAATGATTGGATGGGATTCAGTATCTATACTTATGTGGAATTGGCTGAGGATGTTCAAAAAAAAGATTTAGAAAAGAAATATCAACATTTTATGTGGGCTCAAATCCCGGATCAAATAAAAAAAATTGCTAATAAGATCAATTTATCTCTTCAGCCTCTTACAAAAATCCACCTTTACTCCCACCTGGAATCAGAGCTAGAGCCACCGGGAAATCCGGTTTATATCCGTATTTTTACAGCTATTGCTCTGTTTGTTTTGCTCATAGCCGGGATTAATTTTGTCAATCTTTCAACAGCTCGCTCCGCAAAACGTGCTAAGGAAGTAGGCATGCGTAAAGTATTGGGCGCTCACCGAAGCCGTTTAGCGGCCCAGTTTCTCGGAGAATCCATTATCCTCAGTCTCATTGGCTTGATATTGGCATCTGTTCTCATCACTCTCTGGCTTCCCTTTTTCAACCAATTGATTATGAAAGAATTGGCTTTTCGTCCATTCCAGGACTGGAGTCTTAGTCTGGGGATGCTGGGAATCACGTTACTGGTTGGAGTATTGGCAGGAGCCTATCCGGCACTGTATCTTTCGTCATTTGGGCCCCTAGAAGCGGTTAAGTCCCGGTTCAAAGCGGGCCGGGGTCATAAATTTTTTCGAAAAGGGCTGGTAACTCTCCAGTATATCATATCCATCACATTGATATGCTGTACTTTGGTGGTTTTTACTCAACTCAATCATGTTAAAAACTACAATCTAGGATTTGATCATGAACAAATGGCTGTGATTTATCTTCAAGGACAAATCCGGGATAAAAACCAAATATTTAAAAACAAGTTGTTGACTCTCCCCGGAGTAGTAAACGCAGCCGGATCCACAACACTAATGGGAATAGAATCAAATGAAACCTACTTTCGGTTTGAAGGGATGCCCCAGGAAGACAAACAAGTTCTTCCCCACATGGCTATTGATGGGGATTTCCTTGATACATATGACATAAAATTAGTGACAGGACGTAACTTTTCATCAGAGCATTTGACAGACAACAAAGCAGTAATTCTTAATGAGACTTTGGTCCAACAACTAGGTTGGGAAAATCCCATTGGGAAAACAGTAAAAATGACAGAAATGGAAAACCGTGAATTTATAGAGGTTCCTTATACAGTGGTCGGTGTTATCCGAGATTTTCACTTTGAATCCTTACACCAAAAGATCAGGGGGCATGTCTTGAGATATACGAAAGATTTTTACCGGATTTCAGTTAAGCTTGGCCCGGAATTCATTTCTTCTACACTTGGCGATATAGAAAAGATATGGAAAGACCTCGAACCCAAGCATCCATTTAATTATACTTTTTTGGATGATACGTTTGACCGTTTCTACCGCACTGAGCAGCGTCTGGGAGAAATTTTTATGGCATTCTCATTGATCACTATATTGATTGCCTGTCTGGGGCTTTTTGGGCTTGCTTCTTTTTCAACCGAGCAAAGGACAAAAGAGATTGGAATCAGAAAAGTCTTGGGATCCAGTTCCTCAAAAATTGCGCTTCTTTTATCAAAGGATTTTAACCGCTGGGTATTCTTTGCCAACGTGGTTGCCTGGCCTGTGGCCTATATAGCGATGCGCCAGTGGCTGTCCCACTTTGCTTACAGGATAAACCTTAGTTTGTGGATATTTATTGTCTCTGGACTTCTTGCTTTTGTGATTGCCCTTATCACCATAAGTTTCCGAACTTTTAAAGCCGCTTCTCTAAATCCGGCTGATTCCCTTCGCTATGAATAATAAAAACAGGGGACAGCCCTCTTTTTTATATCCTTGGTATTACATATGAATCAAACGGCTCTGATGTGCCAAGCAAGGGAGATGAGAGAGAACCGTCCCTTTTTTTAATGATTGGAGACTTTACTTTCCCTTTTCATACAGATAATGACAATATTCATGATGCCGGTTAAGACAACCAGATAAGTAACAGCCAAAAACAGAGACATGGGATTGTCAAAAATATATGTAAAGACAGGAGAAAATAAAAACATAAAAACGGGAGTGACTCCCACCCTTCTGATCAAATAAGCAATAAGAAGGGCGGGAAGAGCGCTTATTATTAATTCCAATGGGATGTAATAGATCAGTATACCCATAACAGAGGCAGCTCCCTTTCCTCCATAAAATTTATAATATATCGGAAAACAATGACCAACCACTCCAAAAGAAGCAGCAATGATAACAGCATAAGGGGAGAGGCCCAGTGCTTCTCCGGTCAATACAATGACCAGGGTTTTGGCAATATCCAGTAGGCCCACTATAATACCAATCTTTTTGTCCACATTGAGGAGGACGTTTAAAGCTCCTGCGTTTTTTATGTCTATTTTCCTGATATCTCTGCCTGTGGATTTTTTAGTGATAATATAACTGAATGAGATAGAGCCCAGAAAATAGGCGATTACAGCCAAAATAATGGTGAGAAAAAAATCCATTATCTTTTGATTTAAGGATTAATCCTTAACTTCTCCTTTATAGATTATGATAAATAGATGAAACTATTCCGTCAACAAATGATAAAGATAGAACTGTCCTGTTTTTTAGTATAGAACCGTCCCCGTTTTTTTAGTAAAATGCATTGTTATGTGATTGGATATGATTGAGGAGGAACATCATGAGTTTGATTTCTGCCCGAGACATTACCAAGGTCTATGAAGTTGGAGAACTGCGGGTTGAAGCTTTGAAGTCTGTCAGTTTTGCGGTACAACCTTCGTCATTTGTCTCTTTTGTCGGACCTTCGGGAAGCGGAAAGACCACACTGTTGAATCTTATTGGCTGTCTGGATCGTCCTACCTCAGGTAACCTGACCGTAGCTGGAACAGATACATCCCGGCTTTCCAGGAAGGAAGCAGCGGATTTTCGAGGTAGAAACCTGGGCTTTATTTTTCAAGATTTTAATCTAATGACCGTATTAACAGTGTATGAAAATGTGGAGTATCCGCTGCTGGTGGTTCAAAATGTTTCTGCCGCCAAAAGGAAAGAAAGGGTTTTAACGCTTCTCGATACAGTCGGTATGATGGATCAAAAAGATAAATATCCTGACCAGATTTCAGGCGGACAAAAACAGAGAGTGGCGATTGCCCGGGCTCTGGTCACGAATCCAAATCTGGTTCTGGCCGATGAACCCACTGCTAACTTAGACAGCAAAACCGCATTCAGAGTGATTGATACCATGCACAAAATGAAGGACGAATTAGGAGTGACCTTTGTTTTCTCTACCCATGACCGGAAGATCGTTGGGGAAGTAGAGACGATCTATACTCTTACCGACGGCATGATAAGCAGAAAAGCTGAGGGGAAAGGAGGCCGTCATGTTTAAGCTGGTAAAAATTGCTTTAAGAAATCTGCTGAGATATAAGAGGCGGACTTTGTTGACTTCATCTCTCATTGCTGTGGGAGTGACATTTGTGCTGGTATTTGTATCTTCTTCCCGGGCTTTTAAGAATCTTATGATCGGCCAGATCACTGATTCCATGCTGGGACACATTCAGGTTCATAAGCAGGGATATATGGCTTCTATTGACAGTCTTCCTTTGACATTAAACCTCAATCAAAAAAATATGAAAAAATTGGAGAAGGCCATTCAATCTGTGCCCGGCATCAAAGCCTATTCTCCTCGTATTAAATTCGCGGGTATGTTCAGCAATTTTATGGAAACCACCAATATAAGAATCAACGGGGTATTTCCTGATAGGGAAACAGTAGTTGTTCCTCTTTTTCCAGGAAGAGTCATAAAAGGGGAAAAAGAAATCAAGAAAGGAGAAATATTTATTCCGGAACTTTTGGCTAAAGGGATGGATGTTCAAGTCGGAGATACCATCGTGGTCATTGCGACAAACCGGGATGGTTCCGTCAATGGAAAACAGTTCAGAGTAGGATCCGTGATTGAAAGTGTGACCGGCCCGGGGGGAAGAGATGGCTACATGCACATTAAAGACGCTCAAGAACTGCTCCGCATGGATCAGATGGAGGTCAGCGAGGTCGCTATCAGGCTGGATGACTTTGACGAGCTCCACAGTGTCAGTGCTCGCCTCCAATCAGCTTTTTCCGGAGAAGTCAACAGGTTTGGGAAACCTGTTTTTGACGTTCGGACGTGGGAGGACTTATCCCCATTTTACAATGTCTCTCGGATGATAGAAGTCATGACATTTTTCATAAGGCTCATGCTGATCGCCATTGTTTTGATTAGTATTATGAATGTGATGATCATGGCGGTTTTTGAGCGCATAAGAGAAATCGGCACTATGGCAGCCATAGGGACCAAGCCCGGAAAGATACTTTACTTGTTTTTGATGGAAGGACTTTTCCTGGGAATCTTCGGCACCATAGTGGGAGTCATCATTACTTCTTTAGCCACTTATGTCATCAATGCAGTGGAGATATCATTTAATTTCGGCCGGCAGAAAGGGCTGATCCTTTCTCCTCAACTTGAAATAGGACAGATCTTTTTGATATCAGGAATTGTGATTTTGGTCTCCATCCTGGCAGCTTTGCAGCCTGCTTTTAAAGCATCTCGGATGGAACCCATCAATGCGTTAAGGCATGTGTGAGGAGAAATCCAGATGTGGGTTCTGTTTAAATTTAAGAGGGGAAGGGCAAGGGATTTATCACCCGTTCGATTCCCCAGCGTGGAATCTCTCTTCCGCTCGGGCTTCGCTCTCCTCTAAAGAGGAACCATGCCCGCTCAACCCTCCCAGGGGATTCCTCATCCCATGCCCGCTCCCCAATATAAATTTTTAAAATAGTATGTTGATAAATAACCTGACCTATTCATAAAAAAATGGCGATGTTTTCATTAATAATTTATTTTCAGCTATATACAAGTTTCTTTCAAGAACAATGTCTTGAATATTTTTCTTGTTTATATTTTTTATTTTAAT
>Ga0180434_10006444_pt1 | contig 13512 bp, 16 predicted proteins | sample SS_ome_7_FD_132453 | JGI IMG/M metagenome (GOLD analysis project Ga0180434, IMG submission 132453) | Hypersaline lake sediment archaeal communities from the Salton Sea, California, USA - SS_1_D_2 metaG | ecosystem: Environmental > Aquatic > Non-marine Saline and Alkaline > Hypersaline >... | reverse complement strand
GGCGCTCCTCCGGCGCGGCGGCGCTCTACGCGCCGATCGCTCTACCGAGTCTCTGACCATGCCCGAGAAGCGCGTCATGAAGGCGCGGAACCGCCGGGTGCCCGCGGGCTCCCTCCGGCATCGGGTCATCCTGGAGAAGCGGATCCATCGTCCCGGCGGCTTCGGGAACGCGGACACCGACTTCGAGTGGATCCCGGCGACCGATCAGGACGGGCGGCGATGGGCCGATGTCCAGACCCGGAGCGGCCGGACCACCTTCGACGGGATCGACTCCGAGCGGCAGGTCACGCACGTCGTCCGGATGCGGAAGCCCGCCGGGATCTCCTCCGAGTGGTGGATCCGCCTGAAGGACGGCACCCGCCTGGACATCATCGACATCGAGGATCTCGACGAGCGCGGCCTCTTCGTCGAAGCTCTGTGCGAGGCCACCGGAGAGGCGGCCCAGAAGGCGAGCGGCTGATGGCGACCTACAGCGTCCGACAGAACAAGGAGGGGCGGGTCGTCTACCGGAAGATCCTGGATCTCGACGATCGCCTCCAGCAAGCCGTCCGCTCGGGCTGGTTTGAGTATCTCCGCTCGATCGAGAAGGGTGCCCAGAAGTCGATCCGCGCGAAGGACAAGCGCGGGCGGCTGCGGATCGTCCGGAACCCGCGGACGGGCCGACGCAAGCGGCATCGTTCCTCCGCGCCGGGTCAGAGCCATGCCCGGATGTTCGGGGCGCTCGGCGACTCGATCTCCTGGAAGGTTCACGGCTGGGACAAGGCCAGCTTCGGCTACGGCGTCTCGACGACTGCGACGAAGGCCGCGCCGCCCTACGCCGGGGCGATCGAGTTTGGATCCTCGAAGCGCCGCATCGACGCGCGCCCGACGCTCCAGAACGCGATCGATGCCGAGGATCCCCAGCCGCATTGGGATACGGCGATCGCTCGGGAGTTCCCGTTTTGAAGCTCCTCGATCTCGTCGCGCAGCTGAAGGCTCGCCTGCCGCTCTTCACGGACTTGATCACGGACACGATCCCCGTGACCTCCGTGACCCATGCCGGGACGACGGCGCTCGTGATCACTCCCCAGGCGCACGGCCTCATGCCTGGGGATCTCGTCCATGTCTCCGGCGCGCGGACCCAGATCTCCGTCGCGACGATCACGCACGCGGGCGGGGACGGGATCGCCACGGTCACGACCTCGGAGGATCACGACCTGACCTTCCGGGCCGAGGCCGACGATCGGATCTCGCCCCTGATCTCCGGCGCGAACGAGGCCGACTTCAACGGGACCTTCACGCTCCTCGGCGTCACGAATCGCCGCGTCTTCACGATCCAGGTAGCGACCTCCGCGCCCGCCGCGGCGACCGGGACGATCATCCTGGAGAACGGCGCGAGCGTCCGTCGCCGGATCGAGGGTGCCTACCAAGTCCAGACCGTCCCCAACGCGAGCGAGCTCACTCTCCTGCACGACGAGGCGACCGACCTGGGTACGATGCTCGGAACGATCACGCTGCGCGCGAAGCCGCGGGTCGGGGCCTCGATCGAAGCGGAGCGAGTCTTCGAGTCCTTCTCGCGAGGGGACGAGGACGAAGCCCAGGACACGCGCCCGATCGAGCCCTGGGTCTACGCCGTCCTGGACGATGCCGTCGTCTCTCGCGGGAAGACGGGGATTACCGACGCGACGGACCACCAGCGGATCCAGCTCGATTGGCAGCAGACGATGATCTCGCCCGTCTCGATCTTCGTTGCCCTGGACAGCTCGAATCAGACTCTCGCCCGGAACGCGACCGATCAGGCGCGGGACCTACTGCGCCCGATCCTGCGGTCGCTCCTGGGGGCCCGCCTGGACTCCGGCCTGTGTGTGGGGAGCTACGGGCAGCTTCAGTTCGTAGGCTACCGGCTTGTGCGGTACGATCGCGCCGTCGCTTGGTTTGAGTATCGATTCGAGATGGAGGAGATGCTCACCTTCGGCGACACAGTGGGGAACGCGGACGACGTGGCCTTCCGAGACATCGACATCCAGATCACCCCCGAGGCCGAGGGCCTCGTCGTCTCCGCCGATCACGTCGAGATCGCCGTGGACACGAGCCTCGACGAGACGCCTCTGTAGGAGCCCGCTATGCCCGACTCTCCCTCTCGCATGAAGCTGAAGGTGAACTTCCCCCACCCGGATCATCCGGAGGGGTCGGTGATCGAGATCGAGGAAGCTGCGCCGGGAGTCCCGGCGTCGTACTATTGGCGTCGCCGCCTCCGGGATTCGGAGATCGACGGCTGCGTAGAGATCGTGTCCGACGAGAAGCCGAAGCGGCGGCGTCGGGCCCAGACCGAAGACTCGGAGGAGTAGTCAATGGCCGGATCCACCGTTGCCCAGCCGAACGTGACCTTCAGCCTGACCTCGGCGGATCAGGCGGTCCAGAACGCCGAGCAGAAGCTGCTCATCGTCGCCCCGAAGATCTCGGGCGGGTCCGCGGCAAACGGATCGTGGCACCAGAACATCGCGGGCGGAGACGAGAACGGGCTCTTCGGTCAGTCCTCGCTCCTGGCGCAGATGATCAAGGCCGCGAAGCGAGTCACCGATCGGGTCCAGGTCGACGCCATCGCCGTCGCGCCGGGCACGACGCCGCGGCAGGTCACGGTCCAGGTCACGGCCTCCTCGGTCGCAGCCGGGACGATCTACCTCACCGTGGGCTCCGAGCGATACCGGCGCTACGCGGTCCCGGTGAACGCCAACGACACGGCGGCGACGATCATCGCCTCGGCGGTCGCCCTCGTGAATGCCGACCCGGACTGCATGTACACGGCCTCGGCGCTCACGACCCCGGATCGGCTCCAGCTCGAAGCCGACAATCCCGGCACCATCGCGAACGATGATCCGATCGAGATCGAGGCGACGATCAACGGGCTCACCCTGGGCGCACTCACGGAAGCCCAGGCGGGCGCGACCGATCCGTCCCTGACGACGACCCTCGACGTGATCAACGAGGAGCGATACCAGGGGATCGTGTGGGCCTACGGCGCGGACGTGGATCCCCTGAACACCCTCCTGGATGCTCGCTTCAACGCGAACAACGCGGTCCGCGATGGCGTCGGCTTCGTCGCCCGGATGGACACGCACGCGAACCACCTCGGCGCGACCTACCTGACGGATGCCTCGTACAACCACCGGGGCCTCGTCTACTTCGCCGAGGAGTTCCAGAACGACGGCGCGAACGGATACCTCGGCCCGGCGGTCGCGGAGACGCCCGTCATCGCCGCCACCTACTTCGCGATGATCCGCGCTCTGCGGCTCACCCCCGATCGGTCCATCTCGCGCTTCGTGACGACGCGCGCCGGGCTCGATCAATTCGGAGGTCCCGGCCTCGCATCCCTGCCGTACTTCAACACGCCGATCCCCTTCCTCCCCACTCCGAAGGCCGGGCGCGGCTTCACGGAGACGGAGATCGAGCAGCTGACCGCGGCGGGTGCCGCGATCATCGGCCAGAACGCGGCGGGCTCCGCGGCGATCGCAGGCGAGGTCCCGACGACCTACCTGACGGACGCTGCGGGGAATCCGGATGTGACCTGGAAGTTCCTGAACTACGTCGACACGGCCTCGCAGGCGCGGGAGTACTTCCACAACAACTGCCGGGCTCGCTTCGCTCAGTCGCGCCTGACCCAGGATGCCGTCGTCGCCGGGCGCGACATGGCGAACGCATCCGTGATCAAGGGCTTCCTCGTCCAGCTCTACAACGACCTGACGGGGCCGGTCTACACGCTCTGCCAGGGCGGGCCCACGGCGATCGCGGCCTTCAAGGACTCGATCCAGATCACGATCAACATGGCGACGGGCGGCGTCTCGATCCTCATGGATCTGCCGATCCTGACCCAGCTCCGGACGATCACCGCGACCGTCCAGATCGACTTCGACATCACCGGCTAGGAGGCCTGATCGATGAGTGACTCGCAGATCGCCGATGCGGTCCTGACCGTGAACAACGATGTGATCGGCTACGTCCCCAACTCGCTGATGTTCACCGAGGGCCTGGGCGAGCAGAAGGTTCTGCCCGTCTCCGAGGGCGATGGGCGAGTCAGTCAGACCTTCGCGAACGATCTGGAGACGGCCTTCGGTCGAGTCTCCTTCTCGATCCGGACGACGGTCAAGAACGTCGAGCGCGCTCGCGAGTGGAAGCAGAACGCGAACCGCAATGTCATCACCGTCACGGGCACCGATCCGAACGGCGGAGACTTCACCCGGTCCTTCACCCAGATGGCGGTGACGGCCGACTACGAAGTCCAGATCCAGGCAGAGGGCACGATCGAGCTGGAGTTCATGGGGAACGCCCCGATCTAGCGTGACCGGATCTGGGCGACCATGAGGGCAGCATGGCCACCCGCTACATCCTGAAGAAGCCGATCTCCTACGCCGACACCGGCACCGGGACGATGCGAGACGCGACCTTCGTCGAGCTGCGAGAGCCGACCGGGAAGCTCGTCCTGGAGTGCGCGCCGATCCGGCAGTTCCTCGTCCAGGCGCTCGATCAGGCGGAGAGCCGCCAGGGCGGCGAGATCGAGAACGACGACGGAATCCCGGTGATCGAGGTGGACGAGCAGGAAGCTCCGCCGCCGGAGAGCCCGGATCCCACCGAGCCGGGCGTCGATCCGACGACGATGCTCTACCTCCTGAGCCGCGCCGACATCGACCTGGGGAAGCTCTACGCCCACGTGCGCGCCATGCTCTGCAACGGGCAGGTCGCCTTCCTGGACGGCGAGCAGCCGCTGACGCTGCCCCTCTACGAGACGATGGGTCGGCAGGATGCCGAGCTGCTGATCGGGGCGTACTGCGGGGCTTTCTTCGCCTCCTCCTAGCCTGGGGAATCGTCGGCTGGCGCGAGTTCCACCACCTCGCGCTGGATGTCGCGATGGTTAGTGAGGGTGCGATCTCCTACGACGCCTTCCTGAAGCTCCCGATCTCGGAGATGCTTCTGATCGTCGATCGTCTGGACTACGTTCTCCGCCAGCGGCGCGCAGCCGTGAAGAGGGCAAGGCATGGGCGTTCGTGATGTCGTCATCAACTTCAAGGGCCGCGACCACCTCTCCCGCGTCGCCCGGAAGAACACCCGCGAGGTCCGCGACTTCAATCGAGAGCTCGATCGGACCGATCGCCGCGCCCGGAAGACGAACCGGACCCTGAACAAGACCCAGCGCGAGATCCGGCAGACCGGGGCCGCCGCGAAGAAGCACGGCAAGTCCATGCGCGGGGTCGGCGGGGTCGGACTCGCGGGCGGCTTCGCCAGGGGCGGGCTCGCTGCGACCGGCGCGGTCGCCTCTGCGGCGCTCTTCACCGGGAAGGCCCTCTCCGAGTCCGCGAAGGTGGAGATGGCGATCACCCGGATCCAGAGCCTCTTCCGGACCCAGGAGGAGCTGGACACCTACACGCCGATGGTCGAGGACATGATCCGCGAGCTGACTCGCCTGGGTCGCCCGATCGAGGACGTGGAGATGGCCCTCTTCCGTCAGGTATCGATGGCGGGCGCGAGCGCCGAGTCCTTCAAGCGAATGCGCTCCGGCGCGAAGCTCGCGATCGGTGGCTTCGCCGAGCTGGGCCCCTCGGTCGGCATGGTGAACAAGCTCCTGGAGAACTTCCCGGAGCTGGCGGGCGATGCCGAGAAGGCGGCGAACATCATCTTCACGGGTCAGGTCTTCGGCGACACCGACATCGCACAGATGGGCGCGCGGCTCCCGAACGTGATGGCGCTCGCGGCCTCCCAGGGCATGACCGCGAAGGAGACGGTCGCGATGCTCGCCGTCCTGACCCGGCGGCAGGGATCGACCGGCAAGGCGGCGACGGCGATGGAAGGGCTGATCCTCGCCCTGTCGCAGTCGACGAAGGCGAGCCGCGAGGTCCTCCAGGATCTCGATGTCCCGGCGACCTTCCAGGAGTTCAATGAGCTAGGGATCGAGGAGACGCTCCGACGCCTCCGCCGCGCCGCGACCGAGGCCCCCGAGCTGCTCCGCCAGATCATCCCCGAGAAGGAGGCCCTCACCGCGGCGGCCGCGATGTCGGATGCCGTGATCGACGAGATGGCGGGCATCCAGGATGCCATGCAGGCCGACATCGAAGGGCCGACCGGGCTCGACGGATCCTACCAGCGAGTCATGGATACGATGTCCGTGAAGACCTCCCAGGCGCGCGAGGCGGTGAACGAGCTGGCGGCGAGCTTCGGCGACAACCTCGCTCCGAGCGTCAAGCGGAACCTGGATCAATTCACCGAGTTCGCCCGCATCGTGAACGACGAGGGCTGGCTCTCGGCCTTCAATCGAAATGCGGTCGCGGAGCGCCGGAGCATGATCGCTAAGGGGATCATGAAGCCCGAGGACTTCCGGCCGGGCACCGATCTCGGGACGGGCTCTGTCGAGATCCTCGTCGGCGCGCAGCGCGGAACGCTCGTCGATGTGACGCGGAGCAGCAACGGGGATCGGCTCAATGTCGGGACCCAGGTCAGGGGGCAGTAGCCGATGGACGAGGGCAAGAAGGAAGCCTGGATCACTCTCCGCCCAGGGCTCGTGAACGGCGTGAAGGCGTTCTTCTCCACCGCGACGACCCGCGGCGGACGGAAGGCCACGGCGCGCGCGATCCTGTCGAGCGACGAGCAGCAAGTCTCCGACACCGGGCGGAAGCAGCGGAACTACACGATCACGATTTATATCTCCGCGCTCTATGAGAAGGGCCCCTTCGCCGACTCGAAGTGGCAGATCTCCCAGGACTACCTGGAGCGGCGCACCGCGATCCTCGCCGCGCTGGAGGGCCCCGAGCCCTTCTCGATCACCCATCCCTGGGAGGGCGAGATCACGGATCTCGTCTGCGTGGACTTCGATCTCTCGGAGGAGATCACCAGCGTCGGCGTCGGGCGGATCACCTGCGAGCTGATCCGGAAGACGGTCGGCGTCGTCCCCGTCGAGCAGGAGGGGACCGCCGCCACCGTCCGGAACCTCCAGGAGGATGTCGATACCTCCCTGTCCGCGATGCTCGCGTCCGCCTGGAACGTCGATCCCGCCCTGATCAAGCAGGCCGAGAACGCGATCGCCAAGCTGGAGGCGGGCTACGCCCAGGTCGAAGCCGTCGCCGATACGGTCCAGCAGGTCGCCCAGGCGGTGAACGGGTTCGCCTCGGCGATCTCCGATGCCGTGGCCGAGGTCGCCGGGATCATCACGAGCCCGCTCCAGGTGATCACCTCGATCCAGAACGTCCTGACGGCGATGGACAACATCTTCCCGACCCTCGACGCGGCCTTCACCGCGCTCCAGACCGGCTTCGACTTCGGCGAGGACGGCAACGACTCCCCGGCTACGACGCCGAACCTGATCCAGCAGCGGGCGAACGACGATGCCCTGAACACGGTCTTCCAGGCGAGCTTCCTGTCTCGCGCCTACGTCGCCGCGACCGAGCTCGATCTCTCGACGATCGCTCGGATCGAGGATGTCGAAGCGATCCTGGATGCCCAGCACGAGCGCGTCGTCACCGGGCGCGGCGCGACGCCCGAGGTCAACGAAGCGATGTACGCGATCCGGACGGCCTTCGCGGCCTTCCTCCGCGATCAGCGGTCCCAGGCTTTCGACACGGCGACGATCCTCGTCGGGACGACGACCCCCCGGCTTCTCGCGTACCAGCTCTACGAGTCCGACGAGCGGGCCGGTGATCTGCGCGCCCTCAACTCCGCCGCGAACTATCAGACGCTCCGCGGAGAGGTGACGGTCCTGACCCGATGATCGACGCGGTGATCGTCATCGATGGGCGGCAGTACGACTTCTACACCAGCCTGGAGGTCCGGACTGGGCTGCGCCAGCAGGCGCGCGAGTTCTCGCTCCAGGCCGAGACGGCGGGCGTCGACGACATCCCGTTTCGGAAGGGGATGACCGTCTCGATCTCCTTCGCCGGGACGCGCGTCTTCAACGGCTTCGTCGAGCAGATCGAGATGTCGATGGACGACACCGGGATCTCCTACCTGATCGCCGGGCGCGATCTCCTGGGCGATCTCGTGGACTCGAATCTCGTCGAGCTGGGCGACACCGGAAAGACGGTGAAGCACGCGGCCGAAGCCGCGCTCCGCCACCTGGGGATCTCGACGGGCGTGATCGATCTCGCGGATACCGCTTCGCGCCCCTTCGAGCGCCGGAGCGAGATGTCCGCTCCCGAGCCTGGAGAGACGGCCTTCGAGTGGCTCCAGGATCTCGCGCGCCGCAGGCAGGCGCTCCTGACCTCGGACGGAGACGCGAACCTCGTGATCACCGAGGGGATCGGCCTGAAGACCGACGCGAAGATCCTTCACCGGAAGATCGACCGGGAGCTGAACAACATCCTGTCGATGACGTACCGGACCTCGGACTCGGATCGATTCGGGACCTACTTCTGCGTCCCCCAGAAGAACGTCGCCGCCCTGGCGCGCGCCCAGGCGGAGGCCACTCCCCGGAACATCGTCGTCACGAAGAGCAGCGCGAGCGACCCGGCGATCCGCGGATCCCGCGTCCGCTTCGTGGACAACGAGTCGAGCATGCGCCGCCGGGATGCCCTGCTCCGCGCGATCTGGGAGGCGAACCTCTCGCGCGCCGAGGGGACGCAGTATCAGGTAACGGTCGATGGGCTGCGCGACTCGACGGGGCAGCTCTGGACTCAGAACACCGCGCCGGAGGTGATCGACGACTTCGCCGGGATCTCCGCGAAGATGCTCCTGGAGGGGGTCGCGTATCGCCTGGGCGAGGAGGGTGAGACGGCCACGCTAGTCTTCACGGACCCGGAGGCATTCCAGTCCGCGCTCAACGCCTCGGAGGGGCAGGCCCTTGGCTGATCGAAACCCGGTGAAGCGAATGATCCGCCGCATCGTCCGGTGGGCGGAGACGGAGACGGGGACCGACGATCAGGGGCCCTACCCCACGGCGCAGGTCGGATACCTGGGACGGCCCGGACTCTCGACGGCGCTCTTTCCCTGGGGCTTCTATGCGCGCCCGCCGAAGGGCGTCCTGGCGGCGCTGTTCTCCTTCGGCGCGATGTCCGATATGCGTGGCCATATGCCCCTCGTCGGGCCGGAGCGCACGCGCATCGCGCTGGGCGAGGTGATCGTCTATCACCCGGCGACGGGCGCGAAGCTGCACCTGAAGCAGGACGGCTCGATCGAGATCATCGCCACCGCCGCCGCGACCATCACCGCGCCCGATGGGCTGACGATCAACGCGGACACCCAGATCAACGGGACGCTCGATGTCTCCGGGGCTGCGACTCTGGCCGGGGCCCTCACCGCGCAATCGACGGCATCGATGGAGGGGGATGTCACCCTGGACACGGGCGTGGATCTCTTCTTCAACGGCTCCGAGGATGGGACGCCTCCGACGAGTCTGAACAACCACGTCCACCGATCCGACTTCGCGACGGGTCCCGGTGACGTGGACGGCCCGAAGGATCCCTGATCATGCCTGGAATCGATGCAGTCCTGAACCTGGACCCGACTCGCAACGAAGCCGCCTACGACTTCCAGATCGACGAGAACGGGGACATCCTGACCGAGGACTCCCTGGAGGCGGCGATCCTCGTATCGATGCTCTCCGATCGACGCGCGGAGTCCTGGGAGGTCCCCCAGCCCGAGCTGCGCCGCGGCTGGATCGGTGATCTGGAGACGCCCGGCGACCGGATCGGGTCGACGCTCTGGCTTCTGGAGCAGAGACGGCTCACACTAGCGACCGCCCAGGAGGCCGAGGAGTCGGCGCGGCAAGCCCTGAATTGGCTCGTGGAGGACGGCATCGCGCTCTCCCTCGCGGTCCGCGGGGTCGTCCAGGAAAGCTCCCTGGATCTGATCATCGACATCACGCGGCCCAACGGGACGAGCGAGAACATCCTCGTCCAGTTCTGGGAGAACACGGGGGACTAATTCATGGCGCTCGACCTGCCCGATAGCTCTGCGGTCGTATCCAATCGCGCGAAGGCCGATGTCCGCCGGGAGCTTGCACAGAGCAAACCCTTCGTCCGGCGCTCCTACCTGGGGGCGATCGTGACCGGGATCGCGAACCGGGTCTTCGAGTTCTACGGCCAGCTCCGCGAGAGCGAACTCGAATCGAATCCCCTCACCGCCGTCCGGAATCTGGAGCGCTTCGCCGCGGGCTACGGCTACACGCGCCTGCCTGGGCGATCGGCAACCGGGCAGATTTTCCTGAACGCGACCCCCGGCGATACCGGGACCGTGATCCCGAACAACACGAACTTCGTCTCGGGGAACGGCTCGATCTATCCCTCGTCGGGGGACTCGACGATCGGCGTCGTCTTCGCGGCGCTTTCTTCGCTCACCTACTCGGGGACGACGGCGACGGCGACGACGGCCTCTCCCCACGGCCTCGCGTCGAACGCGATCGTCACGATCGCCGGAGCGACCCAGAGCGCCTACAACCTCGCGGATGTCCCGATCGTCGTGACCTCCGATACGACCTTCACCTACGAGCTGACCGCGACACCAGCCGCGACTCCCGCGACCGGATCGCCCCTATTCGCGGGCTTCGGCGCGACGATCAACGTCCAGGCGACCGACGCCGGGGCGGACCAGAACCTCGATCCCGACGCCGAGCTGTCCTTCGAGGTACCGATCACCGGCCTGGAGCAGGATCTCCAGGTGATCCATCCCGGCATCCTGGACGGCACGGATGTCGAGACGGACGACGCACTGCGCGCCCGGCTCCTCGATCGGATCCAGAACCCGGTGGCGAACTTCAACGTCGCCCAGATCACCGCGCGCGCCCGGCGCGTCTCTGGTGTCACGCGGGTCTTCGTCCAGGAGAACACTCCGGCGATCGGGCAAGTCACGGTCTACTTCCTGCGAGATCTCGATGCCGACCCGATCCCCTCGGCGGCAGAGGTCGACGAGGTGGAGGCCGAGCTGATCGCGATCAAGCCCGCGCACACCGCCGACTCAGATGTGATCGTCTCCGCGCCGACCGCCGTCGAGACGGACTTTGCCTTCTCCTCGATCACGCCGGACACCCCGGCCATGCGGACGGCGATCCGGGCATCGCTCACGGACTTCTTCGCGACGGTCCCCGAGGTCGGCGTGGCGGTCCAGGAGGATGCCTATCGATCGGCGATCTTCAACACCCTCGATCCATCGACGGGCAACCGGGTCACGAGTTTCTCGCTCTCCTCGCCCGCGGCTGGTAATCTGACCGCGACGGGGGCCCAGATCCGGACGCTCGGCTCCGTGAGCTTCTGATCATGAGCCAGCCCCTTCTCTCCGAGGATGAACACGCGGCCGCCCTGGCGGCGCAGCTCCCGAGTGGGCGCGCCTGGATGCCGAAGCTGCGGCGCGGCTCGAATCTCTACTCCCTGCTCCGCGGGCTCGCCCCCACGTTCCGGGAGATGGATCGCTACCTGGAGCGATTCGTCGATCAGCAGTACCCCCCGGAGACGGTGGACTACCTGGACGAGTGGGAGGAAGCCCTCGGCCTTCCGGACGACTGCCTCCCTGATGCCGTCGATACGGCGACCCGCCAGAGGAACATCCTGATCAAGCTCGTCCTGATCGCGGGCGTCCAGACGGAGCAGGACTTCGTGGATCTCGCCGCACTCTTCGGGCTGACGATCACGGTCAACTCGGGGATCGAGCATGTCTCCGTCGCCCAGGGCGGCTACGAGCTTTACGGCCCGGCGCTGACGATCCCCGGCGACTTCGCCGATGTCGACGAGGCGCGCATGACGATGGTCGTCGTCGAGACGCTCCCGGCCGCGGTGACCTTCCCCTGGGAGTTCCCGCTACTCTTCTCGTCCAACGCGCAGACCTCACTCCGATGCCTGATCGAAAAGCTGAAGCCTGCAAACGTGAACCTCGTCTTCGTGGAGGCCCCGTAGATGCTCGATCTGACCGGACAGGTAGACACCGTCGACTCGATCTCCGCGGCGGAGTGGAACGACGGGCTCTACCAAGAGCTGAAGAACGTCGTCACGCCCTACCAGACACTTGATCTCGCGGATCAGCAGCAGCTCGGGAAGGCGATCGCCGCCATCACCGCGCGCTCCACCGCATACTCCTCTGGCGGCTCCTCCTCGGCCTACGTCCTCACGGCCTTCGGCAGCGTCCAGTCCCCCGATGGTCGGGCGGGACCGATGGTGATCCGCTTCCGGCCGCACACGAACAGCGTCGCCGGGACGGCCTCCCTGCCGACGATCCAGTGGCTTTCGTCCGCGGCGGCGCACGTCGTCCGCGAGGATGGGACCTTCCTCCAGGCGGGCGACCTCTCGACGACCCGAGATGCGTGGCTGCGCTGGGATGCAGGCACCGGGAAGTGGCTGCTCTTCAACTTCGCGCTCGGCGCTCCGGTCGCGCCGCTGCCCGCGGGCTTCATCTCGGGACTGACGATGCTCCGAAACTCGGCGGAGCATGGCGCGACCCCGACGAACTTCCAGGATGTCGCGGTCCAGCCTGGGCGCTGCCGCGATGCCGGGAACACGATGGACATGGTGCTCGCGACCTCGATCGCGAAGCGCTTCGACGCGCTGCTCACCTCGGGGCAGGGCAACTCCCAGGGTGGCTACCCGACGACTCTGCCTGGGCGGACGACCGGGACGTGGTACCGCTTCTTTCTGATCGGCGAATCCTCGACCGGCTACGTCGATGCCGGATTTGATCTCGCGAGCGATGCCGCCGCGACCTCCCTGATCGCCGACTACAACACGGCCCACGGCACCAGCATGAACGCCTATCGGCAGCTCGGCTGGGTCCGGACGACGAACGCGGATCAGACCCAGCTGGTCCCGTTCATGAATGACGCGGCGGATCCGAATCACTTCATCTGGACCTCGGGCGTCGGGCTCGCGGATTGGGATCCGGGCGCGGCCTTCGGGACGGGCGTCGCCGCCCAGGCGACCTTCACCCTCGACTATGCCGCGCCGGATACCGTGGCGATCCTCGACGCGCTCGCCTTCTCGCGGGCGAACTCCGGCGAGGCGGACGGCGGCTTCATCCTCCAGCCGGTCGGCCATCCCGATGCGACCCCGAGTCGAACGCTTCACACCAAGCACGTCGCCGATGCTCCGGTCGGAGGAGTCTCCAGCACGCCCCTCAACGCTTCGGACTTCCTGTCAGCCGGGCAATGCCGCGTCCGCGTCGATGGAAGCCGACAGGCGAATATCCGGGTCTACGCGGACTCGCCCAACTTCTACCCTTTCCTCAACACGAAGGGCTTCATCTTCGAGCGATAGGAGGATCCCGCGATGGCAGCTCGCGCGTTCCTGGCTTTCCTCTTCGTCCTCGTCCTGACCGCCGAGCGATGTCCCTACGAGGTCCGCATCATGCCCGCGTCCGACTTCCTCGTTCAGCACTTCAACGTCACGATGGCGGCTGGAGATCTCTCCGAGGACTTCGCGATCCCGGTCGCGGTGGATGTCTCGAAGACCCGGATCATGCTCCACTCGATCAACGGGGCCTCGGGCACGATCATCTCACCGGATGGCAACGAGCTGCTCGACGATCGGACCATCGGCGTCCACATGGTCGACGGCTCGACGGTTCGGGTCCTGACGG
>Ga0180434_10006442_pt1 | contig 13522 bp, 11 predicted proteins | sample SS_ome_7_FD_132453 | JGI IMG/M metagenome (GOLD analysis project Ga0180434, IMG submission 132453) | Hypersaline lake sediment archaeal communities from the Salton Sea, California, USA - SS_1_D_2 metaG | ecosystem: Environmental > Aquatic > Non-marine Saline and Alkaline > Hypersaline >... | reverse complement strand
CCGCGGCTGGAGCCTTCTCCGCTTTCTTTTCCGCGGGTGGAGCCTTCTCCGCTTTCTTTTCCGCGGGTGGAGCCTTCTCCGCTTTCTTTTCCGCGGGTGGAGCCTTCACCGCTTTCTTTTCCGCGGCTGGCGCCTTCTCGGCTTTCTTTTCTACAACTGGAGCTTTCTCGGTAATATCACTTTTCGCTCTGATCGGCCGACCTTCGCGTGGTTTTCGTTCGGTCTTCGAACGCGAGGAAGGACGTCTCCGCTGCGAACCGCCTCTGTCCCTATCCCGATCACGTGACCTTCCACCGTGTCTCTGCTCGGCTTTTGCGGCCTTTTCTCTTGCTTCCCTATCTGCTTTTATCTTTTCCTGAAGTTCCGTATTCGCCTCAAATTTTATCTTACCAGCTTCAACGGACTGCGCCAGAACTCTGGTTATAAGTTTCACGCTCTTCATCGCGTCATCATTCCCCGGTATCGGGAAATCGATGAGATCAGGATCTATATTTGTATCGACGATAGCTACAACGGGTATATTCAATTTATTGGCCTCGGCAACCGCGATACGCTCTTTCTTACAATCGACCACGAAAACCAAACCGGGCAGTTCGGTCATATGACGTACGCCCATCAGAACCTTTTCCAGCTTGACTCGTTCCTTGAGGAGCATCATCATTTCTTTCTTCGTCATAGTCCTCGGAGGTCCGTCCTGCTCGAGACGTTCCAATTCCTCGAGCCGAGTCATACTGCGACGTATCGTTTTAAAATTCGTCAAGGTCCCGCCAAGCCACCGTTCCGTCACGTGTGGAACACCAATTCGTTCCGCTTCTCTTCTTATCACATCCTTCGCTTGACGCTTCGTACCGACGAAGAGGATGATCTTTCCTTCTTCCGCGACTTTTTGAGTGATCTTTAGCGCTTCCTGAAGCAGGCGTTGTGTTTTCAGAAGATCGATAATGTGGATACCGTTACGTTCACCGAAAATATATTGTTTCATCTTCGGATCCCATCGGCGTGTCTGGTGACCAAAATGCAAGCCTGCCTCAAGCATCTGCTCAAGTGATGGAAACTCCATAATACTCCTCCGAATGGTCCTATTGGACCAATTTGGGGTTAAACCTCCATCCGATCCCCGTGTTCACATAAACCTCGTAGTGCGAAGCACCCCTATGTGCAGGATACGGATGTGTGTCATTGAATACGGCATTCATCTGCCGCTACGAAAAAACAATTATATCGTGTATATCGTGTTTAACGTTTCGAGAATTGGAATCGTTTCCGTGCCCCAGGGCGTCCATACTTTTTACGCTCAACCATACGCGGATCTCTCGTTAATAGTCCGTTCTTCTTAAGTGGTTTCCGGTAGGTAGGATCGACTTCAACGAGTGCGCGGGATATACCGAGTTTCACGGCTCCCGCCTGGCCGGATATGCCTCCGCCCCGAACATTGATATACGCGTCGAACTTCTCTTCACATTCACAGACCTGGAACGGTTTGATTATCAGATTAACGAGGGTTTCCCGTGGAAAATACTCTTCCAGTGGTTTCCTGTTTACAACCAGCTTCCCCGTTCCGGGGATCATTTTAACACGGGCTACCGACGTCTTCCTGCGTCCGACCGTGAATGCTGCAGTTTCACTCATATATTCTCCTTTTAGTCCGCTGAGCTATGTCAGACTAGCGCTAAATCTCCAATTTTTCGGGTTTCTGTGCCTCATGTGGATGATCGGGACCGGCATATACCTTCAGTTTCCGATAGAGCTGTCTGCCTAAACGGTTATGGGGCAGCATCCCTTTCACTGCATGTTCCACTATTCGGTGCGGTTTATTCTGACGTACCGTATTGAATGGAACGACGCGTCTTCCGCTTGGATACCCGCTATATCTGTCATAAATCTTCTGTTCGGTCTTTCGACCTGTCAACGCAACTTTCTCCGCATTGACTATGATTACATGATCTCCGAGATCCATGTGTGGCGAATAGTCCGGTCTATGCTTTCCACGAAGCACGGCTGCAACCTTGCTCGCCAGTCGACCGAGTACCTGATCTTCTGCGTCGACTATCCACCACTTCACATGAATATCCCCTGCCTTCGGCGAATAGGTATTCATCGTGCGTTTACCTCACTTTTCGGGTCAAATAAGCGCGAGGAAAAAACTGCCCTTGTAACCGCGCGTCAAGCACATGTGGAATTAATTATCCGTCTTGACCTCTTCAACGCCACGACTTTCATGTATCCCAACGATGCCGAGAGGTTCCGCATCGCCTTTAAATACGAAGCAGAGAGGAGCATATGTCGGACGAGAAGAGGAAAAAGTGAAAAACGAAAAATCCGGTTCAAAAGTCAATTCAGTTCTGATTAAGCGCTGGATTGTCCTGATCATATATTCCTGCATTATACTCTTCACCCTGTCGATCGTCCGTGCGATACGTGACGCCACGGTGGAATCCCTGGGGCCTCGGGGATTTGCATGGATAATTTCGTCCATGTTTGCACTCTGCGGGATATATCTCGCGATATGGTTGATACGGAAAAAGATCTATCGTTCACCAATCCGATTATTAATCATTCTATGCACGACAGGTGTGTACATTTTTTTCATTTTACAACTTGAATTGGCGGTAGAACGCCTCCATTACATCGAATATGGTATCGCCGCGTTACTCGCTCTGCGCGTTTTTATGCTCTCACACAGAAATGCAGCGGCGATACTACTGGCACTGATTTACGTGTTAGATCTGGGCCTGGTAGATGAATTCATACAGTGGATTCTTCCTATGCGAGTCGGGGAGTTCCGGGATGTGGGGATCAATCTGACAGCCGGCATCTTTGCATTGATTCCGGCGTTGGCGTGTAGCGTGGAGTCATTTCTGTTCCGGGTACCCAACAGGAAATCCATTGCCGTTGTTTTGCTTCACGGAACCTCAACCCTCCTTTTCTGGGGAGTATTTATCACTTTTGTACACGGATTCGGTCACGAAATCACCATCGAATCCGGCACGCGATTCAAGAGCGTTTTCGCGGAGACCGTTTTTACGGACGTATCGCGCACTCCGGGATCAGTTGCGTGGCAAGACGTCTCCCGCTCTCCACGTGCACACCGTTCGGAACGCGGATTCTTTCGATGGATCGATGAAAGTATACGCCAATGGCGGGCTTACCGTCATCCCACTCCCGAGGCATATAATTACGAGGCATGGAGACACGCACGACACCGTGACGGTCTGTCGAATGAACGATATCGGAAATATCACGAAGCCCGCGAAGAAGAAGTTATTCTCCGCCGTTACTACAAGCCGTACATAGATTCGTTCAACCTGATGATGGCGGATTCGACGTTTGAACGGTACGCGAAAATTCCGCCAAAGGAGCCGGTCCCCTATATCAGTCCCGTGCAGGAACTCCTCGTGACCACAGTATCACGATCGCAATTCTGGATAGTGGTGGCTATATGCTCGATATTCATGGGCATTCCGGGAATCCTGCTCCACAGAATACGCCAGTGAAAAACTGCATCTCTTATTTTAGTGGTCGGAAACGTTATATTGTTGTGCACATTGGCAATCAACCGGTATGTTTAACCCGCAGATTGTTCAGGAGTTATGGTTTCAGATGGCAAACAAATACTCTGGTAGATTCGCGATATTGGGTCTCGGCAGGTTCGGATACAAACTCTCATTAGAACTTTCGCAAGGAGGTGCTGATGTAGTTGTTTTAGACCATGACATGAACCGGGTTGAGCAAATCAAAGATGACGTAAGCGAAGCGATTTGCGTCGACTGTACAGATGAACATGCTCTCACTGAACTCGGTCTGGAGCACGTGGACGTCGCCATTGTCGGATTCGGCGATGAGCAGGAAGTTTCAATACTGGCGACTGCCATTCTGAGAGATCTCGGCATCCCGACTATCATAGCAAGGGCTCGATCCGAACTGCACCAGCGTATCCTTTCGCGTATGGGCGCGAGCCGGGTTATCGATCCCGAGAACGATGCAGCTGAAGAACTTGCCCGATCACTTCTGTCACTCGAGGTAGTAATAAAAGCCGAGCTAGCGGAAGGATTTCAAGTTGCGGAGGTACAGGCACCAAAGACACTGTGGGGACGGAGCGTAGGACAACTACGGTTTCGTCAGCGTTTTGGTCTGCTGATCATAGGCATCCACAGGCCGGTTGTTCGAACGGGTGAGGACGGGACGGTTGTAAATGATTTCGAGTTATTACCATCACCGGGTCCGGATCAGGAAATCATTTCCGGTGATAGATTACTCGTGGTTGGGAAACCGGATTCCGTGACAACTTTAGGAACCCTTACTGATGAACTTCCGCCTGTTGTTTAGTACTTCAACCAGGAAATGTAGCAGGATATACATGAGTTCCATATCGTTCCCCTCAAGTACTATCAACTGCGCAATGTAGGCGGAAAAGCGCAATGACCACATCTCCATCGCTGCGATCCCGGATGTCAATGGGCCTGGTGGTGGCAGCCCTGTTCATGGTACCGCTTGCTCTTCTGTCATTAAACAATCTCAACCGGCTTAGGCATACGGTGGATACGCTCGTGCAATCCCATTTCCGGCAGGAAGACGCAGGACGACAGCTTGTTTTCTTCCTGGCACAGGCAAAACGCGCGGAACGCAACTTAATCTTATATCGGGACTCCACGTACATAGAAGCCATGGCAGACTGCAGCATGAATGTAGGTCATACCATTGACTCCCTGTCGGTACTCATGGGACCCGACGACAGTATCGCCGTACATGCGCGGGAACTGTACGGAGGCTATACACGAAGCCTTGATTCACTCATTGCATCTCTTCCGGCATCGGTTCCCAAGATAGACCGACTACGACGGCATGCCGGGAAAAAACTCTCGCAGTACAGAAATGAACTCGATGATCTCTTGAAAACAACGTCTCGGGCTGATGAATCGACGATCAGGGATAGTTTATTGAGCGAGGTGGAGCTGCGCTTGCTCAGTATAGATCTCGATTCTCTACTCATTGATTTACCATCGGAAGACAGCCAAATCGCCCATATTGAACTGGAGTTGGATGAGTTTCATAGAAACCTTTCAAAAACCGGAGAAGACATCATCAGCTGGGCTCGCGAGGAGATTGACAACGACTTCCGCGTAGTAAGCATCCTCGTTTCCCGGGGTCAGCGGAATCTCCTAGCGGTCCTGTTTGCAAGTATCACGGCATTGGTAGCATGGATCCTCTATTTTCCACGAAAATTATACATCCCGTTAACCCGATTTAATAAGGTCATGCAAAGAATGAGCAAAGGGGACATCGATCAGATCATACCCACCTACCCCTATAGCGAACTCAATACCATGTCCGCGACGCTGAATGATGTTCGCGAATATTTCAGAAAGACCGATGAACTCAAGTCAAACCGAGTACGTATCCACTGGAGGCGTCTGCAACTATTGGCCGGAAAGAGTTCAGACTACTGGTGCCTCGCTGACCAGTCGGGGAAATCGATTCTCATGAGTGCACCCCTCGCTGCCATGGCAAAACAAAACATGGATTGTGGGCGACCGCCCAATGATCTTACGGTAGAAGAGAAACATTTGATTGATCCGATTCAGCCTGAGCGTGGGTATATCATCTGGTTCAAACCGGCAACAAAGGAGAATGCCAGCTCATGACTGTTTCCGATCTATTTCCCCTGATCACCATAACAACCGACTTCGGTGTTCATGACCCCTATGTTGGCATAATGAAGGGCGTTATACTCCGCATTGCACCGAAAGCACGCCTTATCGACCTCACACATACTATTCCCCAGGGAGATGTATTACGGGGTTCAATCGTCCTCCGCTCTACCATGAGATACTTTCCGCGCGGTACGATTCATCTGGCGGTTATTGATCCCGGGGTCGGTGGAAAAAGAAACCCCGTTGCGGTTCACACCGAGCAACAGTACTGGGTTGGACCTGACAATGGATTGTTCTGGTTTCTTGCGGGTGGAGATCCTCCCCCACAGATTGTCAAACTCGAGAACCGCGTCTATCACCTGCCTGATCAGAGTCAGACATTCCACGGCAGAGATATTTTCGCTCCCGTTGCCGCCCACATGGCAAACGGCATCCCCATTCGAGAATTCGGTTCACTCATTCGATCACTAAAAACCCTTTCCATACCCGCGGTTGAACAACACACCCCCGACAGATTGACGGGAAGCATCATCTATATAGATCATTTTGGCAACTGCATATCGAATATCACCCCGGATCAACAGGATATTTCCCCCATTTCCTCCTGGCATGTCGAGCTCGATGACGCTACCGTCGTCCCCCTGAAGAAGTATTACGGACAAGTTGCCGAGCATGAACCCGTGGCACTCATTGGTTCCAGCGGATACCTGGAAATCGCCGTGAGGAATGGATCGGCGGCTGAATCTCTTGGTATCATGAGGGGCACTAAATTTGCCTTGAAACGGGGCTTATAGGATACGCTCCGTATTCATGAACCACGATTTCCCCGCTGAACACGATTCTCAGCCGATAGAGGCTATGATTGCCGGAATTGCGGATCTGGTTTCACAAAATCTCCCAGGCATCAGATGTCTCATACTCGGCGGATCGTTTGGACGAGATGAGGGTTCCACTATACTGATAAATGGCGTGGAAAAGCCGTTCAAGGATTTCGATTTCTTTGCCGTGATACGGAACTCGGCCGTTACCTCGGCACTCGGGATTCGGGATACGATTATCCGTGATGCATACGAGATCATCGGAACAGAACCATACTCCGAGGAAGAACCGTCACCCGGTCGTTTCCGTATTACACTGGAGATAATCCCTGAAGGTGCATTGGCGCATCTTCCCAACGATATAAGCAATGCTGAATTAAAACTCGCCAGCAGGGTCGTGTGGGGTGAGGAGTTACGGAAAATAATTCCCATTGATATCGGTTCAATTCCCGCGGTAAGCGGCCTCAGAGCGGTATTGAACAAATTCATCGGTATGATGGAACAGTGGGGACCATGGATAGAACAGGAACAGGAAATTCCCTCGACCATGGCATTCACGATACGGTATCATGCGGCAAAGATTATCCTTGATACGGCTGCGGCCATACTTCTGCAGCTCCATCAATGGGTACCGGGCTACAAAGCCAGGCTCGAGGTAATACGCGAGATCGAACGGCATCGACCGTTGCACCCCGTTTTAGGTTCTTTTTCCGACAAAGTCGTCAAAGCCCTGGAAATAAAAAGACATCCCGACATGTCTTTGACCACAAATCCCCGGACCATATGGAAACAGGCGGCTCAGGATCTACTCGTATATGCGGATATTCTTTCCGCGGATATACTTGACTACTCTCCCGGCGGTAAGCCGGACGGGTATAAGCGATATTACCGGAATGCAAAACGTGGCTTTTTCTTCCCATATGCCGAATCCTGGTTCAAATCGCGCGGTATCAATCCAACTCCCACCATGACAAACGGACTCGTTCTTCTCTACTCCTTCTTTGCGAATCTGCGTACGGGACGAGTCAGTACCGTGCATCCCATGATTCGTGTGTACGCTGCGGCGTGGCTCTGGATCGAATTCCATGATCGTTCCTCCATTCCCCGCGATATAGGTCAATGGCTTACGACTCATACGGGAATAGATACCGCGGATCGATCGGATATGAGGATACGGATTATCTCATTGTATAAGTCCATGGCTCGGGGAAAACGCCACAAGAGATCATTACGATGAAGAAAACCTCTGTTGTCGTATTTCTCATCGACGGGCTCAGATACAACGATGCACCTTCGCGAACGAGGATTCGGTCTACGCTCGGTTTCCGTCATGTGGAGACCGGTTTATTTACGGGACAACCCCTGGCGGAACATGAACAATGGACCGATTACCGATACTCTGACAACAGCCCGTTCCGGTCTCTGCGGCGGGTACCCATGCTGCAATCGTTCTGGAAAGCATGTCCGCGGAAATACCGGCGATACCTTGGATTTCTCATGTATCGGTATGCAGCGATATCCGGTCGTCCGATACCGGCACGATCCAGTCTGATACCGCCGAATATCCTCGTTTCAACGGCGTTCACTCAACCGTATGCAGCCGATGAAATTGATGCATACTCCGGGTATGAATCCCTCTTCGATATCCTCAGGAAGAAAGGACGGACGTGGCTCTATCTCGCCCCGCCACGTCTCGGATTCTTCGGTGCATCGGATATGAAAGTGGAGCGGCTGTTCTACCGATCTCTAAAGAAAGGCGTAAAGGATTTTTACTTCATCAAGCTCGGTGATCTCGATGGTATATGTCATAGATACGGTCCCGACAGCCCTGAGGCACGATCGTGCCTCAGGATAACATGGAGACGACTTCATGGCATGCGCTCCGCATTACACCATGCGGTATCGACATTGGATTGGGTGTGTCTTTCCGACCATGGTTTCATGACGGTGGATAAAACAGTTTTGCCTCCAAACTGGATATGGAAGGCGTTTGACGATGGGAAGCTTCGTCATTTCTTCATCGATTCGACGATTCTCAGACTCTGGGTCCGGCAACGGGAGGACATTCCACACTTCGAGAAACTGTGCCGGGAAATATCCGGGCTACAATGTATGGATAGGGTAAGAAGAGAGGCGGTGGGATTGAACCCCGATTCTCCTGAATTCGGTGATATCTGCTGTGTCGCTCCGCCCGGTTGGGTCATCTGGCCTGATTTTTTCTCTGCCGCACCCCCGAAAGGGATGCATGGATATGATCCCAACCCTGAGCTTGACTCTCCGATATCGTATCATGGTCTCGATCCGCTACCTGAAACCGTGGATCACGCCATGGTCGGTTCCTGGCTGAAAAAGCATGTTGATGCACGGTTATGACCATGTATCCGGATTTGGGTTCATACTCCACAAGCGACAGTATATATGAGTAAACGCATTCTGGTCCTGGCAACCACATTTCCTCGATGGAAAAACGATACCGAACCCGCATTCGTGTATTACCTCTCTGATTTATTGGCACAGCGCGGATTCTCCATAACGGTTCTCGCTCCTCATTCGAGTGGTTCATTGTTTCGCGAACGCCTGGGGAATGTAGACGTTCGTAGATTCTCATATGCCTGGCCCCATTCCATGCAGAAGATATGTTACAACGGCGGCGCACTGCCGAATCTGAAACGGTATTGGCGAGCTCGACTTCAGTTACCCGTGTTCCTGCTTCGCCAGTGGAATGCGATTCTGAAATCAGTGGAACAGGATTCATGGGATCTCATACATGCTCATTGGATTGTTCCCCAGGGTTTCTTTGCTACTGTTATCGGCAGGATGAAACACATCCCGGTCATTCTCACCGCGCATGCGGGTGATGTCTTCGCCATGAGGAATCCGGTAATTCGCCCATTCGCCACTTATGCTCTGAGAAAAGCGCTCCTGTGTACGGTAAACAGCAATGCAACCGTTGAAGCCGTCCTGAAGTTGTATAAAGACAGCACGGTGTCTCTCGTTCCCATGGGTGTTGATCTCAGCAGATTTCACCCCGGATTGCCGGATGAAGAAATCGTTCGACGATTCGACCTCCGCGGTCGAACGATACTGGGCGTTGGTCGTTTTGCACCCAAAAAAGGATTCCTTCATCTCATTGATGCATGCGCATCTCTCGTCTCGAAATCTCCGGATTATCGTCTTCTACTGTGCGGATTCGGCCCTCAGGAGGAATCGCTTCGAGCACGCGTAGCGGAACGTAATCTTGAAGGAATAGTTCATTTCGCGGGTAAGATCAACCAGAATGAACTACCCAGGTTTTATCGGAGCAGTCAGGTTGTTTCGGTCCCTTCTGTTGTACTTTCAAGCGGAGATACGGAAGGTCAGGGAATCGTTGTACTCGAAGCCATGGCGTCAAGAATACCGGTGGTTGCATCTGGTGTCGGAGGAATACTGGATACCATTACGCACGACCGAAACGGTATACTCGTTCCGCCGGGAGATCCGGCTTCCCTCGCTGACGCGATATACGGTATCTGCGAGGACGAACACAAGGCGGATCTCATTGCCCGGAACGGATTGGAAACCATCCGACAGCGGTTTTCTTGGGACCGCATTGCGGACAGATTCGCCGCGCTGTATGAAAACATACTCCAATGACCACAATCCTGTGTCGTATTCTCGTATTCCTTCTTATTCGGGAGGCTGGTATCGGTACGGTACGTCAGAGCGAGATTACGGCCGGATCGGATCGCCTGTGGACAGTGAGACCCGTTGCAAGTGAATCATTTTCTTATCACGCCGTAGAACTGGCATGGCGCGATCGCGAGGTTTCAACACCGCGGGTGGAAGGTATCGGACCCCACGTCACGTACATAACCAGACATAGAGATGGGATCAGTGTATTGATATCAGCTGTTCACCGAATCCTCCCGTCCGATCTACGAATTGTTTCACCCCAAAAACCTTCATTTGTGGCATTTCGAATACATGCCGGTTGTGAAACGGCGGGACGAGATACGAGTTCGAAACATGATGGCCTGATATGGATGTTCCGGCACAAAGACCATCATCCCGGGTCGTGGAGTACACGAGGTATTTTCCCTGTTGATGAATGCTCTGAAGACGAACCCGGTCGTTACAGAACGGATGGAACCGGAAAATTCGTTATCACGGACCAGTTACGGAGTATCGACACGGCACATCATCCCGTGGCGTTCATACAGTACCAGGTGGATTCGGGAGTGGGAAATTCACTACTCTCGTGGGAAACCAGCGACGAAACCGTCGGCGGTACCATGGTGATGCGAACCCACCCGCTAGGCACGTGGAACCAGCTTCTCATACCGCTCTACGCCCATTCGGAGTGGCACGGGAATATCCGATCAGTTTCATTCTCTCCGGTTGATCATCCCGCGCTTTTTCAGCTCGATTGGATTTCGTTTCCTCTGCTGCGGGCTCCATGGTCGTGGATGATAGACTCCGACAGGGTTCAAGCAATCTCATTCGGCATACTCTTCGTCATCATAGTAATAGGCGCATTCATATTCAGAAGCTCCGTATTTCCGGATATCAGGTATCTCCTCATCACCACCTGTGCCATCACACCCATACTGTTACCGTTTGGCTGCATTCAGGCACGCATTACCCTCGCGGGTATTCCCATTCCTCTGTATATATTCGTTCTTGCGATATTATCCTTATATACGATCATCAGGCAGAACAGTTCATGGATCGTGAGATCGGCGGTTGTCTGCATCCTCATTTCAATAGTTCACGGGTATCGTGTTGCCGAAGGTGCGGGATCAGAAACACTCCCGATACTTCTCGGAGGACCGCTGGCCTTCCTCGCAGCCTATGGTTTATCATCGACTGATCAACGGCGGACAAGTATCGTTTTCATAGTTGGTACAATCGCTTTCTCGGGAATGTGGATCGCGATTTCATCGTTCTTGTCCCATGATGCGCTCTACGGATCACTCATGGCGACCATCGGGCGCACATATCAGGATATTGCAGCTGAGGGTCGCATCTCCGGTGGATTCGTTCACCCGCTCGTACTCGCGTCGTGTGCATTGATAGCCATATCAACACTACGCGAGTTCCCGAGGAATACGTATATTCGGATCCCCTTTATAGTCATACTGGTATTCATCATTACGATGACGCAATCACGATCCGCGATTATCATGGTTTTCCTCATACTCTCTGCATCGCTGCTCAGACGGAATACACGACGAACGAATGCAATCATAATGGCAGGAACATTCCTTGGTATAGTGATACTCCTTACGCAAACGGATGAAAGCCAGGGTATCTTCAGAGATCTTCACATCGCGAAACGAGCAGATGGTGTACGTGTAGCCGCAACCACCATTGCACATAAGCCGTTACAGGGCGTAGGCTGGGGAAACTATAAACATGCGGTGAGACGATTCGGTCCTGACAGAGCGATACTCCGGTCTTACACAACTCCCGATTCCTCATATGCCCGCATAGCCGTGGAGGGCGGTCTCGTTGGATTATCCGCGTGGGTTCTGTGGTTGATTTCGCTCTTCGGCTACAATCCTCAACGCCCTGCCAACGATTCATACAGAAAAGCATTTTCAGGATGGCATCTCACCGCGGTTATCGTGATATTCATGGCTGGCGTTTTTGACGCGTTTTATTGGCCTGCCTTCTCTGTGCCTGCATGTACACTCCTTGGATGTATGCGATCATGACCACTCTCATAGATTGTCCCGCATGCGGAGAGATAGAGCCCACGGTATGGCTCAAACCGCGACGGTCGAATACAAGAACCGCGTGTTATGGCGCACGACGTATCGGCATTCCCAATCCTCACGGACCTCTCTTCACGTGTCCGAGCTGCGGTTGGGGTCTTCAGCACCCCCTCCCATCCGCCGCGGAACTCCATGCTCTCTATCGGGAACTGACCGAGCAAACGTATCTCGAAGACGCCGCAACCAGAATGGCTCAGTTCAAACGCGAACTTGAAGACCTGCAGGTGTTTCACGATGAAGACGTCTCGACGCTCCTGGATTTCGGTTGTTCCTACGGTCTCATGCTCGAAGCTGCCGAAAAACGGGGTTTCAAGACCGTTGGGCTCGAACTCGGAAAAGAACAGGTTCAACACTGTCTGGCCAGGGGATTCGATGTCCGATCGGGCGGTATTGAATGCCTCGCCCCGGAGGAGAAATTCGATCTTGTCATTGCATGGGATGTACTCGAACACGTCATTGATCCGCTCGAGACTCTTCGATCCTTGCGAAAACATGTGGTGCAGGGCGGCGTCATTTCACTTGTCGTTCCGGATCGCGGATCGCATATAGCACGGCTTTTAGGGGAACGGTGGTGGTCGATTCTCGAGCTCCACCTCCACTACCCGACGAAACAAGGTATGGTGAATATTTTAGAGCGAAGCGGTTTCACGATTATTGAGATTAAAACACATCCTAAATTGATGAGTGCACGACTTCTCGTGGAATGGCTCCCCTTCACATTCGCCAGAACCGCGCTTTCGCGAATCATCCCCGAATCTCTGGAACTTACCATTGATCCGAGGGATCAGATGCGTATTCATGCGAGGGCCGTATGATCATGAATGCCACGATACCGGAACGTCAGGGCGCAGACAGTGATTCTCATGCAGGTGGAGGTAGTGACGTGGACGAACGCGTACACGATGGCGGCAAGAAATCCATATCCGCTTTTTTTCCGGCCTATAATGAACACGATAACATACCCATAATTATTGAAAAAATGCAGGTCGTACTAGAGAAAGTCGCATCCGAGTGGGAGATGATCATCGTTGATGACGGATCCAGTGACGGGACATCCCAATTGGCCGATGAACTCCATGAAAAAGACGAACGTATTCGCGTTGTCCACCACGAGAGGAATACAGGGTTCGGGGCAGCCATGCGCTCGGGTATAGAGGCATCCCGCATGGATCTGATATTCTATACTGATGCGGATAACCAGTTCGATGTGGATGAACTCGCACGTTTTCTACCTCATATGGACCAGGCTGATCTTGTTGTTGGATACCGGATCAACAGGCAGGATCCGCCGTTTCGG
>Ga0180434_10006440_pt1 | contig 13522 bp, 5 predicted proteins | sample SS_ome_7_FD_132453 | JGI IMG/M metagenome (GOLD analysis project Ga0180434, IMG submission 132453) | Hypersaline lake sediment archaeal communities from the Salton Sea, California, USA - SS_1_D_2 metaG | ecosystem: Environmental > Aquatic > Non-marine Saline and Alkaline > Hypersaline > Sediment... | reverse complement strand
CGTAGACCATGGTGTAGTAAAGGCCGCCGAGGTTGACCTTGTTGCGACAAAAGCCCCGCCCCCCTTCGGGGACAGTGCACCTCCGCCAGCACATCTGACACTGCAACCGGTTGCCCTCCAGTTGGAGGTAATATCGCGCTTCGTGGAGTGCAGGGACGGGAGTGCCCTCGGCGGTTGGTGTGAGGGGTGCTTCCGTGGTCAGAGTGGGCCTTTGGGTCGGGGTGGGGGTGAAAGTGGGTGGGGGCGTTACCGTGTCTGTCGGCTCCACCGGCGTGATCTCAGTCAGGCGCTGGGGGCCAGCGCAGGACACCAGCCCGGCTCCCAGCGCGGCCAGGAACCCTTTGTGGAGAAATTTCCTTCTGGTCAGTTTTTCTTTCATGGCTATGGCCTCCTTCGATCGGAAGTTGGCCTTGGTGAAGGGATGCGTCTAATACTCTCGGCTTAAACCAATTATATCGAAAAATGAAGTTCCTGTCTACGACCTTCTCACAAGTTGAACTTTTGTGTTGGCCCAGCGGATAGTGAGCCAAAGCCCAAGCTTGGCAATAAGTGGCCAGGCTGCCCACATAGGGAGTTGGCCGCTCATTTTATCTGTGCGTGACTAAAACAAATTGGAGATTTGGAGGAGAACACTGTCAACGGATTTCTGTAACGGATTGAACGGAGGATCACCCCTCAGGCGAGATTTCTCCCGTTTGATCTTGACCCGAATCCGTTCAATCCGCTCCCCGAATCCGTTGACAGCCTCCCGCCCGCAACGAGGCTGCCTTCTCACCTTGACGCCCACTCATTTTGGGCCAAACCTATTTTATCTTCGCAAACTGGACCTTCAATCGAAAAGGCCGCGCAGGAACTTGGCGACGAGATCAATGTTGGCCAGGATGAAACCCAGCAAAGGTAGGAGCAGAGTGTTGAGAAATCGCAAGCCCTCACGAAAGCTTATGGCCCAATTGTTGGTGGCCTTGACGCGGTCGTGTAGCTCCATCAGTTCCTTGATAGTGGCCAGCGTATCCCGGTCAGGGTTCTCCATGCCTGCATACAGGGCTTCAACCCGGGCCTGGATGCCCCTCAATGTCCCCTGCTTGGCCCGGCCGATGACCTTCCCGAGTTGTTACTACTCAGCCCCGTCATTCCGAGCGACCGAAGGGAGTCGAGGAATCTCTTATCGGAGTCACGTTTGCCATTGCAAGTGGAGATTCCTCGATTCGCTACGCTCACTCGGAATGACGTACCAGGAGAGCCTGAGTAGTAACCCCGAGTTGAAATTGAGCGCCGAGGAAGAGTCCACCCATTAACCCCCACGACACTAGCAACCAGAAGATACTCCAGATGCGCGCAAACTGTACGCTACCCCGAGAGGGAATGAAGGCCCAGGAAAAAAGGGCGACCGAGATAGAGCCTAAAAAGGCCACCGCCTCGAAGGTGTCAGACAGGTGCTGAATAAAGTCTGAGCTACTAGGATCGAATGTATAGACCTTGTAATGCTGTTGACCTAGTATCGGCGGCAAGCGAAGGGCGGCTATCGCCCAGTATATCGTGTTCGTCAGGATGACCGTGTTAATGGTCGTAAGGATTGTGGCTCCCACTCCAACGAACCCTCCCGACTTCACAGAAAAGAAACACACCATGAGGGGTGCCCAACAGAAAGTACCTAGTAGAGAATACTACTTGTCGCCTCAGGCTACAAGAGGCCGCTACCCATTGTTCTAGAGCGTCCAGGCCTTGTGTCGAGAGAAGGGCATCTATGGTACTTTCCTGGAAGGTCGTCAACGCTTTGCGTATGCCATATCTAACCACTACCATTACGCCAAACGCACCGGCAAAACCCCATAACTCCCAGATGACCATCGCTCGCCTGGGGGGATAGGACTCGCGCAGCAACAGGGACGTCAGGAAGCTGAGGGCTAGGGTGGCTAGGGCAATGGATAGGCTGCTGAACCAGGCCGGCACCCTCTGGCCACCTGTGAGCCTTTGGATGAGAGCCCCAACACCGTCCAGCAGCCAATCGATCAGCGACGGATGTTCAATCGCCGCCAGGTAATTTCGGAACTCCTCACGCTTCTGGGCCGGGAGTTGGTCGCTGTCTTTCTCTGGCTGCATCGTGGTCCCCATCCTTTCCCTCCGCCTTCTCTAACTCCATAATAACATAACTAAGCCACGGTGTCAATAGGTAGTTTTAGACTCATAAAGGCTGACCGGATCTATATCAATCCGCCAGCCCAAGGGGAAGACCATATCAGCCAAAAGAGGGCACGGGGGGCGTATGTTCATCAGATAAGCCCAGCTCTTGGCAAGTGCCGGTTTCCAGCGTGTGGATTTGCCACAAACGGGAGATAAGTGTATACTAGTCACCAAACAGCGTACTTCGGAGTCAGTGAATGGACCAACCTGATTTTGAGCGTGCCAGACAGTATGCCCTGGAGCGATTGGAACGGGAGCTACCCCCCACGCTGTTCTATCACTCCTTGACACACACGCGGGACGATGTGGTGCCAGCGGCGGAACGGCTGGCGGCCTTGGAAGGGGTGGAGGGAGAAGCGTTGCTGCTACTGCGCACCGCTGCTTTCTATCACGATCTCGGCCATGTCGAGCAATACACGAACCACGAAGCCATCGGCGTTCGGATCGCCGAGGAGGTCTTGCCGCACTTTGGCTACAGTACGGCGCACATCCAAGTAGTCAGTGGCATCATCATGGCGACCAAGTTACCCCAGGCTCCGCACACCTTACTGGAAGAAATCATGGCCGATGCGGATCTCGATGTCCTAGGCCGGGATGATTTCTTGGCCCGCAACCAAGATCTGCGCGCCGAAAGGGCGGCCCTTGGCGTGCCGACCGCCGATGAAGAATGGTATAGTAGCCAGCTCGAATTCATACAGACTCATCGCTATTTTACGGCTGCCGCCAGAACCCTGCGCGACGCCAGGAAGCAGCAAAACATCGAGGAGATGGTCAAGCTGCTCGAGAAATGCCAGGCTTAGGGGGATACACTCATCAATAACATGACGCCCATCTCTCCAAAAGAGAGCGCCGCATTTTTCATGGCTTGAAATCTCCTCGTCTCAATTTGTCTGCCTGGAGGGTGTTGCCTGTAACAGGGTAACTGTGATATAATTATGCTGGTACGGGGTGATTTCCACGAGCTAGAGGGGGCAGCACGAGTTACAGGGGGCAAGGAAAGGATGGAAGCATTAAGTTTCTATATCCCCATAGACCGTCGCCAGGCTATAGCCAGAGACAAAGACCTGCCAGACCGCACGCGTGGCGCGGCCCTATTCGCCGACATCTCGGGCTTTACACCGCTGACCGAGGCCCTAGTGCAGGAACTCGGCCCCCAGCGCGGCGCCGAGGAGTTGACGCGGCAACTGAACCGCGTCTACGATGTGCTGATTACCAAGGTCCATCACTACGGCGGTAGTGTCATTGGATTTAGCGGCGATGCCATCACCTGTTGGTTCGGCGACAACCCCTCGACAGGCTCAGGGCAGGCGGGATTACGAGCCACGGCTTGCGGCCTGGCCATGCAGGGGGCCATGGACCAGTTTGCCACTATAGAAATCCCATCTGGAGGCACTGTGTCCCTGGCCATGAAAGTGGCGGTGGCGACTGGTACGGCGCGACGCTTTGTGGTAGGCGATCCCCAGATCCAGATCATTGACGTGCTGGCCGGCGCTACCCTGGACCGCCTGGCCCAGGCCGAGCATCAGGCCCAGAAGGGAGAGGTGGTGCTTGAGCCGAGTGCTGTCTCGTCCCTGGGCGACCAAGTGCAGTTCGTCGCATGGCGCCACGACGATGAGACGGGCGAGCGCTTTGGCGTTGTGGGGGGGCTGGGGTCCCAGGTCACCGACTCGCCCTGGCCACCTATGCCCCCAGACGCGCTAAGCGAGGAGCAGGTTCGCCCCTGGCTGTTGCCGCCAGTCTACGAACGGCTGCGCACTGGTCAGGGTGAGTTTCTGGCCGAGTTACGCCCGGCGGTGGCGCTCTTTTTGCGTTTTGGCGGGGTTGATTATGATGAGGATGAGACAGCGGGGGCCAAACTTGACGCCTACATCCACTGGGTACAGACTGTCCTGGTCCACTATGAGGGGCACCTATTGCAATTGACCATGGGGGATAAGGGAAGTTACCTATATGCTGCTTTTGGTGCGCCAGTTGCCCACGAGGACGATGCAGTACGGGCCGTGTCGTCGGCACTCGAACTGAGAGAGCCACCGGCTGAGTTGGACTTTATCGCCGAGGTACAGATCGGTATCAGCCAGGGCCGGATGCGCACGGGGGCCTACGGTGGGACCATGCGCCGCACCTATGGCGCGCTTGGCGACGAGGTGATCCTGGCAGCCCGACTCATGGAAGCGGCTGCGCCAGGGCAGATTCTGGTCAGCCAGACCGTCCGGCAGGTCACCGGGGACATCTTTGCCTGGCAGAGCCTACCAGCTCTCAGAGTCAAGGGCAAGACTGAGCCAGTGGCCGTCTTTAGCCCAGTCAGTGCAAAAAAGCACCGTGTTGCTCGCTTGTACGAGCTTGATTACGCGTTGACGATGGTGGGGCGAGAGGCCGAACTGGCGTTGATCGAGCAGAAGCTGGCCCTGGTATTACAGGGACGAGGCCAGATTATCGGTATCACCGGCGAGGCAGGCATAGGGAAGACCCGCTTAATGGCCGAGGCCATCCGCATAGCCAATGACCGGCAACTGGCCGGCTACGCCAGCGAGTGCGAATCCTACGGCACGAATACCAGCTACTTGGTCTGGTGGCCGATCTGGCGCGCTCTCTTTGACATTGACCCATCGTGGGAGGTGGCAGATCAGATGAGCGCGCTGGAGAAGCAGTTAGAACGCATTGATCCGGCATTGGTGCCACGTCTGCCACTCTTGGGGGCGGTGCTGAACCTGCCTATCCCTGATAATGACCTGAGCCGCTCGTTCGACGCCAAGCTCCGCAAAACATCCCTGGAAGCATTGCTGGTGGACTGCCTGCGGGCGCATGCCAGAATAACGCCTTTGCTCCTGGTACTGGAAGATTGCCACTGGCTCGACGCCCTCTCGCATGACCTGCTGGAGGTGCTTGGGCGCACTATGGCTGACCTGCCCGTGTTGCTGATGATGGCCTACCGCCCTCCAGAGTTGGAGCGCTTGCAGGCACCGCGCCTCAGTCGGCTCCCTCACTTCACGGAAATCGAGCTGGCCGAGTTTACACCGCAGGAGGCGGAGCAGCTGATCGCCCTCAAGCTAAGGCAGTTTGCCGGCCCTCAGACCGAGGTGCCGCCTATGCTGGTGGAACGTATCACCACCCGGGCGCAAGGCAACCCCTTCTACATCGAGGAACTGCTGAACTATCTCCGTGACCAGGGCATCAGCCCACAGGATAGCGAGGCACTGGAGCGGCTCGACCTTCCCACCAGCCTGCACAGCCTGATCCTCAGCCGCCTTGACCAGCGCACCGAGAGCCAAAAGAGCATTTTGAGGGTAGCCAGCGTCATCGGGCGGCTGTTCAGGGCAGCCTTGCTGTGGGGTTTTTACCCGGAATTGGGTGCACCCGAGCGTGTCAAAGCCGACCTGGAGGTCCTATGTCGCCGAGACCTGACGCGGGTGGATACACCGGAGCCGGAACTCGCTTATCTCTTTAAGCATATCGTTACCCAAGAGGTGGCCTACGAGAGCCTGCCCTATGCCACACGGGCCATGTTGCACGGACAGCTTGCGCAATACATCGAACGAACCTACAGCAAGCCGCTGGAGCAATACGTTGACCTGCTGGCCTATCACTATGAGCGCAGCGAGAACGAGGACAAGAAGCGCGAGTACCTGTGCAAGGCTGGAGAAGCAGCCCAAGCGGACTATGCCAACGAGGCGGCGATAGGCTATTACCAGCGTGTTTTGCCCCTGCTGCCCCAAGAAGAGCAGGTGCCAGTCATGCTCAAGCTGGGTGAAGTGCTGCAACTGGTAGGCAAGTGGAGTGAAGCGGGCGACCTCTACCAGCAAGCTCTAGAACTGGCAGAGCAGTTGGGTGACCGGTCAGCCCAGGCTTGGTGTCAAGCTTTCACGGGCGAGCTACTCAGAAAACAGAGTCTGTATGCCGAGGCATCGGCCTGGTTTAAGCGTGCGCGGGCTGCTTTTGAGGCACTGGGCGATCAAGCTGGGGTTGGCCAGGTACTGCATTGGGCGGGGACATTGGCCTGGAACCAGGGAGACTACGAGGCAGCCCGCACCCGCTATGAGAAAAGTCTAGTGATTAGGCGACGATTGGGCGACGAGCCCCACATTGCCAGTTTGCTCAGCAATCTGGGTCTTGTAGCCCATTACCAGGGCGACTATGGGTCGGCCCGTAAGCTCTACGAAGAAAGCTTGGAAATCCGTAATCAGTTGGGAGACAAATGGGCCATTGCCGTTTCGCTCAACAATCTGGGGTATTTGGCTATCGAACAAGGTGACTATGAGACGGCTCGTACTCAGCTTGAGGCCGCAGTGAGCCTGCAGCGAGAGATTGGGGACAGGTGGTATCTTGCCAATGCTCTTAATAACTTGGGAAATGTAGCGCGGGCCCAGGGCAACTATTCGGAGGCCCAGACCCTTTATAAAGAAGCCCTGACCATCAACAGCGAGTTAGGTGCTGAGGAGGCCATCGCCTATTTGCTGGAGGATATTGGGGGGCTGGCTGCTTTGCAGGGACAAGGGGAGCGCGCTTTGCGACTGGCCGGTGCCGCAGAGGTGCTACGTGAGGCTATCGGGGCCCCCCTCCCGGCTGCCGAAAAGGCCACGCTTGAGCGCCTACTAGAGCCAGTCCGGCAGGAACAGGGCGACGAGGCCGTGACCTTGGCCATAGCCGAGGGCCGGGCTATGCCGCTGGCGCAGGCAATTGACTATGCACTTCAAGCGGGTTGAGCCGTAAAACTGAATCTAACTCAAAATGCCCCTCAATTAACATGGCCGCCAGGAGATTCCTGGCGGCCATGTTATAGTTTGAGCACAAACCGATTACTTGAATACCGTTAGTCGTTAGGCATCACCACCGTGATCAGCACCGTGGCCGTGTCGCTGCCACCGTTGCTATCAGAGATGGTGTACGTAAACAAGTCTTCGCCTCTGAAGTTGGGTCGCGGCGTGAAAATGAACGAGCCATCCACGCTCAGCGTGAGCCGTGCGCCTGAGGACAGCGTAATCTCATTGCCCACGGCACCTGCGTCACCGTTCACTGCTGTGACGATCAGCGCATCACCTTCTACTACCGCAATATCATTGCCGAGCACGCCTGGAGGGTCCACAACTAGGGTCTGTCCTTTACTCATGGGATAGGAGTCATCTTGCGCGTCTGGCGCGCCACTGACCGGGGTGACGACGATGGTCACCGTGGCGCTGGCGCAGGCGTTGTGCGTGTCGCAGACCTGGTAGGTGAAGCTATCATCATTGCTGTAGCTGGGATCGGGCGTGTAGGTCACGGTACCGTCGGGGTTGATGGTGGACGTGCCATGCGGCGGGTCGGAGACCTCGGTCACCGTCAGGGTCTGGTCTTCGTCGGCCGGCCCTGCACTGTCATTCTCTGTAACGTCAAAGGTGACGGGCACGCTTTCGTCTGTGCCAACGGTATCCCGGTTGGCGACTGGCGGGTCGTTGACCGGGGTGACGACGATGGTCACGGTGGCCGTGTCGCAGGCACCATCAGTGTCGCAGATCTCGTAGACAAAGCTGTCAGTGCTATTGAAATCCTCGTCCGGCGTGTAAGTGAAGATGCCGTCGCCGTTCTTAGCTGCGGCGCCGTGGGCCGGTCCGCTGAAGATGCTGGCGCTGGCGGGATCCAGGCCGCTGTCTACATCACTGTCATTGGCCGCTACATCGGTGGGCACCGCGGTATCCTCCAGCGTGATGGCTTCGTCGTCAGAGGCTAGCGGGGCATCGTTGACACCGACGATGGTGATCGTCACCGTGGCGGTATCCGTGCCATCTTGACCATCGCTGACAGTATAAGTGAAGGTATCGACGACAGTTTGGCCAACAGCCAGATATTCGAACTGGTTGTTGGGGTCGTAGTCATAGCTGCCGTCCGCGTTCAGTGTGAGCAGTGCGCCTGAGGGCAACGTGATCTGGATGCCTACGTTGCTGGCCTCACCGCTCACTTCCATGACGGTCAAGATGTCATCGCCGTCCAGATCCTTGTCGTTGCTCAGCACGCCATTCGTTGCATTGACTGACAAGACCGTGTCTTCATCCGTAGTGTTCTGATCTTCAACCGCCTGCGGTGGGCTATCAGCGAGGCCAAAGATGATAATGGTCACCGTGGCGGCGTCGGTGCCACCGTTACTGTCGCTGACGGTATAGATGAAGGTATCCGTAGCGGTGGAACCAACTGCCAGGCCTTCGAACTGATCATTGGGATCGTAGATGAAAGTACCATCGCCGTTATCCGTGACCAGTCCGATGGTGCCGTTGGTGTCAATGCCCCCGATGGAGAGGGTATCGCTGGTATCCGGGTCGGTATCGTTGACGAGAACATTGGCAGTCGTAAAGGCCGTATCCTCATCGGCGGTGTAGCCAACACCACTATCGTCATTAGCGATGGGGACATCGTTGACACCGTTGACGGCGATGCTCACCGTGGCCGTGCTGACATCGGTGCTGTCGCTGGCTTGGTAAGTGAAGGTATCTGTGACGGACTCTGCGACGGCCAGGGCTTCGAACTGGTCATTGGGATCGTAGACGTAGCTGCCGTCCCCGTTTAGGGTGAGCAGAGCGCCCGAAGACAAAGTGATCTGGAGACCTACGGCGCTGGCTTCGCCGTTCACGGCTGCGACGGTCAAAGGGTCGCCGTCCAAATCCACATCGTTGCTCAGCACGCCGTTGGCCGCATCGGCTGACAGAGCGGTGTCCTCATCCGTAGCATTCTGGTCGTCATGAACTTGCGGTGGTATGTTCCCGGGTATCGTCGAGTCGTACAGGGGCCCATCATCAATCGCATCAATTGCATCGCTCTGGTCGTGAGGCACTACTCCCACCCTGAGCTTACCTGTGCAAACGTTGCCCTGTCCATCATCGGCAGTAAAGAAGATATGGTAGACCCGTCCATTACCACTGCCAAGACGCTCGGCACGTAGCTGCACGCTGTTATTGGCGAGGTCAATGATGGCGTCTACTTTTTTCCCTACTGGCTCGTCCTGGAAGACACTGATATGGGTAATTGTAGCACCGTCAGCGACGCTCAGCACCACCGTCTCGAAGTCACCGTTCGGCGGCCAGATAGATGGGGCACCATCTGGAAGGGTGGCCACTACCGCGAAGCAAATTGATGGTACGAGGGCCACCGTGCCGATATCCGTGCCGCCCTGGCCATCGCTGACCTCATAAGTAAACCCGTCGTTGCCGCCGAACCTGAGAGTCGGAGTATAGCTGAAGGCGCCGTCAGCGCTGAGAGTCACGGTACCGCTGATGGGCTGGGTGACCAGGCTGGCCATGAGCGGGTCGCCGTCTACATCGCTATCGTTCTCCAGCACACCAGGGGCTGCGATGGTCAGCTCCCCGTCGAAGGTGTAGGTGTCATCCTCAGCTTCTGGAGGGGTGTTCTCTACAGTAACAACCGTGACTGCATCCGCCGACGGATTATAACGTTCATCCACCAGGGTAACGATGGGAGTCTCTGGGGGTCGTGGGATCGGGCCGCTAAAGTAGGCCAGGACCTCGTAGGTGCCATGAGGCGGGGCGACATTGCCGAAGAAGGCGCGGCCATCAAAATCGGTGATGATGGCTGCCTGTTGGTGAACATCCCCATATTCATCCCTGACGATGAAGAAGATCGTCTCCTCGGCCAGGGGCCGACCTGTGGCGTCTACCAGGGTGCCCACAACACTCCCTTCCCATGTAACTTCAAGGGTAATACTGGTGTCTTGCTTGTTAATCGTGAACGTCTCCTCCCTGTCGGACGAAGCCGCATACTCGGTCGTCCCGCCGAAGGCGGCCCGGAGCACATGCGGGTCGGGCTCGCCGTCTCTGTCCTTGTCGGGCAACCCGAGGAGTGGCATGGTGGCCGTTGCCTGGCCATTTGCATCTGTTTGTGCCTGGCGTCTCTCGGGCCCGAGGACAAAGGTGACAGATTGGCCGGCCAACGGCTGCTGAGTACTGCTGAAGATCAAGGTTGCCTTGAGAGTGGCTGATGTGCCGTATATACCAGAAGTTGGATTAGTTTCATCCAGCGTAAGCACCGTCGGCTCTGGCTCTATTTCTACACCGGGAATGAAGTAGGCGCCCCGGTTGGTGGCCATGGTGCACAGCCCGGCCCCGTTACATGCCTGGACAATGTAGCGGATGTCCGACGCGTTGGTATCAGTTCCCAACGGGAGTGTTCCTTGCCACAGCCTCAAGTCAGCCGTCTGGGTCAGGTCAAGTGACTGCCACTCTCCGTAGAAGGGGCCCTGCTCAGCGGTGTAGGTCACCCAGACGTCTTCAACTTCGACCAACGGATCACCTACAACCGTGATCTTGAAAGTTACCTCCCCATTGGCCGAGATATTGGCCGAGACGTTGACGACAGTTGGCCCATCAACCAAGTCGACTTTGTCGTCCGCCTGGTCGCCAAGGTAATACAAGCGGAAGCTCATCTCGTTGAAGCGCCGCCGGGTGCTGATTGGGTCGCCGGGCCCGCTTAACTCGTTGGAAATGAGCTGGGCCGGCATCAGGATGAGCCGGGTGGCCCCACCACCGTTTAGCGCGTCAAAATAGTTCACGTTCCAGGGCCGGGTTGGGAAAAAGATGTCAGATGAGAAGGACAAAAGGACAGGGGCCAGTTCGGTTGTCGGCCGGCCGACCAAGGGGATCACCGGTGACGCGTCCACATAGGTGGCGCCACGGAAGCCCGGGCTGCGCAGCACCATGCCATCCACAGTGACGTTTTCCACCTGACGTGGCAGGACCGGCTCATAGGGGTTGGTTACCACGCCGTCTTCACCCTGGAGCCAGGTTGCCGTCACCGACGAACCGTCGTCTATGTTTGTGAGATCCATCGAACGGAGGTCCGAGGGTGTTGACAGGGAGATATCGGCGAACTCCAAGCCCAAGGGATTGCCTGGGACAGGCGTGGTTTCGTCAACAATCGAACTATCGCTGGGGGGGTCGAAGGGAGCGCCCGGCATGTCCACACGCAGCATGGGCAGGCCGAAGAGAGTAGCTTCGAGCAGAGCTTTTTCGTGCATGCCCCGCAAGAACGGCGTACCAGCCAGGTACCTCTGCTTGGCGTTTACCAGGGCCTGGCCCACGGCCACTGTCTGGCCCTCCTCCCGGGTTCGCAACTCCTGAGCGAAGTTGAGGTAAAGCCGCTCGCTGTATTCGACAAATTCGGTATCCCCGTATTGATAACCAGTGCCAGCAATGAGGGTCACCCCCTTCTGAGCGAAGGCCTGGGCCCAATCTGGCTCGAAGGTAAAGCCGGGAATGCCGTGTTCGTTGACGATGTTGTAGCCAGAGTGACAGCCCGGGCTGAAGACGATGGCATCGGTCATATCTTCCACGTCCGGCTGGAGCAGCTCCGTTGTTCGCATAAAGGTGCTGTAGTCGGCGGCCAAGGCGCTGTTGGCGCTGAAGTGGCCAGCCAGATAGATCAGGTCGTAACGGTTAACCAGGAGCTTGGCGCGTAACTGATCGGCGGTCCAAGACTCCGGATCAGTTGGTGCCAGGTGTTGGTCTGCGATAAGCTCATCATCAACGTCGGCGATTCCATCCATGGTGGTGAGGGCATCTACGACTTCAAGCGCACCATCCTCAAGGAAGTCGTAGCCGGTGACGAGGGCGGATAACGGCGTCACAACACCGTTAAGCGTCTGATCGTAGGCCTCAAGCATCGTCATGATGTCGGTCGGCGTTTCTACCAGTCGGCCGACGGCCAGGTCGGGGAGTGGCAGGGTCGTACCTCCAACCGAGATGCTGGACCTGGCCCCATAAGCATCCTGACTGAGCACGTAATCCAGTTGCAGGCTGGCTTGCGAGGCGGTGTTATCGAGAACGGGCGGCGCGTAAGCCGATTCACGACCCAAGGGAGTCCTGTCGGAATAGCGGAAGAAGGGAACGACGTTGTCGTTCCCGACGATGACTACGTACTCCAAGGGGTTCGTTTGTCGGTAGGCATCAATGACGTCCTTGATCGCGCTGGCGACGAGATTCTTGGCGTAAGGACACTCAAAGTGCTCATCGGCCTGCTCATTTAAGGCAATGATCCATGGGAAATCGCTCACATCAACGACAAAGCCTGCCACTTCGGGATGGAGAACCGGGTCTGCGAAATCCTCGAGCCTGTCCAGCAGGGCTTGCCTGTCAGCGAAGTCCAGGCCCATCCGATTCACATCGTGGAGAATGATCGTTCTGTAGCCACTACCACTGTCCGGAATAGCGCCTGGCGGTATGGGACTGACATCACTGCATGTTCCAGTCAGGAGCAATATCTCGAGTTGGAACGGCTGCGCCAGGCTGAAGGCGCCGTTGTCACCCATGACACGCACATAGAAATCGCCCGTGTTATTCCAGGTATCGGCGACAATGATTTCGTCAACAAGGCCGTCAGTGGCAGAGGCGGCCATAAAGCTGCGGGTCTCCGCACTGGCGAAGGAAGGCGCCCCGGGGGAAGGTGCCCCAGGAGAGGGAGCGCCGGGAGAGGGAGCGCCGGGCGCAAAGTCATATAGGGAAGGCGCTCCAGGGGAAGGCGCTCCGGGAGAGGGCGCTCCAGGGGAAGGCGCTCCAGGCGCATAAGCATCCAGGGAGGGCGCTCCGGGAGAGGGCGCCCCAGGGGAAGGCGCTCCAGTGGAAGGCGCTCCGGGAGAGGGTGCCCCAGGGGAAGGCGCTCCGGGCGCGAATTCGGCGCTTAGACGCAGCAAATCGTTCTGATCCGGGTTGGCGAGTTCATCAAAAGTAGCCTGAATATCCTTGTAAAGGAATAGATCGTAGTCAGCCGGTAGATGGGTCAGGTTGACGATGACTTTGCTGTTGGGCTCTATCCTGAACTTGTACCAGCGGGAGCGGCCTGGCACATCAACATAATGCTGATCAACCACTGCGGGTGAAACGTCGTCTCCAGGCACCACGCGGAAGGCCCGAGGCCAGACGTCGTTATCCGAGCCGACGACTACACACGGCGAGAACTCTGAAGTGTTGCCATCGGAATCAGTTGCTGTTGCCGTAATACAGTAGCCTTCAGGCACAGGCGGATCGGGGCTGAAGGTCTGCGCAAAATATATGTCATTGCTGTCATCCGCTGTCGTCACAGGAATCGAGCCGAGGAACTGCGCACCTTCGCCAAAGTTTGTCGGGTCGCAGGTGGGACTGGCGAAGAATTCGAGGGTGAAAAAGGTGCTGATGGTGCTGTTAAGCCGACCTTCAATGGTGATTTCGTTGGTCCCACCGGGGGTGGCTCTGAACACGACTGGGGAATTTTGCAGATTGTTGGGGCCAACGTCCCCATCGCCCGGATCGAGGGGCGTCACCCCATCGTCACCCAGGTCAATGCCTAATTGAGCGTTGTCAAAAATCTCGTTGCTGCTAATGGTATTGCCAGT
>Ga0180434_10006439_pt1 | contig 13522 bp, 5 predicted proteins | sample SS_ome_7_FD_132453 | JGI IMG/M metagenome (GOLD analysis project Ga0180434, IMG submission 132453) | Hypersaline lake sediment archaeal communities from the Salton Sea, California, USA - SS_1_D_2 metaG | ecosystem: Environmental > Aquatic > Non-marine Saline and Alkaline > Hypersaline > Sediment... | reverse complement strand
TTGGCGCTCGGGCGCGAATGATGATGAACTAGGCCGCACCGACATCTGGTACAACTACGATTATCGCGACTACATGAGTGAAACCGGCGATCGACGAATGGATCGCGACGGCAAATATCATGCTCTCGGTTTTCGTCACAAGTTCAATGTGAAAAAGGCCGCCGACATGTGGGCCGCGTATTACGGCGGGCATCAAGAGGAAGGTCGTCTGTTCGGTCATAGATGGCTGAACTTCAGTCTCGGCTACGTTTACCGTGACGAAGTCACGCACGGGACGGAGTTCAACCTTGTGGGGCATTCCATTCTGGCCGGGCTGGAAATCCCGATGCCGTTGCGGCTGGCTTTGACGTTCGACTCCATTTTCACCTGGGAGAATTATAAGGCGGCCAGCCTCTTCGATTACCGCCGGAACAAGCGTTGTGATTTTGCGCAACAATACGATTTTGGACTCAGGCACACGTTGGTAGCCAAGGGTGAGAATTCGAGAGTACCGACCCTGGAAATCGCCCTGCGTGCGGGGCTCGCTCTGACGTTCAGAAATTCAAACATCTGGGACCGCCTCGGTCAGGACGTTTATGAATATGATCGAGCTCTGTACGGTCTCAGGCTTAATATAGACTTTTAGGTTTCTGGACACTCCGGTAACCGTCATAATAAAGCAGGTGCCCTATGCGAAAATACAATCAGTCCCTGTCGTTCATGGTTTTAATCGCGGCAGTCGCGCTTTTAGGCGCGCCCATCGTCGCGGCACAGGATCTGCTCTTCGTGACGAGCGTGTCAAGCCCGGGCGCGGCCTGGCTGGAGGATATGGACGGCGTCCGGTATCAACTGAGTACGCAGGCGGGCGATACTGGAGAAATCGAGCAAGGTATTGTCCGCGTGTCGTCCGACCACCAACTAATGTTGCTCAGTGAATCCGGCGCCGCTCTGATCCTTATCGGTCCCGCCAAGCTTGTCAGCATAATGGCTGATAACGTTTTGACGCTGGTTCTCGAGGATGGTCGCCTCATCGTCGCGGCCGTCTGGCCCGAAGAGGACGTGCGTCCGCTTAGCATCGCCTTGCCGGGTGATACGCAAGGCACGCCGCTGTTCGAAGCCGTGGCATCTCCGGGCATCTCGTATTTTCAACGTCAGGGCGACGCCGTCGGCGTCGGTTTTGTCTCGGAGAGCGACATGACCACATCCATGGCCATGCGCGTTATGGGGCGTCCGCGTTCGATAAACAGCGGCGAGGTGATTACGATCGTGGGAGGGGAAATTCAAACCGGCCCGGCCGAGGCGTGGCTGTCGGAACAGCGGTTCGATAATGCCTGGGGCCAAAGCCTCGGGGTGGCTTCCGCCCAGGCGGCGCGCCCGTCGCTGGAATCAAGTCTCTTTTCGAACATCACCGAATGGGACGTGTTCGGCGGGGAGGAATACGTGACTTCACGTTTGGAGGCGGGTCGTTTTCGGCCAGAAATCAGGCAGGTCGTGTCCTCAATTTCGACGCCTCGACGAACGGGCTCCACGATGAAAGCGGCTCCGAAAGTCAGCGGATTCCCGGCCGCCAACGAAGTCCCGGTGCTCTCGCCGGCCGCGTTAAGCGTGATAAATCCTCTCGCGAATGTGACCGCGATTCAACTCAACCTGCAGGCCCGGGGATTGCTTACGGATACCGGCAGCCGCGGTCTCGGCTGGCGCGGGCAAAGCCAGTTGGCGATCTCAGGATTATTCGGCGGCGGAACCCCGACCGTAGGTCCGGCCGGGCTTGGCGCGCAATAGCGAAAAAAAACGGATAAAAAGTAAGCTAAATGAACTAAAAGCTGCTAGAATCGACGAGAGGGGTCACGGGGACAGGAAGCGCGTCGATTCACGCAGCGTGCATGCTTCGCGGCTGGATGTCGAACCCAGGCTCGCGACGTCTCGTATCGCTCGATTCAAGGAATGATTAGCCGCCAGGATGGCGATCGTGTCGAGTTCTTATCAGGCGAGAACTCTCTCTCGGAATAAGGCGCCCCGGCGCTGTTCTTTGGGCATAGACTGAATTACGCAGAGGCTTTACAACCGAGCGCCGCCTCGGGCAACCGGAGAAACAGGAGGACTTAAACATGCGTCCCAGACAAAACCTAATCGCAACTCGTATTCAATCACGGAACGATTCACGACGGCGTTATCCGGGCATGAAAGGCTTGCTGTGCGTCATGCTGCTGTTGGCGGCGGCGCCGTTCAGCGCTTACGCCGATTCGGTTTCACAACTCGGCACAATGACGCTGAGCGCCGACACCGAGGCGGACGGGACTTTTGCCGAGTTGACGATCAATCCCGCCATAGCGGAGGATTTTCCTCCTCCGACGGAATGGGACGCCGGGACCACGATTCATATCTTCGCCCCGCTCAATTACGAGTTCGACACGACCACGCCGGCAACGGCGACCCCGACGAGCAACATCGATCTCGGCGACGGTCCCGGTAATTCGCGCGACGAACTGCCGACCGCGAACGAGATCGTGTTTACAGTCATGGGCGGCCACGTAGCCCCGGAAGAATTGGTTTTCTCGAACATCCGCATGCGTGCGGCTAATCCGGCGGGCGCCGTGCCCGGGACGGTCTACATCACGGTCCTGGTCGATACGGTCGCCAACGGCAACGCGCTCGAGGCGGGAGCGGATCTCGTGGCCGTGACGGTTGAGCCTGGCGCTCCGTTGCTTGTAATCGACGTGATTCCCGCCATGCAAACCGTCAACGTAGCGTTCAACGTGGGCGTTTGCGTCGAGGATCAGTACGGCTACTCGCTCAACGTCTCCTCCGACACGCAGGTTCGCGTGTATGTGGATACCGGCGTGGGCGGCCTGACCGGCGATCGCGACGGCGTAATACCCGCGGGCGCTTCTTGTCTGGGCGCGGACACCATCAGCGTTGCATACGATATGGTCGAGAACAGCGTCACGCTTCAAGCGGTCGCCATCTCCGGCGATAATCCCGCGTCCGGCGTCTCCAATGCGTTCGACGTGCAGGTAGACACTGATATCGAAGCCGTTTCCCTCGAACTGGACGTCGATCTGCTCGCGACACTGACCTATGAAGTGATAAGTCCGGCCGCCGTGGCGGGTTTTGACATTGAGTTCTATCTCGATAACGCCCCGGCAGGCTACGATGCGGGCGATACGCTGGTAGCTACTCAGAACATTACGGGAGTCGATCTGGATCCCGGCGTGCATACGATTTCGCAGGACTTTTCCCCGCCGAACGCGCCGGTGGAAAGTCAGGAAATCTATGCGTATATCGATCGCTTGGATGCCGTAGCCGAGCTTGACGACACGTTCGGCAGCAACGGCGTCAGCACGACGAACCCGACCGACTTGCTCGCGGATTCATTGGAACTCGACGCCGCCCTGCTGGCGACGCTGACGTACACGGTCGACGCTCCGGCCGCCGTGTCCGGTTTTGAAATCGAGTTTTACGCCGACACGAACGACAGCCTGGTTATCGATGCAGGCGATGATCTGGTTGCTACTCAGGTCATGGCGGGCGTCGATCTAGATCACGGCGTCCATGTGGTTACGCAGAGTTTCGCCGGCACGGCGCTTGAAACGGGACGCCTGATCTTCGCCGTCGTCGATTCCGGCGACGCCGTCGTTGAAAACGATGAATCCGACGCGAGCAACATCGCCGAGGAAGTGACGATTTCGTCGGCTGATATCGTGGCCGAGTCCTTGACGCTGGATGAGAACTTGATGGCCACGCTGACATACTCGCTCAACGCGGCCGGCACGGTCGACGCGTACGCCGTCGAGTTCTTTATCGATTCGGATGACAACGGCTTTTTTGACGGGACCGAAACTCAGATCGGCGTTGACCAGGCGGGCAATCAGGCTTCTGGCGGCCCCTACACGCTCACTCAGGATTTTTCCGCCGCCGCTCCCGCGGAGGATCAGGCGATTTTCGCCGTGATCGACCGCGCCGACGCCGTTACGGAACTTGACGCGAACAACAACGAGGTCGCCGCGACGAATCCCACGGACCTCGTGGCGATTGAACTGACGCTCGATCCGGCGATGCTGGCGACGCTGACGTATAGAGTGGACGCCCCTGGCGCCGTTGACGCGTACTTCGTTCAGTTCTTCATCGACACTAACAATAACGACGTATTCGACGGCGGGGATGCGCAGGTCGGCGCCGATCAGGCGGGCAATCAAGCGCCCGGCGGTCCTTATACGCTCTCGCAATCCTTCGCGGGCGCGGGCGACTCGCCGGTCGGCGATCAGGCGATTTTCGCCGTGATCGACCAAGCCGATGCGGTCGTCGAGTTCAGCGAGAGCAATGAACTGATGCAAGTTAACGCCACGGATCTTCAGGCGATTTCGCTGGTGTTGGACGGCGGTCTGCTGTCGACGCTGACCTATACGGTCGACGCTAACGGTAATGTGCCGGCATACCAAATAATTTTCTTCCTCGATGAGGACGGCAATGACACCTATGATGTCGGGACAGATACGACCTTCCCGGCCTGGTTGAAAGGCGGCAATGCGGCGCCTGGAACATGGACTAGCGAGTGCGACTTAAGCACCAATCCGCCAGCGGCCGGACAAAGAGCCATGGCTTTCGTGGACGTCGGCGAAACCGTGGTTGAAATAAGCGAAACGAACAACGGTCGCGACAGCTTGTCGACCTCCTCGGCGGATCTTGTCGCCGACTCGTTGGAGCTCGACGAGAACCTGCTGGCCACGCTTCAGTACACGGTTAATTCGCCCGGCGCCGTCGGCGCGTACGACATCGAGTTTTTCCTAGACAACGCTCCGGCCGGTTACGATGCGGGCGACACCCTGGTGGGCGTGGCTCAAGCGGGCGACACGAATCCCGGCAGCCATTCGATGACGCAGCCTTTCGCGGGAAATCCGCCCTCGGAGGATCAGCCGATCCTCGCGGTTGTCGATCGACTCAACGCCGTTCCCGAGTTGGACGAGACGGGCAACAACCAGACCGACGCCGTGAATCAGATCGATCTGGTGGCGGACTCTCTGACGCTCGACGGCATGATGCTGGCCGAGTTGACCTATCACGTCGAGGGTCCCGGCGCCGTTCCCGCTTACAACATCGAGTTTTACCTGGACATCGGTCCTGCCGGATACGATCCGGGCGACACGCTGGTCGGCGTCGCCCAGGCGGGCAATCAGACGCCTGGCGGACCATACACAGCCACGCAATCCTTCGCGCCGCCGAACGCGCCGGTCGGGCTTCAGCCGATCATCGCGGTCATCGACCGGGTGAATACGGTAGTCGAGTACAACGACACCAACGAGCAAAGCCAGGTGAATTCGGTGAATTTGGAGGCGGTTTCCGTAGTCGTGGATGACAGCGCGATAGCGACCGTCACGTATACGGTGACCAGTCCGCTGTCGAGCGTCTCCGATTTTGAAATTCGGCTCGATATCGACGCCGACAACGTCGGCGGTTTCGAGAGCAATCTAGTATTGGGCGCCCCGGACGGCGTCCAGAGCACGAACGGCACGTATACTATCGCCGCCGACATCAGCGGCTTGCTCGACGGCGCCATCGTTAACGACGCACACGTCGTGGCGGTTGTCGACGCCGGCGGCGCCGTAACGGAAACCGACGAAAGCGCGGCGGACAACGAAAAGGACACGCGATTAGCGGTGGACCTGATCGACGCGTCGATTACCGTCGACGTGAATACGGGCGAAGCCACCGTCGTATATCGAGTTGACAGCCCGGCGAACGTGCCGGCTTATCAGATTAGGTTGTCATTGGCGGACGAACTCGACGTCATTGTCGATCCTGACCTGCTAACTTTCAACGGCGAGGTCGCGCCAGGCGTTCACTCTTATACGACGATCCCGGCGGATCTTTTCCGTGCCGGCCTGGATGCCGTCGGCGTTCAGAACGGCTTCGACGTCAACGTCGAACTGGACTCCGGCACGGCGATCACGGAAAGCAGCGAACTCAACAACTACGCATCGAAGGTGCTGGCGGTAGACCTGACGGACGCCTCGGTTACGGTCGACGTCAATACGGGCGAAGCCACCGTCGTGTATCGGGTTGACAGCCCCGCCAACGTTCCGGCTTATCAGATTCGATTGTCGCTAGCGGACGAACTCGACGTGGTCGTCGATCCTGATCTGCTGACTTTCAACGGCGAGGTCGCGCCAGGCGTTCACTCTTATACGACGACACCGGCGGATCTTTTCCGCGACGGCCTGGATGCGATCGGCGTTGGGAACGGCTTCGACGTCAACGTCGAACTGGACTCGGGCGTCGCGGTCCTGGAAAGCGACGAATTCAACAACGACGCCCTGGCGACGCTTGCGGTTGATCTGATTCTGGTCGGCGTGATACTGAACGACGACAATCCGGAGCCGGTCATCGCCGGCAATCCGTTTATAGCTACAGTAACGTACAACATCGACAGTCCGGCGAATGTCCAAGCCTTCACGATTAGACTTGGGAAGGACAACTTGGCTACGGCGCTCGCCACCAGAGCGGGCGAGGTAACGCCCGGCACGCACTCGGTCGAGGTGAATCTGACCGCCGCCCTGTTGGGGTTGGCGAATCCTGTCGACGCCAATGAGAACACGAATATCGCGGTTATGCTTGATTTCGGCGCGACCGTGGCGGAAAGCGACGAGACCAATAACGACCAGACACCGGCGACGCCCTATCGCGTTGATCTGCGCATGGATCAGCTGACCTTCGACGGCACGGATTTGGATAACGAATTCAGCATCGAGCTTGAGTACTATGTGGCGTTCAATCGCTTTAACGAGGACTTCGTCATCAGCATCCATGCCTCGGTGAACGAGATGCTTGACGCCCCCGATTTACTTCTGCGAGAGATTCCAATCACCGCTCCTGGCGGGAAAACGGTGGGTGTTCACACGGTCGGCGTCAATAACCTGGTGGTTCCCTTCAACTTGGTCGATACTCAATTCAACAAGGGCGAGTTCTCCCTGATCGTCACGGTCGACCTTGCGAACGCGGTGGATGAAGCGGCTGTCACGAGGACGAACAACACCGCGACTCGTAAGAACGTCAACCCGGACGGCGCTAACATCGACAAGGACGGCGACGGTCTGACAAACGCCCAAGAATTAGAGGGTTATACGCTGGGCGGCGTCTGGATGACGGTTGACGAAGAGTCGGGTCGGCAAATTGCCGCCGGCGCCACGAAAACGTTCGACGATTCCGTCGACAGCGACGGGGACGGGATTAGTGATTGGACGGAGCGCGACGAGGGAGCGGCGGATCAGGACAAGAACCCGACCAATCCCAGTGATCCTGACACCGACGGCGACGGGATCGAGGACGGCGACGAGGACGTGAACCATAACGGCGTCGTCGATCCCGGCGAAACCGACCCGCGCACGTGGGATACGGACGGCGACGGCTTGAGCGACTACGAAGAAGGCATATTGGACAATAACGGTAAAGTTGTCCGAGGCGGTTTCTACACCACGCAGTATCGCTCCACCGCGACCAGCGGCCGGTTCAACGAAAAGAACGTCGTGGTCGTGAGGGTGGCCAGCGATCCGTTGCTTCGCGACACCGACGGCGACGGCATCTCCGATTGGGACGAGGTCAACACCTGGGCGCGCTGGGCGACGGAAGAATCGACGCTGGCGATCGGTTTGCAGGCCATTCCGGCGCGCGAAGGTCTGGCGGTGACCGGAAAGACGATCGCGGGCATCCGCACGAATCCGAACAATCCCGACACCGACGCCGACGGCATCAACGACAAAGATGATCCGGCGCCGCAATTGAATCCGGCCCGTTGGGGTTATGATCTGGACGGCGACAACGACTTCGATTTGGATGATCTTGAAATCATTCGGGCCGAGGCGATAGCCGCCGAGCAGGACATGACGAACTTCCCGACGAGAATCACCAGCTTCCAGCGCCGACTTATCGACTTCGATCAGGACGGCGACGGCTTCCTCGAAGCCCCGGACGCCAACGGCGACGGATTCCCCGATTTCACTCGTTACAACGAGGCGACGATCGAGCAATCGTTCGGGATCGACTTCAGCAACGACGGCACGCTCGAAGACGGTTTCGATGTCGGCGGTCTCGATGAGGGTCCGGAGGAAACGCCCGACGAGCGCGAAGGCAGCGTCGCGTCCACGAGCATCGTACAAAATCCGCGTTTCGGCACGTTCCGCGTCATCCGCGCCGACAGCGGTAGGATTATTGGCGACGGCGAAATCACGACGACCGACAGCACCGGGAAGTTGATTCCGACTGACAACTGTCCGAATTCGTCCAATCCCAAACAGCTCGATTATGACGGCGACGGTTTGGGCGACGCTTGCGACGCCGATCTCGATAACGACGGCGTGCCCGAGCCGCTTGATTTCGTAGCACAGGCGCCGTCCGGACAGTTGATGCCCAGTTTCTGTGGATTTGGCATGGTACAGCCGCTCGTGCTGAGTTTGCTTGGCATGGCCGGTTGGAGACGGTTCGGCGGCTACAACGTCCGTCGTCGTAATTAACGCTCGACGCTGAGCGATAACGGCAGTCTTAATTCCGGGGCGATGGTGACGCCGTCACTTTCGCCCCGGATTGATTTTCCACATGCCCGCCGTACGTATACAATTCCAGGCGTATCGCTCGGCTGCCCGGCATATTCAAGGGAGTATTTAATATGACTTTTCAGAGACTTGCCGGCATGTTTTTCGCATGCGGGGCATTATTGCTGGCGTGCCCGGTCGGTTGCCGCTCGACGCAGCGCGACACGACGACGCAGCCCGCCGCGCGCGACGGCGAATTGAAGATGGAGCACACGATGGCCGACTCCGACGCCGAGCGCGCCACCGCCGCGCTTGAGCGAAATAGTAAAACGGGCGAGCGACGGCCCGCGACTCCGAAACGGCGCCCCGTGGTGGATCAACCGCGCTCGACGAGATAACCTATACATCGCATGACAGTTCGCCGCTTCAGCATGCTTGGCCTGATTCTGATCACCGTCGCATTTACGACGGCGTCTCGGACGGTTTTCGCGCAGGAGGAGCCGGATCCCGGCCTTGGGCGTCTGCATCGAACCGTACGTTATCCGGAGCAGGTGGATGCGGTGAATGCGCTGGCCGATCAGTTAGGCGAAGCCGGCGCGGATCTTGAAACGCTGTATCAATTGAGTCGCTTGCTGTCGGCGCCTTGCGATCAGGTTTTCTGGTTGCGCTCGCGGATCGAAAGTCGTGATCGTTTCGGAACCGATCCGGCGACACGCGCCTCGGCCGAAACCGTGCTGTCGCGGATCGCGTCCTTGGCACAATCCCAACAATCCGCTCTGAGCGGCTGCGGTGAGCAACTTGAGGCTTTGCAGGAGTTGTTAACCCGCATCTCCGAGCCGCCGATTCCCTGGGAAATTACGGATCCGAGCCAATTGGCGACTCGCTGGCGCGAATTGGATCCCGCCAATAACGTCGAGCTCCAGCGCGAACTCTCGGCCGACCGCAAGCTTATTCTGGCCGCGCGGGGCGTGCCGGCCGCCGAGCTCGGGTTGTCGGGCGCCGAGCCGTGGAAATTGCCGCGGCGAATTGTCAGTGAACTGGCCGAGACGGCGGCACTGCCTCGCATGCACCGTTTGCTTCAAATGGACAAGGCGTTGCGCGCGGTTGAAGCACGCGATGACAATTGGTCGGAATTCGATTTCCCGGTCGGCGACACTTTTCAGGTCACGCGCGTTTTGCTTGATCGCGCTCTGGGCGTCGACGCCCAGGATCGTTCCGCGGCGACGGCTCGTGCTGATTTTCAGGCTCTGGCGTCAAATTTTGAGTCACGGGATTTGTGGGCATGGGCGGCGCTGGCGCGCTGCATGCAATCCGCGGAATCCGGGCGGGCTGAACCGATTGACCTGGCGCGCGTTCAGTGGCAAAAGGCGTCGCAGGTCAGCGCCGCGCTTGGGTCGTCGTCATGGCTCGCCGCGGACGGCGCTACGGGGGCGTGGCTGAATCGCCTGGCAGAAGGAGGGGAATTAGACGTAGTCGGCCAGTTGCCGCTCTCGGCGGATTACCGCGTAAACGCTCGTCAGGCACGTCGTGAACTTGAGGACGAATTTCTGCGGGCTCTGGACAATCCGACCGAAGCGCTCCGGCTGATCCAGCTCGCCAAGGCGGCGGGCATCGGGCGCGATCCGTCGCAAGTTAAACCCATTACCCCCGACGAAATCGAAGCCAAGTTTCAAATCTTCAAACGCCGCACCCGCGAAGTCGTCTCGCTGAAAGTGTTCGCGCTGCTTGAAATGATCGCCGTCAGTCGCCCTGGCCAGGCGACGGAGTACTACGGCGTGCTGATGAACGTAGCAGGATGGAGTTGGATCGGCATAAGCTACGAAGTCTCGGCATTCGGGCCGTACGGCTCGCCGGCGGAGATGGTCCGCGCGCGGTTCGACGCGCGCTACAAACAACTTAATGATTTACGTCTGCTGATCGCCGTCGACGGTCCGCTCGACGGCGCCTGGTTCGAGTTCGAGCGCGAGCAGCTCTCGCCCTACGCCGGCGGCGGCGGGCGCGGCAATGCCTGGCTGGCATATCTGCCTTCTCTGTCGGCGTTGCAGCCGGGCGAGTGGCCGCTCGACGACGTTATGCGACATTTCCACCAGACCGCCGGCTCGTCCGGGCGACCGCTCGGCTACTACGCACGCGCCCGATCGCGCGGCCTCGGGGCTATCGTGCAGCCGCAAGCCGTCGCGGATCGCCTCGACAAAGCTCCGTCGCTGCCGTTGTACGCTTTCAGCATCGGCGATTTTCCGCCGGCGCTGGACAGGCAGCGTCCGCGCGGATTCGTGGGGCAATTGGCGCGGCAAAAAGCGAACGCCTCCCCGGCCCTCCCCGTCATGCTCGTTTTTACCGGCGGCGGCTCATGATCGCCGCTCGGGCGCCGGTTCTCGGGTATCTGGAGAGGTAATATAAATCGGCGTGTCGCGGCTCGGTAAGCCGCGTGATACTCAAGCATTTTACATTTATCGTTATGACTTCCGCTCGCGTCCCATTTGATCGATGCGCTCATCATCGGCGCGCCGGCGGAGCGTTGCTTCGGTCAGGGCGTCGCGTTCCGCTTGTGTCAGGCCCCCGACGCCTTGCTCATGCACTTTGGCGAGGATCCGGTCGATGGTTTCCTCGTCCACGCGTCGTTGTTGCATGCGATGCCCCCACGCGCCCGCGCCGGTACGCGGGGCGCGCGAGCGGTTGAACTTCGAGCCCAGTTTACCGAGCATCGAGGACGGATTGGCTGCGGCGCCGCGGCGTACGGAGAGCAATCGGCCGCCCTTGTAAGTCCAGGCCAAGCCGAACACGAGACCTGCGATGTGGCACATGTCGCCGCCGTAGTTGGCGCCCTGCTGGAAGATGTTATAGGTGTACCAGATGCCGTAGACGATCACGCAGGTGCGGATGCGGACGGGGAAGAGAAAATAGACGTAAACTTTCGCATTGGGGAACAGCACGGCGGCGGCTCCGAGCAAGGTGAGTACGCTGCCAGAGGCGCCCACGCCGAGCGACTCGCGATCGAGGAAGCCGGCCAACCCGGCCAGAGTAAGCAGCACATAGCCGGCGATTCCGCCGAGCGTGTAGACGATGAAGAACTGCCGCCGACCCCAGGCATGTTCCAGCGCCGGGCCGAGGAAATACAACGCCAGCATGTTGAACAGAATGTGGCTGAAGTTGGCGTGGAGGTAGGTGGCGGTGAAGAGCCGCCAGACCTGGCCGTGCAGGACGGCGTCGGCCTGCATGATGCCGAATCCAACCAGCATCTCCCCGATGCCTGTATCGTTGAATGTCAGGAAGGCGATCACGGCGTTGGCGATGATGATCGTGGTCGTCACGCTCAATCCGTGCATGCCCGGGCCGCGCCCGGCCGGGCGCCGGGCTCGATATTCGTGTTCGCCGGCATAATCTCGATGCTGCCAACTCATTTGCTGCTCCCGCGACGAGTCGTGTTCGTCGATCCGGTCGTGTCAGATTATACGCAGCACAATCCTCTCGGTTCTTTCATCGGCGTCGAATCGCGCCGGCGCCAACTGCTACGGGCGCGCATCTCCGAGCCGGTAATAAGCATTTCTACCTGCGCTCGCCCCCCTGTCAAACGTGCGGCAAGCTGGCGACGGCTCCGCGCGGGTGAATTCCGACGGGGATCGTTCTAATTTTCGATTGATTTCCGAACACGCCCCGGAAGCCCGGAATAATTCACCCCCGGTCGGGCATTGATTCCCGCCAATACAGCGACCATGATGCGTATACGAATTCGATCGCTTGCGGAAGGATACCGACGTGAAAATCGCATTGATCCAACACGATCCGACCATCGGCGACGTTGACGGCAATACGGCGATAATCGGCCGATATATTCAGCAGGCCCGCGCGCGCGGCGCCGAGCTGGCCGTCTTTCCCGAACAGGCGATACTCGGCTATCCGGCGAAGGATTTGCTGCTGCGGCGCGAGCTGATCGCCCGCAATGTCGCCGCCATGGACGATCTCGCCGAGCAGACGCGCGATATCGCGGTACTGATCGGATACGCCGAACCTAACGAGCAGCCGCACGGTCGGCCGCTGTTCAATACGGCGGCGCTGCTGTCGGGCGGGCGCATCATCGCCCGTTGGCGTAAACGCCTGTTGCCGACGTACGACGTGTTCGACGAAGCGCGTTACTTCGAGCCGGCCGAACCTCAAGCCGCGGTGGAATTTCGCGAACGACGTTTGGGCGTGACGATTTGCGAGGATTTGCTGTCCGAGGAGATGTTCGGCCGGCCTTTGTACGCGCGCGATCCGGTCGCCGACCTCGCGGAGCGCGGGGCCGATCTGATGATCAACGTCTCGGCCTCGCCGTACTTCGTCGATAAGCACGCCTGGCGAACCGAGCGCATGGCTGCCAGCGCTAGACGTCACGGCGTCCCACTGCTGTACGCCAACCAGGTCGGCGGTAACGACGAACTGCTTTTCGACGGCGCCAGCTGCGCGTTTGACACGCACGGCGACCTGGTTGCGCAAGCCAGATCGTTTGACGAAGATCTCTTGATGGTCGATCTGAACGATCTCGCGGCGTCGCGCCTGGCGCCCGTGCCGGAGGGCGTCGCCGGCGTTCGCGACGCGCTGGTGATGGGGCTGCGAGATTACATGCGCAAATGCGGTTTCGCCGCGGCTGTCGTCGGACTTTCGGGCGGCATCGATTCGGCCGTCGTGGCCGCCTTGGCCGCCGAAGCGCTCGGTCCGGACAAGGTCCACGGCGTGGCGATGCCCAGCCGCTACAGCAGCGACCACAGCGTCGCCGACGCGAAAGCCCTGGCCGAGAACCTGGGGATGAGATTCTCGATTATCCCGATCGAGTCCATGCATGCGGCGTCCGAACAAACGCTCGCGCCGCATCTGCAAAGCGACGAGTTGGGGATCACCGAGGAAAACATTCAGGCTCGTTGCCGCGGCGTCATCCTCATGGCGCTGTCGAACAAGTTCGGCGCCATCCTTCTGACGACGGGCAACAAAAGCGAAGTCGCCGTCGGATATTGTACGCTCTACGGCGACATGGCCGGCGGGTTGGC
>Ga0180434_10006429_pt1 | contig 13536 bp, 7 predicted proteins | sample SS_ome_7_FD_132453 | JGI IMG/M metagenome (GOLD analysis project Ga0180434, IMG submission 132453) | Hypersaline lake sediment archaeal communities from the Salton Sea, California, USA - SS_1_D_2 metaG | ecosystem: Environmental > Aquatic > Non-marine Saline and Alkaline > Hypersaline > Sediment... | reverse complement strand
GATAGCCTTGGGCCTCAACCAGAACTCAGCCGACGGCAAAGCATTCTTAGAGACCATGGTGGGAGCCACATCGGTGGGCTTTTCCCAGGCCATATCCAATGCCATCAACACCGCCCCCTACAACATGGACAGCTTCATATCCGTGCTCATACAGAACCTGGACGCGAGCACCGCTCAGGATGCGGCCCAGGGGCTCAACAGTAACCCCGCCTTCGTACAGCACCTCCTGATGAACCTGGACGGAGAAGGCACGGCCAACCAGCTGGCCGCAAATGAGGCCTGGACCATAAGCCTGGTAGAGGCCCTGGATCCCGTGGCACTGGCCGATTTCTTGAACACGGCCCTGGCCGATGCCGGGGTCAAAGAATTCCTGGCTGAACTGCTGGACGCATTGAACGGCGGGATGATAGGAAACATCCTCGACGCCAATCCGGGCATGACTACGGACATGATGGACAGGGCCGCCGAAATAGGGTTAGGCGAGACCCTGAGCAGCCTGCTTGCAGATGCGAACGCCGGCGGGGAGAGCGGTTTCCTCACAGAGCTCTTCAAGGAGTTGGACGCGGGGATGGTATCCAATGCATTGAATGGTTCCTTTGCCTACGGAGCCGACCCGCGCCTCAAATACTATGAGCTGGGAGAGACGAGGCGGACCTTCCTGGATGTGACATGGATGTATGTAGATTCCCTTACATGGGGGATAATACAGACTCCGATGTGGTCCCAGATAGTCAGCGGAGAGGAAAGGCACTGGGACCCTTGATATAGGGGAGCATATTGTAATGCTGATACGCAAGCCCGTTCAGATGCTGGTGAACCTGACGGTCATCGGCCTGCTCATTGCCCTGCTGGGGGCGGGACTTATCATGCTCCTACCGGTGAAGGGCACCATAGGTACGGTGATGGGCAAGATGTCCAGCCAGCGCCACACCTTATCGGGCATCATCTCCGGCATGGACCCGGTGGAGGTGGCCCGGGCCATTAACGACAATCCCGAGTTCCTGGCCGCCCTCATAGCGGAGATGCAGGACCCGGCCGACCTGGAGGCTACCGCCTCAGCCATCAACAACAACCCCGACTTCCTCATCGTTCTTCTGGCCAACCTGGACCCGGCGCCCCTGGCCCAGGCGGTGAACGACAACGGCGAGCTCGTAACGGGTCTCTTGCCCCTGCTGGACGCTGAGACCCTGGCCGGAACCATGAACCAGACCTCGGACTTCACCGCCTCCCTCTTGCCCGAGCTGGATCCCGTGGTGATATCGGGGATATTGAACCGTAACGGACTCTTCCTGACCGAGCTGGTGTCCTACTTAGACCCGGCGGTGCTGGCCGCCTCCATGGACGCCAACCCCGGCTTCACCTCCGGTCTCCTGAAGAACTTAGACCCGGCGGTGATAGCGGTGGCAATAAACGCCAATGGGGACTGGCTGGCCGCCCTAATGGGGCTGCTGGATCCCGCCCCCACCATGCGGGCCTTGAACGACAACCCGGGCTTTTTGTCCGGTTTGATAAGGAATTTAAACCCCGCCACCCTGGCCCAGGCGGCGAACTCCAACGCCGCCTTCATGGCCGGCATGATGCGCTACATGGACCCGGACGGCCTGATAAACGCCTTAAACGCCAACAAGTCTTTTCTGATAGGGGTCATGAACCGCATGGATCCCGCCGCGGCGGCCACCGTGACCAACGACCAGGCGGTGGTGACCAGGATATTGTCCCTGCTGAACCCGGCTCCTGTAGCCCAGGTCCTGAACAACAGCTCTGACTTCATCAAGAACGTAATAGCGGGGATGGACCCCGCCGGCATGGCCGCCTCCCTGACCGGGACCGGAGAGGCCATAGGGAACATAGTCATGCACCTAAACCCCGCCTTCATCAAGTACCTACTGGATGACGAGGAGTTCTTGAACCAGGTCATAGGGGGCATGGACCAGGCACCCCTGGCCGGAGCCCTGAACGCCAACTCAGCCTTTCTGACCTCCCTGGTCGAGAACCTGCCCGCATCCTTAGGAAGGGCGGCGGCGGAGGGGCTAAACTTAGCGCCTGAGTTCATAGAGAGGATGATAGCCTCCTCAAATCCTGAGTTCTTAGCAGGGGTGCTGAAAAACGCCGGGGGCTTCATGAGCTCCCTCATAGCAAACATCCCCCCCGAGGTGGCCAAGGCCGTAGCGGAGGGTATAAACTCAAATCCGGGCTTAATAGACGCGGTCCTGGCTAACTTAGACGTGGACTCCACCCTATACATCATGGGACAGACCTCGGGCTTCACCTCCGAGCTCAGCGCCAACTTGACACCGGCCCTGGGCGCGGCCATAGCCGCGGGCCTCAACAAGAACACAGCCTTTTTATCCACCCTGATGGGGAACCTGGACGCCCACGGGCTGGCCATGCTCTTGACCAATCACCCCGCCACCACCCGCCAGCTCTCGGCCCTGCTAAACGACCATTTCGGCCGGGCGGTGGGGGAGGGACTGAACCGGGGAGGCTCCTTCCTATCCGAGCTCATCTCCCACTTGGACCCCGTGGTTCTCTCCCAGGCTGCCGACGCCAACCCCACCATGATGCGCGACCTCTTAGCCAAATTGGATGCAAGGCTGGGCCGGGCGGTGGCCCAGGCCATAAACTCAGACGCCTCTTTCCTGGTGGAGCTTCTGGCCAACCTGTCTCCCGAGACGGGCGAGGCCATGGCCGAGGGCACCAACTTGAACACCTCGGGCTTCATGGAGGAGCTACTGGCCAACCTGGATACATCGGTGGCCGAGGCGGCGGGAGACGCCCTGGGGGCCAATCCAGGGCTGATCAAGAACCTCCTGGCCAACCTGGAGGCCGATACGGGCGCCCGCATGGCCGAGGCCTCCAACGCCAACCCCGACCTCATGGGGGTGCTCATGGCCAACCTGGCACCGGCCACCGCCGAGGCCATGGCCGAGGGCCTGAACGCGAGTGCCAGCCAGAATCCCGGCTTCCTCTATCAGCTTCTTTCCAACATGGACTCGGAGACCGGGGCGGCCATAGGACGGGGGATGAACGCCATGGCAGCAAGCGGGGCTTCATCTGCCCTCTACGCCACCCTCATGGGAACGGAGCGGCACACGGTGGAGACCCTGGCCAATGCCCTGGAGGCCAACATACCCTTCTTGAACGCCATGATCCAGGGCCTGGATACCGCCGCCCTGGGTCCGGCCATCAGCGCTGGCTTGGACCCGGCGTCCTCCAATTTCCTACGGGACCTCCTGGCCAACATGGATGAGTTATCCATGGACAGGATCTTGGACCAAGTAGGCATGGATCTTATCAAGGAACTGATCGGGAGAAATCCCAGCGCGGGTGAGCCCGGATCGCCGCCGCTCCTGAGCGGAGCCGCGGTGGCCGGCGCTCTCAACAGCAGCGCCCAGCCCTTGATCGAGGGGATTTTAAGCGAATTGAACGCGCAGCAGCTAGCCCAAGACATGGCTGACCACGGCAAAGAGATGATGATAGACATGATGTCCGACCATCCCGAGGGTGCGGAGGAGATCGCCGCTGCCATGAAAAACAGCCTCGATGACCCGGAGGATGCCACCAGCCTTTTCCGAAATTTCGGTTTGAATATAAGGATAAGGTTGGTGCTGCTCATCATTCCCCTGGATATCGGTGGATGGGGATGGGTCACCGGAGCCTATACCGGCCCGTTGAATCCCAATGCAGCGACGGCGACACCGCAGGGTCAACCCGAGCCGCCTACACCGGAAGAATTGATCGAGATGGTGGAGACGCAAGAGCAGAATACGGCTCCCGATGAGCTGGCGCCGCAAGAGCAGGCACCGTAAGAGGGTGATTGAGATATGTTCCTGATGAGACGACAGGTCCAGCTCTTAGTGAATATAGCCGTGGTTATTCTGGTGGTTGGCTTCGTGGCCCTGGGCGCAATCATGGTACTTCCCGCCAGAAGCCCCATGGGCTCCCTGCTGGGCAGCATTGCCTCCGACGCCGAGTTGCTGTCCAACATGTTAAAACACACCGAGCCAGAGGCGGTGGCCGAGGCCCTGAACGAGAACCCCAATTTCATCTCCGACCTCCTGCGGGCCATGGTGGAGGAGGGGACGGTGGAGGTAGTGGTAGGGGTGATAAACGACAACCCCGAGTTCTTAGTGGCCTCCACCCCTTACCTAGATCCCAAGGCCATAGCCCAGGTGGTGAACTCAAACGCCGACTTCCTGGTGGGCCTGGTGGGCCAGCTGGACCCGGTGGTCATAGCCAGGGCGGTCAATCAAAACGGCGACTTCGTGGCGGAGCTCATCTCCTATCTTGACGCCGAGGCCCTGAACGCGGGCATAAACGCCAATCCCGAGTTCTTATCCTCCGTTATGTCCTTCTTAGACCCGGCGGTTATAGCCGGAGTGTTAAATAACAACGGTCCCTTCCTGGCCGCCCTCATGGGGCTTATGGACCCCGCCGTTACCGCCCAGGTGGTCAACTCGAACGGCGGCTTCTTAGCCTCCCTGGTGTCCTACCTGGACCCGGCGGTGATAGCGGGAGTGATAAACTCAAACGGCGAGATGCTGGCGGCCGGCATGGACTACCTCGACCCGGCCGTGGTGGCGTCCGTCATAAACTCCAACGGCTCCTTCATAGCTTCCATCATGGGCTACCTGGACCCCGCGGTGACCGCCTATGCCTTAAACGCCAATATAGCCACCGCCACCAGGATAGCCGGCGCGGTGACCCCGGGCTTCGTGGCCGATATCCTGAACAACACCACCCTGCTCTCGGCCACCACCCCCTACATCCAGCCCGTGCCCATAGCCGGGGCTTTAATGGCCTCCACCGGCTTCCTGAACGACCTGATATCCTTGCTCGACCCGGACGTGGTGGCGGGCTTGATAGAGGCCGCCTTACCTAAGGTGGTGGAGTCCTCCAACTACACCGACCCCGGCTTCATAGCCGACCTGATATCCAACCAGGCCATGCTCTCTCATGTCATAGGCCTTATAGACGTGCAGGTGTTGGCCAACGTGATAAACGCCAATCCCGATATGACCGCGGATTTGATGCCCCTGCTCGACCCCAGTGTGGGGGCGGGGCTGGCCGCGGGCATAAGCTCCAATCCGGCCCTTCTAGTAGAGATGTTGAATGCGCTTAACCCGGCTATAGTGGTAAACGCCCTGAACGCCCATCCCGAGATCACCGAGGAGCTCTCACGGCTCATGCCGGCCTCCCTGGGCGCTGACATAGCCGAGGGTCTGGGGCGTAATGCCGCCTTCTTGGGCGAGCTCTTAAAGCACTTAGACCCCGCGCCCGTAGCGGCCGCCCTGGCCTCCAACACAGGCTTGATCTACGACCTCATAACCGGCATCAAGCCCTCCCTGGTGAAGCCCATGATAGAGGGCTCCAACCGCAATCCGGATTTCCTGGCCGCCCTGATCGGGGGATTGAAACCCGCCGCGGTGGCTGGAGCGATAAACGCCAACCCCGACTTTGTAAAGACCCTGCTCACCGACCTGGGGGGTCCCCTGGGAGCCGCCCAGGCTCTGGGTCTGAGAGATAACTGGCTGGCTGGTAGGGACTTCCTACCTGCCCTGATATCGGCCTTAGACCCCGCCGTGGTGGCGGGAGCGGTAAACGCCAACCCCGACTTCTTGAAGGGTTTCCTTGGGGCCACCAGCCCCTCGGCCGCCCGCTACATAGCCGAGGGGATAAACCTGAACGTGGCCACCCACCCCTTCGGGCAGGACCTGCTGTCGGCGCTCATAACCAACATCAGCCCCGCAGCGGCCGCGACATTGGCCCAGGGGGTCAACGCCAACGTGGCCGCCAACCCCACCGATAACCTGCTCACCGGCCTTCTGGCCCATACCAGCGGTACCGCCGGGGTAGCCATAGCCATAGGACTCAACAACAACCCCGCCTTCATCAGGGTACTGGTGGAGAACGTATCCCCGGATACGGCCATAGCCGCCGCCCAGGGCATCAACCTCTCCTGCCAGAAGGCGGCCTCAGACTCCGACTACGCCTTCCTGCGAGGTATGCTCGCCAACTTAGGTCCCGGAGCCGCCCTGGCCGGGGCGGAGGGCCTGGATAACAACCCCCAGAAGGAGGCGTTACTGACCGCCATAATCAACAACTTGAACGCCGGCGCCGTGGCCCCGCTCATCGCCTCGGGAGTCAATTCCAACGCCGCCGCCCAGAGCATGATACCGGAGGTGGTGAAGGCGCTCAGCCCGGCCACCGCCCAGACCATGGCCCTGGCCATGAACGCCAATCCGGAGATGACCTCCTGGCTGCTGCAGGAGCTGGAACCCTCCACCGTCACCGGCCTGCTCTTCGACAACTCCGATGTCATCATCGATCTTATCGGAAACATGGACGGCAGTGTGATCGCCGAAGCCGTGAACGCCGAATACGCCCTGCATCCAGGCAGTTCCCTTATCGAGCGCATGATTCCCACAATGAGCGGGGTGGAGGTCGCGGACCTTTTGAGCGAGTTCGGCTACGAGTTCCTGGTGGAGCTGATGGCCAACCTGGACGGAGGGATGGTGGCCCGCGCTCTGAACAACGCGGGGCAGGGCTTCCTCAGCGAGTTGATCGCCTTTTTCGACCCCGACCTGTTCATCGACATGCTTGCCGCCGAGGGAGTACCCGATTTCTATGGCGGCTCGGCTGGACAGGGAGGCTCTATCAAGAACCTGAATATCTCCATATTCATCTATATGACCGACCTGGGATTCGGGCTGGGGGGTTCCGCCTTCAAGACCCTTTATGCCGATGTTTTCCTGACTCATGACGGAGGGGTAGATGACTTACCACCCTTCCCATGGCCCTGGTCGCCGTATCCCTGGGAGTAACCGGTACCCGCTTTCCAGCCTTGAAAACCGCTCTTGTTCCCTGTACAGCGCTGTTTAGCCAGGATCGTTCTACCCTTAGAAAAAGCTGGTTTTTCATGGTCTCAGGCGGGTATACTTTTCACAAACGAGGTCATTGACAGCTCTGGGTGAAGGGAATATAATTCTCTGGATAATAGTTAGCAATGCTAAAGGTTTAAAATGCCATCTATAGTCGAAGTAGAAGACCTGGTCAAGAACTACGGCGAGCTGAAAGCGGTCAGAAGTATTTCCTTCGAGGTCATCCAAGGGGAGATATTCGGTTTTCTGGGACCGAACGGCGCCGGTAAGACCACAACCATAAACATCCTGTGTACCCTCTTGAGCCCCACGTCGGGGAGGATCACCCTGGATGGATACGACGTGACCCAGGACATGGAGAAGGTCAGGGAGACTATAGGCCTGGTCTTTCAGGACCCCTCCCTGGACGACCGTCTCACCGCCCGCGAGAACCTGGAGTTCCACGCCCACGTCTACCGCATCCCCAAGGAGGAGAGGGACAAGCGCATGGACGAGGTCCTGGAGATGGTGGAGCTCGTGGATAGGCAGGATGACTGGGTAGAGACCTTCTCAGGGGGTATGAAGCGGCGTCTGGAGATCGCCAGGGGCCTGCTGCATTATCCCAAGGTCCTCTTTCTGGATGAGCCGACCATCGGCTTGGACCCGCAGACCCGCAATCATATCTGGGAATACATACACGATCTCAAACAAAGACATGATATAACCATCTTTCTCACCACCCATTATATGGACGAGGCGGAGCACTGCGACCGCATCGGCATTATCGATTACGGGAAGATCATCGCCCTGGATATCCCCGAGGCCTTGAAATCCCAGGTGGGCGGGGATGTGGTGAAGATCAAGACCGAGGATGACGAAAGGGCGGAAAAGATATTGGTGGACGAGTTCGATATCAGCCTCATCCACGACCGGGACTGCGTGTGCTTCGAGGTGGAGAGCGGGGAGAGCTTCATCCCCCGCTTCATCAAGGATTTTCCCATGACCATCGATTCCATAAACCTGCACCGGCCCACCCTGGATGATGTTTTTCTCAAGCTCACCGGCAGGGAGATACGCCCCGAGGGTGCCGATGAGCTGGAGAGCCTGCGGGCTTTCGCCCGGGGCGCCAGGCCCCCACAGAGACGGCGCTAGGAGGAGAAGAGGTTGGCGGAAGCGGCCGTACCGGCGAGAACAGGGGGATTCAAGGAGCGGATGGCCAGGATGGCCATCGGCACCTACGTAATATGGCTGCGTGACCTGAAGCGTTTCTGGCGTGACAGGATGCGGCGCATCGGCGCTTTCATCCAGCCCCTCATCTATCTTTTTCTGCTGGGGACAGGCTTGCAGGCGGCCTTCAGTGTCTTCGGCAGTGGGGACGTCAACTACGTTGCCTTCATGTATCCGGGTATCGTGGCCATGACCATCCTCTTCACCGCGGTGTTCTCGGGTATCTCCATTATCTGGGACAGGGAGTTCGGTTTCCTCAAGGAGATGATGGTGGCCCCCATACCCCGCACCTCGGTAGCCCTGGGCAAGGTCACCGGCGGGGGCACTACCGCCTTTATGCAAGGATGTATCCTGCTTCTGTTCATGCCCCTGGTGTCTATTCCCTTCTCACTGGAGAAGATAGTTTTAATGCTGCTCTTTATGCTGGCGCTGGCAATGAGCCTTTCCTCCATGGGAGTGCTCATCGCAGCCCGCATGCGCTCCTTCGAGGGCTTCCCCATAGTGATTAACTTCATCCTCCTGCCCATGTTTTTCCTGTCCGGGGCCATGTTCCCCCTGCAGAACCTGCCGGGTTGGATGGAGTTCCTGACCAAGATCAACCCCTTGACCTATGCGGTGGACGCCCTGCGTGGGATCTGCCTGAAGGGAGTGGAGATAACCTCGGGTCCGTCCCTTCCCATGATGCCCCAACTGCAGCTGCAGGTGTATCCCCTGTGGCTGGATTTCCTGGTGATCTTCGGATTCGGCCTGTTCCTGCTGATAATAACCATATGGCGTTTCAACCGACAGGAGTAGCCACCCCTCGAGATATAGGCTTTCCCAGAGCATAATCAATATTGCTTATGGCCTGCAGCCTGCGGGCCGCAGCCGTTTCCGCATGGTATAATTCCAGTATGGCAGGGGAATTAGCGAGGGCATTAACTGCGTTATCGGGTGTTATAAGCCTGGCGATAGGGCTGTACGTCTTCTTCAGCAACCCTCGCCGCCTGGTGAATAACCTCGTGCTTCTCATGTCCGTCTTAATGGCCATTTGGGCCCTGGGCGATGCCATGACCATTGCCTCGACCTCGTTGAGTGATAAGATATTCTGGACTAAGATCCAGGGCTTCGGAGAACTGCCCCTCATTCCCACCTACCTGCTGATAGCCCTATACTTCCCCGTGAAAAGAAGCTTCATGCGGGAGAGGCGGAAAGCGGCGGGGGTAATATCCGCCCTTTACGCCCCCTTCTTGCTCGGCCTCATCTTTCTCTATGCCACCGGCTTCATATACACCGCGTATCTCTCTTCCGACAACGTGGGCGGCATGGCGGTGGATCGGACCCCCTTTTTCTGGGCTCTTACCGCCCTGGGTCTGGTCATGATATTCATCACCATGGGCATCTATCTGTGGGAGGCGCGGCGCGGCGCATCCGTCCCGGCGCGGAGGAGCTTGTTGATCCTTGCCCTGGCTCCGGTTCCCATGATAGTCGCCAACCTGGTTCAGAATCTCGAGATAAGCGGCAGCATCACTACTCCCATGGCCAGCTCTGTTTTCGTGGCGCTGCTAGCCTACGGCGTAATGCGCTATGGGTTGTTCGTCGACATACGCTCGGTGACCAGGGGGATCCTGGCGAATACCGTTGTCGTCATAACCAGCGTAGCCGCTTTCAGCCTTGTATGTACCTTCTATTATCACGGACTGGGTCTGCGCGACGGCGCAATCCTATATATCATGTTCGTCATCACCGCCATACCTTTCGTGCTGGCTTATCACACCCAGGTGGCCTGGGCGAAGAGGTTTGCCGACCGTTATCTCTACGGGCGGGAGCTGGAGGAGGGCAGGCTGCTGCAGGAACTGAGCCATTCCATCCGTACCGTCCGCAACCTCCAGGAGCTGGCCGATGATGTAGTCACCAAGGTCAGAGACTCCATGGATCTGGCGACGGTCGCATTGATGCTCAAAGAGGAGGATGCGTACAAGGTCATAGGAATGACAATTCACCCCGATCACCTCGCTCACTGGTTTGAACAAGTGGTGAGAGATGGCGTTTACCTGAGAGTTTCCGGGGACGGTTACAGCATAGAAAGCGCGAACGCAAAATATTCAGGGTACTGGGCCATCGGTAACCGCATAGAGAGAGAGGGGTATACTCTCAGTTATCTACCCCAGGCTATCCTACGCATCTACGAAGGCGACGGGAAGTTGAGGGAGATGCTGTGGCGGGAGGAGACGGAGGGCGAGGCCGTCTCCGTTCCCCTCGAGATAGGCGGCGAGGAAGTCGGCATGCTGTGGTTGGGGGGGAAGATGGACAAGGTCCGCTTCAGCATCGAGGAGCTCGACTTCATCGTAGCCCTTTCCACCCAGGTGGCGGTATCTCTGCAGAACTCCCTTCTCCTGCAGGAGCTGCTGGACAAGAGCACCAGGCTGCAGGAACTGATCCAGGAGACCACTACCGCCCAGGAGGAGGAGAGGATAAAGATATCCAGGGAACTGCACGACGGCCTCGCTCCCTACTTCCTGGATATCATGTATAAGATCGAGGCACTGCAGGGGGAGATAGAAAGAGATCCCCCTATCCCCGTCTCCCTGGACGAGGTGCGGGAAAAAGCCAGGGAGGGCCTGAGAGATATGCGTCAGGTGATCACCGACCTGCGTCCCTCCTCCCTGGATGTCCTGGGACTGGAGAAGTCCCTGGCCAGCTACGTGGAGAGGTTCGGAGTGGAGAACGACCTCGAGGTCGAGTTCAGCACAGCGGGTTCCCTCGACAGCCTGGACTCCTTGATCGAGGTCACCGTGTTCAGGGTGGCCCAGGAGGCCCTCTCCAATGTTGCTCACCATGCCCAGGCCGAAAAGGTGAGAGTCTCCCTGCGGAGCGACAACGGTTACCTGGAGATGACGGTTGGGGATGATGGAACAGGGTTCGTGGAAAGGGAGATGAGGCAGAAGATGTTCTTGGGTGAGAGCCTGGGAATAAAGGGCATGCGGGAGAGGGCTGAACTCCTGCAGGGCAGCCTGTCAATCCATACCCGGCCTGGAGTGGGAACCGATTTGAGTCTCAGCATCCCCATCACTGAGGAATAGGAGGTGGGCATAGGGTGCGAGATGCCATACGCCTGGCCATAGTTGACGATCACGAGATAGTACGCCTGGGGGTTTACCGCGTCCTGGAGGGAGAGAAGGGTATAGACGTGGTGGGGGAGGCCAAGACCGGTGAGGAGGCCCTGGAGCTGGCCCGCAGGGAAAAGCCCCAGGTGATGCTGGTCGATGTCAAACTCCCCGATATCAGCGGCATAGACGTAGTGCAAAGGCTTAAAGACGATCCCGAGACGGCGGAGGTACAGGCCATCATCCTCACCGTCTACGATGACCTGGAGATAGCCACAGAGGCCATACGGGCGGGGGCAATAGGCTACATACTGAAGGATTGCTGCAAGGAGGAACTGCTGGAGGCCATAAGGTCGGCGACGCAGGGAGTGCCCCTGGTCTCGTCGACCATATCCCAGAAGATCCTCAACGTCCTGCAACAAAAGGATGGCAAGATAAGAGTACCCACTGGGGGGGAGGACGAGCTGCACCTGACGGTAAGGGAATATGATGTCCTGGGCCTGGTCACCAAGGGATACAGCAACAAGGATGTGGCCAGGGAGTTGAACATCACGGTGAACACAGTGAAGACTCACCTCAGGAACATCTATCGTAAACTCGGGGTGGATGACAGGGCCCAGGCCATTATAAAAGCCATCAAGGAGGGTATCATCTGAGCCCCTGTGGCAGGGGAAATGCCCCCGCCCGTATCTATTGCCAAAAATACTTCATCATATATCCTTATTTTACCTTCAGTGTGTCGTCCCCCTATGATATAGTCTTTGAAACAATACGAGCACAGGCTGTAAGGGCCGGGATCGAACTCGAGAAAAAAGCGGTGGGCGGAGGTCCAAAACGGGAAAATTCATACCATAGGATGATACAAAAAGAACTCGATGCCTGCCATAATATTAAAGAATTCCAGTAAGATACCGAGCCTCGGCGAGCATTTAACAAAGCAATACCACCAAATTCGCTGCTGCAACGAATTTTAGTATGCGGACTGAAGGGGGGCAGCTTTTCGGTCTGGCGGACTCACTCGGCGGCGAGGATCAGAAGGGTGCGATGATGGTATATTATGGGAATACAAGTGCTCCTTTAGCAAGGCGCGACGAGTCGGTGGAGAGAGAGGTAGTCGGGTTTTTTAAAGAGCACCCCTATCTTCTGGTCAGCGAGGAAAGGCTCGCCGCTCTGCTTTGCCGTCCCCCCCATATGGTCACCCAGGCCGTCAAATGCATGGAGGAGGCCGGCCTTTTAGTCAGAAAGGATAACCAGACCCTTCTCTGTATAAGTGAAAGCCTGGAGAAGATCAAAGGTGAGTGAGGAGCCTGTCCCCCTTTCGAGATAAACGGTGGTAGGGCGAAAAGACGGGAGTCAGGGGGGCGAATACAGGAAACCTTGAACGGGAATCTAGCATTCCTCATCAAAATGGTGGCCGGAGATTTGCTCCGGCCTCTTTTCTTATCGCCTGAAACCGCCGATAATCGATATATGAAACCTGGCTTGTTTGCGTAAATGCTGTTTAATATTTAGACTATTGTTAACAAGCATTAACTATTGTTATTATGGGACATATAGATATAGATAGAGATAGAGAGGCAGGTTGAGCGTAAACGGATGAAAGGCAGTAAGAGAACCATAACCCTTATTGTCCTGGTGCTGACCCTGGTTATGGTGGCCCTGCTGGCCCAGCCAGATCCGCGGGGAAAGGAGGCTGAGGCCGCAGGAGGCAGCATAACCTTTTACGGCCACGGCTACGGCCACGGCGTGGGCCTGTGTATGGCCGGCGTCTACTTCCGGGCTTTACGGGGGGAAGGATACCATCAGATCATCCACACCTACTACACCGGGGTCGATTTCTCCTCCGTGAGCGACGATATGCCTCTCAAGGTGCTGTGCCGTGACGGGGTGGTCCGCACCTACACCCTGAGGGAGTATCTCTACCGTCTGCAGGAAGAGCCCGATACATGGCCCTCCGAGGGCCTCAAGGTGCTGGTGGTGGCGGCGAGGACCTATACTCTTTCATGCATCGCCCGTGGCAAACATGCCGATGACGACTACGATGTCTGTCCCTATGGGAGCTGCTGCCAGGCCTTCAATGAGCAGATAGACCCGGCGAAGAGGCCCAACATAGTGGCGGCGGTCAACGCCACCGCGGGGGAGATAATAACCTATCAAGGACAGCCCATCATCGCCGCTTACAGCTCCTGCTGCGGGGGGCATACCGCCGGAATGGATGAGGCCTGGGGTGGGAGCCCTGTCGCCTACCTGCAGCCCGTCCCCGATGACGCCTGCACCCCGGACGACAACCACAGCTGGGAGGTCACCCTGTCCAAGGAGGAACTGCAGGCCAAGCTCAACTCCCATCCGGATACGGCCGTGGG
>Ga0180434_10006427_pt1 | contig 13543 bp, 12 predicted proteins | sample SS_ome_7_FD_132453 | JGI IMG/M metagenome (GOLD analysis project Ga0180434, IMG submission 132453) | Hypersaline lake sediment archaeal communities from the Salton Sea, California, USA - SS_1_D_2 metaG | ecosystem: Environmental > Aquatic > Non-marine Saline and Alkaline > Hypersaline >... | reverse complement strand
CCCCAGCAGCAGATAGACACTAGCCCAGCCCGCGATGTCCACAAGACTTAGGAAGAACATTAGCAAAACCACTTCACCGACTTTTTGTGCCCGCACGGATGCATGACGATAGCGCCAGTGAGCAGCATGCGTTTTGACAACGATCACGACCAGGCCGATTCCGGCGATATAAATGACAGTGGTTACCGCTACCATCAGCTATGCAATGGATAGGTTTGCAAGCATGATCATTCTCCAAACCTAGTATGCCTGATCAGAAGGCAAGCCTCGCCCGTAGCGACCCAATCGTGATCAAGTCCTCATCGAGGTTTAGGGCCGGGTCAACGATAACCTGTACGGAGGGGGTAAGGGTCACCACTCTTAATAATTCAAACCGATAGTAAATCTCCGCCATATACTGATCTTTCAGCCCAAGACCAAATGTATCTTCATTGGGTCGGCTCCGGTTCAAGGCAATGCCGATGGCATTGCGCATGTCAAGCATATGGTAGGCTGTACCGACGCTGACAGATGCTCCTAGAATGAGAGTCTTCCTCTTATGCCAAACACGCCGATCACGTCTTCGTTGGGATTGAGCGGAGGCTCGACAATGACCTGAACATCCGGGGTAATGGCCAGGCGTTGGGTCAGTTGCAGGTTGTAGAAAAGCTCTGCCACGTACTCGTCGTTCAGCGTTCTGTCCGAGGGGCGTCCCCAGCCCAACCCGACCCCGAACACATCGTGGCTCCGGAATCGTATACCGAAACCTGCACTCACCGCTCCCTGTAACGGCGCAGCTTCACCGTCCGAGTAGCCTCCACGAAGAAAAGGCAGCCACCGGTCTCCCAAGAGCCAACTGACCGAGGCTGAAACGCCCCATCCTTCGGGGGTCTTGGCCGTCTCGCGCTCATCCACATGCCAGGCAGTGACATGGATGTTGTCGTAGTACCGTTGTTCGAGAGAACTGAAATAGCCGACCTCGGCCGCAGAGAAGTATTCGGAATCTTCAAAGAAGGTGTCGAACCCGGCGCGGGTCGGATCGCCATTGGCGTCGCTCACCCCGGCCAGGACGTACAGCTGATCTGTCGGCATCCCCCCTGCCACCGCGCCCAGTCCCTGGTCCGGAAAGGCGATCGTGGGGCTCACTTGGAAGAAGCCATTCAAGAAACCGGTCTGCGGCGTGGCAAGCTTCATCTGGTCAAAGAAGTCCGTGGGATCGATCTTTCCCACGGCGACCTGGACACGGTTCGTGAGGAGATGTTGACGCCAGCAGAGAACGGGGACTCCCAGACCCCAGTCGCTGTAGGAGTAGGCGGTCGTGACCAGCGCGCCCAGTTCTTGCGCGAGTTCAGAGGGTGGGATCTGGGTGCCCAGGCGATGGCGATACTCGACTTTACCGACCAATGTACCTGCATATCCCGTCTTCCGCCCCAACAAGGTCCATTGCATCGAGATATCCAGTTTCCCGGAGGCGGCCTGCTGCTCCCCCAGGCTGGAAGTTGCTCCCTGATAAAGCGCGGCATAATGAATCCCGAACTGCAAGCCAACTTTGTCATTTACCCGCTTCTTGAAGTCATACCAGGGATTCAAGGCCTTATCGATACCGGTGAGCCGGAAGGAAGACTCCTTGATTTCGTCGGCGTGCCGGAGTTCTGCGCCGACGCTCGCTGGTCCCTCAATGCCGGCATGGTGGTAGCCGGACTCTGTCCCGACGGATGGTGTTCCCGGGTCACGTTCGGCCCTGGCCGTTGCCGATTCCGGATGCCCGGTATCCACCTGTGAAGACGCTTCCTTCACGGGTAGCCACAAACAAATGAGGAGTGTCAGGGAAACCCACCGAGTCAGGAAATATGCCGAACGCTTCATAACGGTATTCCTAGCTTTGGCTGCTATGAATAGGCTTGCAGCGTTTTTCCAGCACAGCCTCATTGTCTGGGGGAAAGCTGATAGATCCGAACGTCGTTGTCATAGAGGACGCCGATCTGGGCGTTGCGCACGATCGCCCCGTCCAGGTTACCCTCTTCCAGCCAGGCCCCACAGTCTACCAGCGCGAAGAATCCCCGGGTCGGTCCGCCGTTCTTCTCGGCCCTCGCATCCACCACGATCCGCGCATGGTGGGTGTGGCCGATCACCACGAAACGCAGGTCCCAGCCCGTCTGATCGTTGATGATGGCCGTGACGCGCTCTGCTTCGGGAAGAAACTGGAAGAGGCCCTCCGGTACACCGGGGTCTCCCGCAACCCTGACGTTGAAGCGATTCCGGGTCAACTCCTCTTTCAGAAGGGTCCTCTCATCCCGGACGTGAGCCGACTTGCCGAGGGATGCGGGTTCGGGAAGTCGGATATGATCCTTGTAGTCTTGCTCCCCGTGGTCCTGAACGATCTTCTGAGTCAGTTCTTCGAGATCGTACACCTTCTGTTCGACCTTGGGCCCGAAGTGATACACACCCCAGTGCTCCAGCCTCTCACTGAGACGCCTTTCGCGGGTATCGAAGATATCCCCGTGAAGGGCGACTCCAATCGGATAGGCCTCCGGGTCATAGGGAAAGTAGTAACGCAGTTCCGCATCGATACATGTCTCGAGCTCGTGCGTGTCAAAGTCGTGGTTTCCCAGCACCCTCCGGGTTCCGAGTTCCGGTCCGAAGAGCCGCCGGGAAAGGGTTTCATGGTCTTCCAGGACCTTCTGGTAATAAAGCTCCGTCTTTTCCTCGACTTTCTTCATCTTGAAATACAGCGGCCGTTCGCGCCACAGATCGACGAAATCCCCCAATTGATACACCGTGACCGGCACGCCCGAACCGGAGGCAGACTCCTTGAACGCAATCAACTCTCCGGCTATGTCGGTCAGGACCTCCAGGTGGTTGGTGGCGTACTTGAAATCCCCGACCCGCCCCTTGCTGAGTAGATGTACATCCGGGATGAAGACCCGGACCCCGTGAACGGCCGGATGCCCGAGCCTCGCGTCCTCGAGGCGTGCCACAAGCCGGACGTGGGACACCTGCAGAAGCTGTCGCAGAAGAGCGGCATGCATGTCCCGAGGCTTCCGCGGTTCTTCTCTTGCATCTGCGTATATCCGCGGCTGACTCTTCCCGGACAGACCCCTGGCGGGAGCGTTGGAGGCGGTCTTCTTGATCTTCTGGTAGTGCTTGATCGTCCTTGACAGGGGCGCGTTGATCAGGACCTTTGTGATCTCGAGATCGCCACTTTCTGGAAGCCGTTCGCCCAGGTAGAAGATCCACCAGTACTTGCCGTCGGAAACGCAAATCGGGTTGGGTACCATCGGGTGCTTCAGGGTGCCGTCGACCATCTGGTAGATAACCGGGCTGTGGAACCACGGCTTCAAAGGGTCCGAAACGTTATCGATCTCCTCATCCTGCCCGAAATTGCTGCTGTGGAGAAACTTCGGGTCGGACAGCAGATCGAGGAGTTCTTCATAATAGGCGGGGGCGTTGAAATCGAGCATCTCCGCATTGCCCCAATTGCCCCCCCTTTGCAGAAATGCATAGATCTTCCTTCTGCTTTCCTCTGTCAGGGGGAGATCCACCGGTCCGCAGCGGAAATCCGCCTCTCGCACGGTGACGAAAGGAAGGGTGTATTCGCTGAAGGTGACGGTGTACTTCGATGACCCGCAACCCGTATTCAGCCATACGGAAAGGATCATCAGGAAGAGAATCGCCGGCAGGGCCCGGTCTGCTTTTCGAATCATGATGAACTCCTTCGCGTCGGCCATCCGATTAGGAGCTCGAACTCGCTTTTCCCCGAGGAGTATAGGGGATCTGGCGTTTGTGTGCAAAGGGAACCCCCGTATATTGGGATCGATCCATTCCTGAGCTTGTTTTCGAATTTGAAATGTGCGAAAGAAGGAGATCAAAATCAAGGTCGACAAGCCACAGAATTCCAGACCCACGAATAACCAAGGATGGGGGTTAGCGTGAGGACAAGGGAAGAGAGCAGGATCGTCTGGGCCCGTTACGGATTCGAGAATCTCCTGGTGTGGTTGTTTGTCTATCTCATGATCGGCCCATTCTTAGAATGGATCCCGTATGCCTATGAGGTGATGAACATGTTCTTGTCGGCTGTGCTCTTTTCCGCAGGCCTTGCCTTGAACCGGTCTAGCAGGATACGCTTCATTTCGATCGCTCTGTTGGCGGTCACTCTGATCCTGCTCTGGTCGAATATTTTCCGAGTGGTCCGATTGCCCCCTTACCTCATCTCGCTGCTCCTCATACTCTATCTGTCAACCCTGGTGTATTCTCTCTCGGGACATCTCGTTACGATGAGACGTATCACAGCAAACGTCATCTGCTCGGCCCTGTGTCTCTATCTCATCATCGGTCTCCTCTGGGGATCTGTCTACGCCCTTACCGAGTCTCTCGCTCCGGGCTCTTTTGGCGGCGCTCTGTTGAGCGACGCGTCCACCCATGAGGAAAAGACCTATTTTCTCAATTACTTGAGCTACATAACCCTCACAACCCTGGGCTACGGGGACATTACCCCGCAAACGAAATCGGCGGTCGCCCTCTGCCAGGCGGAGGCCATGCTGGGACAGTTCTTTGTGATGATCCTCGTGGCCCGGTTGGTGGGTATCCAGGTTGCGCAGGAAACAACTAATCCCAAGGAGGAGTAATGGAAGAGCTGCTCTTTTTCGGAGCCGTCCTCGTGTTTGCCTTCGGCCTGTTTTCGAAGCTCGCCGACCGGTCACCGACTAACCCCCACGGCCTTCGTCGGTGTCGGCATCCTGGCGAGTCCTCTGGGCCTCAACCTGTTCGAGGTGAAGATCGATTCAGAGGCGGTGCAGATCATTGCGAAAATCACCCTGATGCTCATCCTGTTTACAGATGCTTCGACCATTGATTTGCGGTCCCTGGTTCACGCATACAAGGTGCCTCTTCGCTTACTTGCCATCGGTCTGCCGCTGACCATGGTCCTTGGCATCTTTGTTGCCCTCCCCCTGTTCGGCGAGATGAGCCTCTCGCTGATCGCCCTGATGTCGTTCATCCTGTCGCCCACGGACGCGGCACTCGGGCAGGCCGTGGTCAGCAGAGAGAAGGTGCCGGGCACTGTGCGGGACGCGATCGGTGTGGAAAGCGGGCTCAATGACGGCATCACCCTGCCGCCCATCATGGCCTGTATGGTCGCCTTGTCGGCGGCCGTGTCGTTCTTTAGCCGGTCTCGAGGGCCTACCTCGGCAATGTGGATTGCAGGGCGGAGAAGCGCCGAAAAAAGCCGTGATTTCAAGTGGTTCCAATAAAACGGAATGCCTGCGCCCACATTTCTCGCAACAAGAACCCGGCGCTCTGCATCCTTACATAATAAGAATTTAGATTGTAGCCTGCAGGGCCGTGGGGTGACCTCGCTCCGGTGAGCCGACTCTTCTTCGTACGACTTTGTTTATTGTGTGGCCACCAAACTGAGGGTTCTCAAGCCCGTGCGTTTGGCGATCCTCTGTGTTTCAGAGGGGTATGATGACGGACCACAAGACCGGCATTCACATCCTTCCTACCAAGCTGAACCGGCCGGCGATCGACAGCAGATGGATTGTTCGGCCCCGGCTGCTCTCGGCGCTGGATGAATGCCTGGACAAACGCGTCACGCTCATGTCGGCACCGGCCGGATACGGCAAGACGACGTTGGCTGCCCAATGGCTGGATCATATCCCACTGCCATCCGCGTGGCTCTCTCTGGACGAACAAGACAGCGATCCGGATCGGTTTTTGAGATACCTGATCAGCTCGATCCGGAAGATTTTTCCCCGATTCGGCCCCCGGATCGAACCCCTGCTTTCATCCCCGACATTGCCGCCCGCGAACCACCTGGCCGACGTGCTGATTTCCGATCTGGCTGCGATGGCCAAACCACTGGTGCTTGTTTTCGACGACTTTCATTCCACTCAATCGAGAACGGTACAGATGATGAGCCGACTGGTCCAGCACCTGCCGGACCACCTGCACCTGGTCATCACAACCCGGATGGACCCAGCGCTGCCGCTGGCTCAGTGGCGCGTCAGGAACTGGCTCGTTGAGATTCGGGCTGCGGACTTGCGTTTTCTGCCAGAAGAGACGCACGCCTATTTCGCATCACCTCTCGAAGAGCAACTGTCCAATGAGTCCATCGAGCAAATTGCCGCTCGAACGGAGGGGTGGGTTGCCGGCCTCCAGATGGCCCGGCTCTCTTTGGGCGTCACTGACAACCCGGAAGCATTGGCCAGGAGCCTTTCGGGCTGCGACCGGATAATTGTGGATTTTCTGATGGACGAGGTTATTTCCAGACAGCCGGACGAAATCATCCGTTTTCTTGCCGTAACGTCCATGCTGGAGCGTTTCTGCGCTGCGCTTTGCGACCATGTTTTTGAAAAAGAAAGCGGCCTTCAGTACAGCCGTCGGCTAATCGCTTCAGTCGCTAACGATAACCTCTTTCTCGTGCCCCTTGACAGTAAGGGCCACTGGTATCGGTACCACCATCTGTTTCAAACGCTTTTGTTCCAGCATGCGGGATCGACTCTGCGACGGAACCGCCAGGTCCGCATTCATCGCCGCGCCGGACAGTGGTACGCCAGTCGGGGGTACATGGAGGATGCGCTCAGGCACCTGATCGCAGCAGGAGATCTGGATGCTGCCGCTGCGCTGGTCGATGAAAACCTGCATGCCGTCATCGACCGGGATAATTCCCGACGAACGCTGGGCCGGTGGCTGGAGATGTTTCCTGAAGAGTCCGAAAAGCAGCGGCCGACGCTTCTGGTGGCGCATGCCTTTCAAAAAATGTTCCACTGGGACCTGTCTGGCATGGTTTCCTTGTTGGGCCAAGCCGAGTCGCTGCTCAAGGATCTTGCCTGTTCGATTCCCGAAACCCGCCGCAAGAGTCTTTTGGGGGACATTGGTGTACAACGCGCATTCTGCCACTACTGGCAGGGGGACACCGAAAGCGCACTTCGTCATTCAGGTGAGTGTTTGCAGGGCACCGTGCCAAAGGAACATCGTTATGCACATGCTTTGGCGGTCTCGTATACAGCGGGCGCCAAGGCGCATTCCGGACAAATGGACGAATCCCTTTCTCTGCTGGATGAAGCCTTAACCGCTGATTGTTCGGCGGGCAGCCTCAACGCCGGCCACCTCCTTGCTACGAAAATGGCAATCTTACTCTATGCGGCGGACTTGCATGCAGTGGAAGTGAATGCCAGGAAGATCATGAACGTGCATGAAACTGCAACACAGCCCGATTACTGGTTAGGATACGGACCTTATTTTCTAGGCAGCGTAGCCTATGAACGCAATTTGCTGGACGTTGCAGCAGATCAATTCGGCCGCGTCGAACAGATGCGCTACCGGGTCAACACGCGTTTGTACCACGATGCGCTGATCGGCCTGATGCTTGTCGCCTGGGCCAGAGGAGATAAAGAAGAGGCGAAAACCCATGCCGCCGGGGCATTTTCATTCGCCATCGAGGCAAATGATCCCTATTCCATGCAAATTTCTGACTCGATTCAGCTCAGGCTGGCGATTCTTTCCGGAAATTTGTCAGCAGATCCTGAGCCTGTCACATCGACGATCGACGGCACCCGCTTCTGGCTTGAAAGTCCTTCTTTGACCCACGCCGAATACCTGGTCAACAGGGGCAACCATGGGGATTGCAGCGTCGGTCTGGAATGTGTCGAAAAAGGCCTGAAGACTGCACGAAACAACCACAACGTCCGGCTGGAGATTCAGTTAATGGCTGTCAAAGCCGTGGCCCTGAAATGCGCCGGCGGACGAAACGAGGCGCTCGAATTGCTCGAGAAGACGCTGAAGTTGGCAGAACCGCATGGTTTGGTGCGGTCATTTGTCGACCGGGGGCCGGGCATGGCCGAGTTGCTGACCGCCTTGTCGGCAAAACGAACCGAGAATCTCTACGCAAAGTCCCTTTTGGATGCATTCAGAGACAAGCCGCCATCCGAAAAGATAGCTGCAAAGGATTCAGAAAATCCCACCCGGACTGAGCAATCGGCGGACCCTATTCATTCATACGGCTTGAGCAACCGCGAGCTTGACATCCTGATGCTGTTAAGTGAGCGGCTGACCAACAAGCAGATCGCCGAACGGCTCTACATTTCACCCGTCACCGTCAAGGCCCACAATCTCAACATCTATCGAAAACTGAACGTTCACAGCCGACGGCAGGCGGCTGTCCGGGCGGAACAACTCGGGCTTCTCCCCAGGAACAGCGCATAAAATCTCTTCCCCTCGCCCCTCAAGAAACCCTTCTAAGCCCTTTTTACGCCTTTTTTACGCCTTTTTTGCGCCTCTGTTGGTGATGTAGTTTCCTGTCAATTATGCATCTAACAGACATTGCTTGAGAATGATCCGGAAGCAATGCAAACAAGCGAATTTAACATGGCAGGTGACCGTGCCGAACCATTCCAGATCGAGATCTCCAATAGCATGCCCGGCGGAGTATCGTGTCCGCGTTCAAGGACGAATGGATTCGGCGTGGTCGGAATGGATGCATGGGATGACTGTGAGGGTTGTCGAGGGGCAGGGTCAGCCAGCGGTAACCGAACTTTGTGGTCGACTTCCCGACCAGGCCGCGCTGATGGGGGTACTCGAGCAGCTGCACAACTTCGCAATTCCCCTGATCAGCGTGACGTGTGTGAGGTTGTACATCGCTACGAAGAAAGAAGCTACGAAGTGAACAGACTCTCCAACATGCTAGGCTGCTCGGTGCTGCCTTTGGCAGTGGGCTTGCCGGCCACGGCTGCCGACTGAAAATGTCTCCCCGGCGGCTGTCTCGTTCTGCGGCCCGTCTCGAGGGTCTACTTCACAGATCCAATCATAGGATGGAGACGCGTCAAAGACAGAAAAGAAGGGGCTTCAAGTGGTTTCCAATGAAAGAAGGCCGACGCCGAGGATTGTTGCAACCATAACCTGCCGCTCTACATCGATATTTCATAGCATGATGGTGCTTTCGGTCCGACCCCGCATGAGCCGACCGAACGTTCACCCACAACCGTGTTGATAAGGAGAGTTGACCATGAAATTTCCAATGAAGAACCTTGCGCTGCTCCTGTGTGCCGCGGCTGCGCTGCTGACTGTCGCCGATAAACCGACCTTTGCAGCTGCGGAAAAGCCCAAGCAGAAGATCCTCTTCACCAATGTCCACGTCTTCGACGGCGTGAAGGAGAAGCGGATCGAGAACGCCAACGTGCTGGTCGAGGGTAATATGATCAAGCAGGTCTCAACCGACCCGATCATGGCTGATGGCGCCACGGTCATTGACGGCCAAGGCCACACCCTGATGCCTGGCATCATCGACGCGCACACCCACCTGATGTTCTCCGGCGTCACCTTCCCGGAGATTCTGTTCCAGCGACAAAGCTATGGGACGATTCAGAGCACGCTGATTGCCCGCGACACGCTGATGAACGGCGTCACGACCGTTCGCGACATGGCGGGCGATGTATTCGGTCTGAAGCGGGCGATCGACGACGGCTCCATTCCGGGGCCACGGATCTATCCGTCCGGCGCGATGATCTCGCAGACCAGCGGGCACGGCGATTTCCGGCTGCCCGTGCAGGATAACCCGATGTTTGGCGGCGCTCGCCCGGTGTCCGACCAGAAGGGTCATGGCGCGCAGGTCGACGGCGTTCCCGAGATGCTGGCCGCGACGCGCGAGCAGCTCCGTCTCGGCGCATCGCAGGTGAAACTTGCCGTCGGCGGATCGGTGAGCGGTATCAACGATCCCCTCGACACCACACAATTCACCCTTGAAGAGATACAGGCCGCCGTCGCCGCTGCGGAAAACTGGGGCACCTACGTGACCGTCCACGGATACACACGACGTGCGGTCAACCAGGCGATCGACGGAGGCGTGAAGTCGATCGAGCATGGCCAGTTGCTGGACAAGGCAACGCTCAAGCGCATGGCTGCCGAGGGCGTCTGGCTCAGCATCCAGCCCTTTACGATCTGTAACGAGCCCGGCCTGACTGAAGCGCAGAACGCAAAGCAGGCGATCGTCTGCAAGGGCACCGGGCAGGTCTACGAGTGGATCAAGAAAATCCCGGACCTGAAGGTCGTCCACGGCACCGATATCTTCATCAGCCCCGGCCCCGGCATCGGCGTCAGCGAAGAAGTCGAGCAGATGGAACGTCTGCTGAAATGGTTCACCCCCTATGAAATCCTCAAGATGTCGACCGGCAACGCCACCGAGCTGCTGCAGATGTCCGGGCCGCGCAATCCCTATCCGGGCGTGCTGGGCCGCGTCCAGGAAGAAGCGCTGGCGGATCTCTTGCTCGTTGCCGGAAACCCGCTGGAAGATATCAATTCTGTCACAGACCGGAACAACATCAAGATCATCATGAAGGACGGCAAGATCTACAAGAACACGCTGAATTGATCGAGAGAGACTCGGAATAACGGGCCTGTCGGCTCACGCCAATCGGTCCAGCCAGCTGGCCTCAATAGCGGCTCAACGTTCGACACTTGAAGGGAGTGTGAGCTGTGGTGATCGATTTTCAGATGCATTGGGCAGCCGTAAACGTCGCCAAGGGGTTTCAGCACATTCAAAAGGCTTCCTCCGCCTTCAATAAAGGCAAGGCCGTTTACGATCATCAATTTCAGCTACTGCCGGTTGAAAACATGGATGATCACAATGCTTGAAATATTAGCAAATTCATGAGCGAAAGGGCTCTGGAATGATGCCATTGCTTGATGTTTCTGCCCCGGGCCGTGTGCTCACTACCGTAGGAAAGCGCTTCGATCGTAAAAACCGCGCCATCGACATTTCCGGATTGCGCTTTTCCTGGGGAATAAGTTCGCCTCCGGTGCTCGATATCCATGGACTGCGGGTAGACAAAGGCCATCGAGTGTTTATTGAAGGCCCCAGCGGAAGCGGAAAAAGCACGCTGCTGGCGCTGATAGCTGGCGTGTTGACACCCCAGCAAGGGGCTGTGACCGTCTTGGGACATCGGTTGAACACCCTCAGCAGTGTCCAGCGGGACCGCTTTCGATCCGATCACATGGGCGTCATCTTCCAGATGTTTAACCTGATCCCATACCTTTCGGTTGTGGAAAACGTGACCCTTCCATGCCGATTCTCCCGCTTGCGCCGTGAGAAAGCTTTGCGCCGTGACGGCAGTTTGGAAGCCGAAACCCGGCGACTGCTGACCCATCTCGACATGGATCATCCAGGGCTGCTCTCCCGTCCGGTCACCGAACTCAGCGTCGGCCAGCAGCAGCGGGTGGCCGCCGCTCGGGCCTTGATCGGATCACCTGAGATCGTGATTGCCGATGAGCCAACCTCCTCGCTGGATGCCGATCACCGTCATTCGTTTATCGAACTGCTGTTCGCAGAGTGTCGAAACGCGCAGGCCACCCTGATCTTCGTCAGCCATGACACCTCTATGGCTTCCTTGTTTGATCGGTTTGTCCAGCTTTCGAAGATCAACCTGGCAGACCAAGAAACCTCAAAGCACGCTGGGGGGAGCCATTGATGGCCGTTTTAGCCCTCGCCATAAAAAGCCTCCGCAATCGCAAGTTTACAGTGGGCCTGACCGTTGCCGCCATCGCCATGAGTGTGACACTGCTGCTGGGAGTGGAGCGCCTGCGGCACCAGGCCCAGAGAAGCTTTACCAACACCATCTCAGGTACTGATCTTATCGTCGGTGCCCGCAGCAGCCCTGTGCAACTCCTGCTCGCTACAGTTTTCGGACTCAGCGACAGCCCCAACAACATCGATTGGGAAAGCTATGAATCCATTGCCGGGCATCCCGGGATCGCCTGGACCATCCCCATCTCACTGGGCGACACCCATGCGGGTTACCGGGTGGTGGGAACCACAAAGGCCTTTTTCGATCATTTCCAATACGGCCGCAGGCAATTCCTGCGGATGCAGACCGGTGAATGGATCGATTCCGAAAAAGGGGCGACCGTGGGGGCCGAAGTGGCCGAGAAGCTGGGCTACCGGGTGGGTTCCGGCATCGTGGTGGCCCACGGTGCCGGGGATGTCAGTTTCATCAAGCACGACTCCCATCCCTTTCACGTGACCGGCATCCTGGCCCGTACTGGCACGCCAGTGGATCGCACGGTGTTTATCAACCTGGCGGGTATCGACGCCATTCATGCCGGAATGAATCCGGCAGATCATCACGACGACGATCCCCTGACCGTGCACGCGATGTCCGACGCGCACCATGAGGATGAGCCGAATGCCATCACCGCCTTCTACATTGGATTGAAAACCCGGTCCGCGGCCCTGTCGGTCCAGCGTATGATCAACGAATACCAAAATGAGCCCCTGACCGCTGTTTTGCCCGCCGTGGCATTGCAGCAATTGTGGAACATTACCGGCGTAGTGGAGAAAACCCTGCTGGCGGTATCCGCTTTCGTCGTGCTGGTGGGGCTTTCCGGCATGCTGGTGGCCATCATGACCAGCCTCAACGAGCGCCGCCGGGAGATGGCCATCCTTCGCTCGGTGGGCGCGCGCCCGCTGCACGTGTTCTCGCTGATCGTGGGCGAGGCCGGATTGGTGACCCTGGTGGGTGTTTTCCTGGGCATCGCACTGCTCTATGGCTTGCTGGTGACGGTTCAACCGCTGATCGCATCCCACCTGGGTTTCTTCATGCCGATGCGCGGTACGACCGCCCATGAACTGTTACTCTTAGCAATCATTTTCCTGGCCGGGGTTCTTATTGGCTTCGTGCCGGGGTTCAAGATCTACCGTCATTCGCTAGCCGACGGGATGACGGTGAGAATCTGAGGACTGCTACCTGTTGATTGAGACATTTGAAATCAACATCCTGGAGGTGTGCATATGAGAAAAGGCATCTATCAAGTGACCATCGTGTTGTTGCTGACAGCGGGATTGATCAGCCCTGCAGTCGCCTTCCCGTTCCAGCAGCTTGGCTGGCAAGACCTCATCAAGCAGGTTGAATTCGACGATCCCTTCGAAGCGTTGACACCGGATCAACTTCTCGACCTGAGCTTAGTGGCCAGGATACGCGAAACCCGGGCCCGGGGGCGTAATGTGGGGGAGAGCACCCAAAGGCAAGTTGAAACAGCGATCCAACGGCTCAAAGCTGCCGATATCGACATCGACGGGTTGTTGGCGCGACGCGCGGAGATTCGTGAACTGCGCGGGCAGCGTGCCCGCGCCGTGGTGGATGAACTTGACGGCCGGCAGGTCAGTATGCCCGGTTATGCACTGCCATTGGAGTATTCAGGTACAAAAATCACCGAGTTTCTTCTGGTGCCGTGGGTCGGGGCCTGCATTCATACACCGCCACCGCCACCGAACCAGATCGTGTACGTGAAGAGCAAAAACGGTATCGAAAACAAGGGACGATTCACACCGGTGGTGGTCAAGGGGGCGATGTCGGTGAAAACCGCCCAAAAGGATCTTTATCTGGTGGACGGTTCTGCGAGTATCGATGTGGGGTACACGTTGCAGGCGAGCGCTGTGGAACCATACGAGACCAAGTGATGATTTCGAATGCTGGATGTTCGATATATCGAAAAAGAACGACAAGATTTCCAAGAACACGCTGCAATAACCCAAAAGGAGATATGAAATGAATAAAATCTACAAGATGTTAGTCTG
>Ga0180434_10006426_pt1 | contig 13545 bp, 19 predicted proteins | sample SS_ome_7_FD_132453 | JGI IMG/M metagenome (GOLD analysis project Ga0180434, IMG submission 132453) | Hypersaline lake sediment archaeal communities from the Salton Sea, California, USA - SS_1_D_2 metaG | ecosystem: Environmental > Aquatic > Non-marine Saline and Alkaline > Hypersaline >... | reverse complement strand
GCCGCCGGCGACTCGTCGGGCTCCGCCTCTTCCTGCTCGGGTTGGGAGCGGGCGTGCGCCGGCCGGGTCGCCGGCGGCTGCGGGCGAGACCTAGAATATTTGATCATAAGGGAGCTGCAAAAGATATGTCTCAGAGAGATCTTGATTACGATAGAGAGAACTTTAAAGATATTATTTTGAAGGGTAGTGATGCTCCACAGGTCACTACTTTATTCAGTTACTATGGAACTAAAAGTACACACTATATCCAAATTGGTGGTTATGGATTGTATTCGATGTCTTCTGATCCAGCGGGACTATCTACTATCGGTGTGAAAAAATTTGATGGTACATTAAAACTGAGAATAAGAAGAAAACCATCTGGTAGTAGAACAGAACCTTGGAAGTATAGGTTTTCTACTGCTCTTCTTATTGATAAGAAACCTAGTCGCAGTGGTTTTAATTTAGATGTAAGTGATGAAGAAGCATTGTATTTTCTTGATCCAGGATTTAAGGTTACTAAATGAATAACATATTAAAAGAGTTTCTCAGTGAATTCACTGGAACTTTCAAAGAGTTCTTGATGTATATCCATTTCTTTTATCAGAAAAAGATTGATTCTGAAAACAAAAAATTGATGAAGGATAAATATATAAAGACAAGACACGGTGTTCTTAAGTTTGCGATTGCAAATGAAAAGGCAATAACACAAGAACTGAGTAAAAGAAATACTAAGTGATGAAAAGTTTTTTCCAATTCTTAAAAGAAGCAACTTCACCTGCAGAACAGGCACGAAGACTAAATCTCACTGGTGATGGTCATGGTGGTTGGTATGACCCACAGGGAGAATTTGTTGCAAAGACGGAAGGTGGAAAACTCAAATTTTTTAATAAGAGACAGAAGGTTGGTGGAAAAGATCCAGCACAAACTGAAAAAGAAAAGCAGGTTGCATCTCCTTCATATAATGATCCAGAAGTAAAAGCACAGGCAGCTGCTCAACAGCAACAGGCACAAGATCCAGCAATGGAGAAGGCACCTGAGGATATGACTCCTGAGGAATTTTTACAGATTCCAAAAACAAGAGGAACTATTACAGTTGCTTTTGGTAGATTCAATCCACCAACAGTAGGACATCAACAGTTGATGGATGTTGCTGCTGCAGCTGCTGCATCTGATGAGGATGGACAATATTTAATTTTTCCATCACGCAGTCAGGATAAGAAAAAGAATCCATTGGACCCAGATACTAAGATTGCTTATATGCAAAAACTGTATCCTGAGCATGGTGCAAACATTGTTAATGATCCAAATTCAAAAACCATCTTTGATGTTTTGAAGATGGCTCATGCTGATGGATATTCTAATGTTAGAATTATTGCTGGTGGAGATAGGATAAAAGAATTTGATAAATTATCTGGAAACTATAATGGTCAGTTATATGCTTTTGATAATATTGAAGTAGTTTCATCTGGAGATAGAGATCCTGATGCTAAAGGGGTTGAGGGAATGTCTGCTTCTAGGATGAGACTTGCTGCTGCAGAAGGAGACCTTAATAAATTTATGCAAGGACTTCCTCCAGATATTAAAAAGGATGAGGCAAAAGAACTCTTTGATGTTCTTCGTGGTGCGATGCAAGTTAAGGAAGGATGGAATATTTGGGAGATTGCTCCTAAGTTTGATTTCCAAACTTTGAGAGAAAGTTATATTTCCAATTCTATCTTTAATATTGGAGAGATGGTTGAAAACTTAAATACTGGACTTGTTGGTCGTATTATTCGTAGAGGAACAAACTATCTTATTTGTGTTACTGAGTCAGGTCAAATGTTTAAGTCTTGGATTAAAGATCTGACAGAATATAGTGAAGTTAAGATGGATAGGAAGTTTAGACTTCCTGGTAAAAGAAATATGTTGGTCGGTACAGGTGGTATGCGTAAGAACGCAGAAGAAGCAATTAAGTTTAAAGCACCAAGCGGAGCCAATTTCATAAATAAATATAGAAAAAAGTAGAAAATTAAATTTCTCATGAAACGGAATATTCAAGAGGCACTTCCCAAAAGGAAGCATCCTGTAGTTCCAGGTGGCGGTGCTGCTGATAAGGGATCTAGTGCTCCTGCCCCTACTGCTGGTGGCGGTGGTGGTGGTGGCGGATCTGCTCCTGCTCCTGCTAAAGGTGATGGTGGTGGTCAATCAAGTGGTGACCCTGCTAAGAAAGCCAAGCAGGCAGTATATGATATTCGTTATCGTGCAAGAAGAGAAGAGATTCCTCTTCGCCAAGCATATTCTCAGTACATGCAGAACAGCAGTATGAGTGCTGAAGAAAAAACATTAGTAAAGCAAAGTTTATTTGGAAAGGATGGCGGCATGGCTACTGAAAGTTTTAAAATCGAAGATAGTGCATCGGATAGCGTAGCAAATGCTATGTTTAAAGTATTCGTTGAAAACTATCAAAAAGAAGAACCAATCACTTTGGTTTATGAAGAAGAGATGAAGGGTTCTGGTGATAAAAAGTATCAGGTAAGAGTAAAGGATAAGAGTGGTAAGTCTTATGTTAGAATGGCTACCCGTGAAAAGATTAATCAACTGAGAGCAAATCCAAATATTGCTGAGGTTGAAATGTCTCAGTACGGAACTCCATATGAAGGTGAAAGATCTAAGAAAAAAGGATCAGGCAAGTTGGATCCTGTCGGTAAGGAAGATGGTGATGTAAACAATGATGGTAAGAAGGATGGTACTGATAAGTATCTTCTGAATCGTCGTAAGGCAATCGGTAAAGCGATGGCTAAAGAAGCATTCATTCATGAGGGTGAAAAGGTTAATGGTGATGAGGAAACTATTGATATAAGCAAGAAGAAGAACAAAGTTACCATTAATCCACCAGTTCCTGGTGGTAGTAAGAAGTTTCAGATGAATTCTGCTGAGATGAATGGTGAAATGATTGCTGAGAAAGCAGTTAGCAAAGCACAGCAGAAATTCATGGGTATGGTTTATGCTAAGAAAAAAGGTGAAATGAAAGATGCTTCTCCTGAAGTTGAGAAGGCTGCTAAGGGTATGAGTGAGAAAGAAGCAAAGAAATTTGCATCAACTAAGCATGATGATCTCCCTGATAAAAAGGAAGTAAAGGAGGAGAAGGATAAGGAGTCTAGAGATAAGAGAGCAGACTATGCTTATCGTGCAATGGTCAAGAATAAGTTGAGATCTGGTCTTGGTCTTAAGAATCCACTTGTTATGGCTGATGGTGATAAGTTGGAGAAAGATTTTGATAAGGTTGCTACTTCTGATAATGTAAAGGATGCAATGAAGGAAGCAACTTATCCTTCCGACTTCATTAAAGGTTCGGGTGTTGCTAAGAAAAAACAAGGCAGACCTATACAACATGATCAACCTATGAAGGGTGCTGTAAGAAAGACTATTGATGAGAAATAAAATCGCTATATAATGTAAGTAAGCTTTAAGATCATGTTTTCTATCCTCCTTCCTTTAGCGTCCAAAATTATCATGGACTCTGTTTCCAAGATTCCCGATAACGAAGAACTTGGTGAAAAGTTGATTGACATTTGCCTGGTTATTCTGGGTAAAGCAGTGAAGTTGACTAAAACAGATATGGATGATAAATTGTTAGAGACTGTAGCGGCAGCAATCAAGGCACGCGATTGATTTTATGGGGACCTTAAGGTCTCTTTTTTTTATAAATATTTTCATACAAGATTCATAAGGTAAAGAACATGGCTCTATGGGGCAATAAAGATTTAGTCGCGAATGGTGGAACGATTGGTATTAATCTCACCACTGGAGCAATCACTGGAACTGCAACTACTTTCAGCACTGCTGGATTTGAGGTAGCTGCTGGCGATGTAATTATCGTTGGCGCTGGTGCTACTTATGGACATGCCGTAATTTCTGCAGTTACTAGTAATACTGCAGCATCTGTTGCTACTACTCAGTATTTGATTCCACACTCAGAAACAAGTGATATCGCTGGAGCAAGTTATTTCGTATCACAGATGCCTATATCTGCGATTGAAGACCCAGCATATCAAGCACCTGATGTTAAGTCAAACAGAACTTCTAGCGTTTTCGGTGTAGATGTTGCCGAAACACAAACTGCTAGAAGTAATGATTCTCAGTACCGCCCAGCACATGCTGGATGGGTTGGAGTTACCACTTACAACGATCATGCTGGTAACTTGAGAGTCAAGACAGAAGTTCTTGTTGCTGGAAGCACCATCCAAGGTGATGCTGACGACGATACCAACTATCCAGACGCTTGATAATATGAGTTAGATTATGAGATTTGATGAACTAAATGAAGATAATTATTTAATGTTTGCGATAAAATTCTATGACAATCCTCAAGCCCTCACTATGGAGGACTTTGAGAATGATTTGAAGAGAATTAGGTATATCAAAAGGTTGTTGAAAAGATATAAAAGTTCGGGTGAATTAAAAACTCACCTGATACTTAATCATTTGATTGTCTTATTTAATGTCTTTAATGACGCTGCTGTACCTCTTTTATTCTACAATTTAGAAGAAGAGTTGTGGTCTCCCATTAAAAGTTTCCTTGTATTCCTCAATAGAATACCTGAATATCCTAGAACTCAGATACATGATATAACAGAAGACGAAGAGTGTCTTATACAACTGCAGGCAATCTAATGGATATCAATAAAATTATTTCTATTGTACGCAACCTTAAAGAAGAGGGAATGGCTGCTCCTACTAATAATGTTGGTAGTGGTCACATTGCTGGTACAGTTGAAGCTGGTGATGATCCTCCTGTAAGGAAAAAGAAAAGAAGACCTACTCCTGTAGGTAGATATGGTTCAAGAAAAATGTGGATCGATAATCTGAAAAATGGATGACTCTGGAGTTAACGCTGCTATCTTAGAAAGATTAGAAAGAGTTGTAGAATCATTACAGGATAACTCTGTAAAGATGGGACAACTCCTAGCGGTTCATAATGAGAAGTTAGATAAGCAAGATAGAATCGATGCTGTACTCTTTGAGAAAGTAGAGTCAGTACATAGAGAAGTTAATCGTAGAGCAGACGAAATAAAGAAAGGTTGTGAAAGAGATATAATAAAGATTGACGAAAGACTTAGATTGATGGAGAAGAAGATGTGGTCCATCTTCGGTGCACTTGCTATAGTGTCGTTTATGGTCAGCATACCAGGTCAGAAACTCTTACAGAACTTCTTGACGCCACAAGTTTCATCGAGTATAATAAGAGGATAGTAAAGTCCCCTTATAATGGATTTAATTGATTCCAAATATATTGGACTGATTTCTTCACGCCTACAGAAGTTTAAGAAGGTAAAGGCAGATCTTTATAACTTCCGTTGCCCTATTTGTGGTGACTCTCAGAAGAACAAGAACAAGACAAGAGGATACATTTATCCGGTCAAGAATAACACCAACTTCAAGTGCCACAACTGTGGTGCTAGTATGTCGTTGAACAAATTTATAAAACACCTTGACTCTGTATTACATAAACAATACACTCTTGAGAAGTTTAAAGAGGGACATACTGGAAAGAACTTTGTTGTTGAAGAACCAAAGTTTGAATTTGCTAAGCCTGTATTTAAGAAATCAATTGATCTTCCTAAGGCATCTACCGATTCAGTAGCAAAGGAATATCTTGAAAAGCGAAAAATAGATCCTGATAAGTTTTACTATGCCGACAGGTTTAAATGGTGGACAAACACTCAGAAAAAAACTTTCGACACTATAGGTAGAGACGAACCTAGAATCATCATTCCAATGTATGATGAGGAAAAGAATTTAATAGGTTTTCAGGGTAGAGCACTGGATAAGTCTCCTAATAAATATATCACCATTATGATTCAGGAGGATGCGCCAAAGATATATGGACTCGACACAATTGATAAAACTTCCCCAGTCTACATTACAGAAGGTCCTTTTGACTCAACGTTCGTTCGCAACTCGATTGCTATGTGCGGAGCTGATATTGATATCAGTGGTTGGGGGATTAGCAATCCTGTCTATGTCTATGATAACGAACCACGCAATAGAGAGATTGTCGAACGAATCCGAAAGACAATTGATAGTGGAAACTCCATAATTATTTGGCCAAGTAACATAATTGAAAAGGATATTAACGATATGATCCTTTCTGGACATAACGTTATGAGTGTGTTAAAATCTAATACCTACAGTGGATTAGAAGCAAAAATTAAATTCAACATTTGGAAAAAAATATGACAAACGGTACAAAGGTAGTCAAGAGAAATGGGCAAAAAGAACCTCTTGACCTGAATAAACTCCATGTAATGGTAGAGCAAGCATGTAAAGATCTTGCTGGAGTTTCTGCATCACAGGTTGAAATTCAATCGGGCATTCAGTTCTATGATGGGATTACCACAGATGAAATCCAAGAGATTCTTATTAGGAGTGCTAGTGACCTTATCGATTTGGACCATCCTAATTATCAGTTTGTTGCAGCTCGCCTCTTAATGTTTGCACTTCGCAAGCAATTGTTTGGTCGTATGCACGAGTTCCCTACCCTCTACAAGCACGTAGAGCGTTGTATTGGGCGTGGTGTGTATGACCCAGAGATCTTAACTCTTTACACCTATGAAGAGTTTGAGAAGATGGAATTTTACATTGACCACGATCGTGACTATTTGTTCACATATGCTGGACTGCGGCAGGTTGTAGATAAATACCTAGTGCAAGATAGAAGCACTGGACAGGTGTATGAGACACCTCAGTTCATGTACATGATGATTGCGGCGACTATCTTTTCGAAGTATCCCAAAGAGACGAGACTGGACTACGTAAAGAAGTATTATGACGCAATCTCCCGACACAAAATCAACATTCCCACACCTATCATGGCAGGAGTGCGAACTCCACTTCGACAATATGCTAGCTGTGTTCTTGTTGATGTTGATGACACCCTCGATAGCATCTTTAGTTCTGATATGGCTATCGGTAAATATGTTGCACAACGTGCGGGAATCGGCATCAACGCAGGCAGAATCCGTGGTATCAACAGTAAAATCAGAGGCGGAGAAGTTCAACACACAGGTGTTGTACCATTCCTCAAAAAATTTGAGAGCACTGTCAGATGCTGCACTCAAAATGGCATACGAGGTGGATCGGCAACTGTCCACTTCCCAATCTGGCACCAAGAAATAGAAGACATCCTTGTTCTTAAGAACAACAAGGGTACAGAAGACAACCGCGTGAGGAAACTTGATTACTCCATCCAGATTTCAAAACTTTTCTACGAGCGTTTCATCCAGAATGGAGAGATTAGCTTGTTCTCACCGCATGATGTTCCGGGACTCTATGATGCTTTTGGTACTGATTCATTTGATGATCTCTATGTGGACTATGAATCAAATAAGTCTGTTCCAAGAAAGACTATCGGTGCTCAGGAACTCATTCTTGATCTCCTGAAAGAACGGGCAGAGACTGGTCGTTTGTACATTATGAACATCGACCACTGTAACTCTCACTCCTCCTTCATTGATAAGGTTGAGATGAGTAATCTATGCCAAGAGATTACTTTACCTACTAAACCCCTCCAACATATCGACGATCCAAATGGTGAAATTGCTCTTTGCATTCTTAGTGCTATTAACATTGGTAAGATTAGGGATTTGGACGATCTTGATGCACTGTGCGATCTTGCAGTTCGCTCTCTTGACGAACTTATTGATTTTCAGGGATACCCCATTAAAGCAGCAGAAATTGCAACCCGTGCCCGTCGCTCCCTTGGAATCGGTTACATTGGACTAGCACACTACCTTGCTAAGAATGGGGTCAACTATGCTGATCCAGAGGCATGGAAACTAGTTCACGACCTCACAGAAGCGTTCCAATACTACCTTATCCAAGCTACCGTAAATCTTGCAAAAGAGAAGGGTGCTTGTGAGTATAGCAGCCGAACCAAATATGGAAATGGAATTTTGCCTATTGATACATACAAGAAGGAAGTGGATGAAATCGTTGCAAATGAGCTTACCTACGATTGGGAGCGCCTTAGAACTGAAGTTTTGGAATATGGGGTACGGAACTCAACACTGTCCGCACAGATGCCTTCGGAGAGCAGTTCCGTTGTGTCAAACGCAACTAATGGAATCGAACCTCCTAGAGGATACTTGTCCATTAAGAAGTCCAAAAAAGGACCACTTAAGCAAATTGTTCCTCAGTATCAAACCCTTAAGAACAACTATACGCTTCTTTGGGATATGCCTAATAACATGGGCTACATTAACATTGTTGCAGTCATGCAAAAGTTCTTTGACCAAGCCATCTCTGGAAACTGGAGTTACAACCCAACCCAATATCCAGACAATGAAGTACCAGTCTCAGTGATGGCTCAGGATCTTCTGACTACATATAAGTACGGTTGGAAGACTAGTTACTATCAAAATACATATGACTTCAAGACAGATGAAGTCGAAGAGACTAAGGATTCTCTTCAAAGTTTAATTTCAGATTTAGAAAACGCAGAGGAGGAAGATTGTGAGTCTTGTAAAATTTAAAACAAACGATGATGGTAAAAAATCTATAAATTCCATGACAGTTTTTAATTCGCAAGAAGTAGAAACTAAAAAACAACCAATGTTTTTTGGAAAACCACTAGGAGTTCAAAGGTATGATTCTTACAAGTATCCAATTTTCGAGAAACTCACAACTCAGCAGTTAGGGTATTTTTGGAGACCAGAGGAAGTCTCCCTCCAGAAGGACCGCAGTGACTATCAATTATTGCGTCCAGAACAAAAGCACATCTTCACCAGCAACCTGAAGTATCAGGTCATGCTGGACTCTGTGCAGGGTCGTGGACCTGGTATGGCTTTTGCTCCCTATTGCTCACTTCCTGAACTGGAAGCGTGCATGAAGGTATGGGAGTTTATGGAGATGATCCATAGTCGCTCATATACTTACATCATCAAGAATGTTTATTCAAATCCTGCTGATGTATTTGATACTATCCTGAGGGATGAGCGTATTCTAGAACGTGCTTATAGCGTCACTGACGCCTATAATGATTTTATTAATTCTGCTCAACAGTATGGAAACTCTGATGAATGGTTACATGCATTAGAACAAGTCCCTTACGCACAAGACGCACGCTATGAACTCAAGCGCAAACTCTTCAGAGCAGTTGCAAACGTTAATATTCTTGAGGGTATTCGCTTTTACGTATCATTCGCTTGCAGTTTTGCATTTGGCGAACTCAAGCTTATGGAAGGAAGTGCAAAGATCATCTCTCTTATCGCAAGAGATGAAAATCAGCACTTAGTTATCACTCAAAACATTCTCAAAAATTGGATGAATGGTGATGATCCTGAAATGAAAAAAATTGCTCAGGAAGAACAACCCTGGGTTTATAAAACATTTGAGAATGCTGTAAATCAAGAAAAACTTTGGGCAGAGTATCTGTTCAAAGATGGATCTATGATTGGTCTAAATGATAAACTGCTGCAGCAGTATGTTGAATGGATTGCTAATCGCCGTATGAAGGCGATTGGTCTCAAACCAATCTTTGATATCCCCGCAAAAAACAATCCACTTCCATGGACAGAGCATTGGATTTCCTCTAAGGGTCTCCAAGTAGCACCACAAGAAACCGAAGTGGAGTCCTACATCGTTGGAGGAATTAAACAAGATGTCAAATCAGACACCTTCTCAGGATTCAGTCTCTGAACCTGAGAATACTCACACTTGGGGTACAAGAAAAATAGCAACATTTGATCACCTTGCATTTGGTGATTATGATGATTACGAACAATCCTATAAGGATGCAGCAAAAGCAGATTCATATCTTTTCGGAGACTATGATGCTTATGAAGCATACGGGGATATTCCTGATTAAGAGAGAGGGTCTTCGGACCCTCTTTTTTTATAAATACTTGAAAAAGTGTATAAAGGCAATGACTTTTAGTGCTAAGCAGTTCCGTGAATTGAATGACGCATACAAATCAATGTATGCTCCTGCTCCTGTAGAAGAAGAAACAGCAGTTGAAGATGTTGTAGATCAATCTCAGGAAGAAGTAGAGATTGATGAGGCTTATTCTCAAGCTGAGCGACAGGCACATTCAGCAAAGCAAGATCCTGAAGATTTAAAGAGAAGGCAAGAATTAGCAAGGCAGTCACAAAATAAACCAAAAAATCCAACACTTCAAAGGATTGGAAATGCTGTAAAAAATTTCCTAAATCCATCTAGAAGTCAATCTGCTGATCCTGTTGTACGGAGAGGTGGTGAATATACTGCTTTTGGTGGTGGTCCAAAGTTTCCAGATAAAAATAAAACTCCAGAGGCTCCTAAAGCAGCAGAACCTCCTAAAGCAGCAGAACCTGTGGTTGCTGCAAGACCTATGCCACAAGCACAACCTCAACAACCAAAAGTCACTGCCCCACCAAAGATTCGTGATTATGGTTCTAGAGCAGCAAATATGGCTGCTTGGGCAAAAGCAAATCCAACTCTTGCTGGTCGTCTTAAGTCTTCATCTGCTGGAAGATCTGTAGATCAACCAGCTGCATCTGCAACTCCAACTCCAACTCCAACTCCAAAACCTACTACTGGAGTTCGTAGGAGTGCAATGGATATTGGAACAAGAGGACTTACTAAAGTTCAAAGAAATAATCAAAGTTTAGCAAATAAGAGAAACTCTAAGTCAACGCCAGTTGGTGATCTTAAGGGAACAAACCTTGGCGCTGCTCTGTCAGGCGTTGGTAAATGGAATGAAGAAAAAGAAGCCTATGATGTAGTGCTTGAATATCTCCTCTCTGGAGGGCACGCAGACACCGTAGAAGAGGCAAATTACATCATGATGCAGATGGATCAAAACACCATCCAGAGCATCGTTGAGTCCCCTTCCTTTGAGGTTAAGGGAGGCAACCCTAGCGCAGCAAGAAGACAGGGAAAGATTAATAAAGCAGCAGATGCTGGTGTTCCTAATGCTGCAGCAAAAGCGAAGGGTCCTATCCTTCCAATCAAAGGAGTCTGATATAGAGGGCTTGACAAGTTCTCTTTTTACCTTTAGACTAGGTTTGTCCCCGTTGAGATAAATAATAGCTCTATAAGATTATATTATGAGCTATGATAATCCATGGAGATATGGTGAAAGAATTTTTGATACTAATGATATTGGGGAGTACTTTGGTTTTGTGTATCTCATTACCAATAAGTCCAACGGACGATCGTACATTGGGAGAAAGTATTTTTGGTCTTTTAGAAAACCACCAGGAAAGAAAAGAAAAGTAAAACAAGAATCAGATTGGAAGAAGTATTATGGTTCTTGTCCTGAATTGAAAGATGATATAAAACTATACGGCAAAGAGATCTTCAGTAGAGAAATATTAAGTCTCCATGAAACGAAAGGGACTTGTAACTACGAAGAGACAAAGCAGTTGTTTCTCAATAATGTCTTAACTGAGGCTCTTGACTCAGGAGACCCAGCATACTATAATAGCAATATTCTAGGTCGCTACATGCGTAAAGATTATGGAAACTTTGGAAAAAACCCTGAAAAGTAATTATGATTGGGCAATCGATCGTATTCACTATCTTGCTGAAAATGACATTCATGATGCATATGCTGTTCAAAGTGAATTTTCCGAATGGTTGGACCCAGATGTAACAGATCATGATGTTTGTTCATTAGAATATATTGGAGATTAATTTATGATTGACTTATTATTTTTACATTCGCTAACTGCTACAGATTATTATAATCTAGCAAAGGTTGTACATGTTGAAGCAAAATTAAATAGTGAAGATGAGTATTGTGTTGCTGCATCTGTTTTACATAGAGTCAAATCTCATAAGTTTCCAAACTCTGTTTATGGTGTAATTCATGCACCTGGTCAGTATGAGGGAATATATAATAGGAGATGGGTTGTTCCAACTTCAAAACTGATTGACCGATTGAGTTCTTCATATGGACAACAAAGAATATTATATTGGTCAAAGATTCTTGATGGTAGAACTGATTACAAAGGACAATCCATGTTGAGATATAGGGTCGTTTCAGAAGATCCAATGTGTCATTCTAAAGGAAACTTCTATCACTATCACTGGCAATGAGATTTAAACAACTAGTTAAAAAAGTAGTTAAAAAAATTCTTACTCAACCTGTAGAGGAAGTTAAAGGAGAATCACCTGCTTGTACTGTAAAACCAAAGAAAGAGCACAAGACAGTTCCTGCTCCAGTTGTACTTTCAAACGATCCATGGTTTTCTGAACCAGTTAAGTCTGAGAAAGCTATTGAATATGAAACCGTGAAACTTATGGAAGAACAAAAGAAAAAAGAAAAATTTGAGTCTGGTCCTAAGAAAGAACCTGACAATATCCATGAAGTGTTGTATAATATGGCTACTAAGAGTCAGAAGACTACACTTCACATCGATCCTCCTGGTGGTTCGGAAAACTTCCAATCTGGTCCTGGTGGATGGAACTCTGGTAATGGTATGAATCAATTTAGAACATGAAAAAACTTCTTGTAATGCTTGCGATGTTGGTTGCTACTCCTGCTGTAGCCGAACCAACCAAAGGATACTACACTATGGATGCGATGGGATGTATGTTACTCCAAGAATGCACCAAAGATGTTAAAAGAATCAACAGTCTTCAAGATATTGAGGATCACTATCCCGGTATTAATTTTAGTGGGATTAGTACTGAGTTTAACTCAATCTTCCAATCACTTAATACAATCGGAGTTAAGGTTTTTCTAGCAGATGAAAAGTATTTCCCACCAATGCATCGTGGGGTATACCATACTGTAGGAAATAACTTTTTCTTGAATACTAGGTTCATGAAAAAACCACATGTCTTGATGGCTGTGATGCGCCATGAAGGATGGCATGCAGCACAAGATTGTATGGCTGGTACTATCAAAAATAGTATGCTAGCAATCATTAAGAATGAAGAAGATGTGCCTGGTTATTGGAGAGAAGTTGTAGAAGATACGTATCCCAAGCACGCTGTTCCTTGGGAAGCAGAGGCATTCTGGGCAGGACATACTGCTAATATGACTGCTGATGCTCTTAAAGTATGTGCTACAGGCACGATGTGGGAGATTTATCCACCCACACCGCTTACCAAAAAATGGTTGAAAGAAGAGGGTTACATTAAATGAATTTTTTAATTGCTGCACTGGCACCAGTTTTTATCACCAGTCCTATTACTGAAAAACCTGTTCAGGTTCCCACTTCTGTAGTTCAAAAGTGTCAGAAGATCATGGAGTTCAGTGTTTATAAAGAAGATAAGACTCCTATTGAAGAACTGAGGACACTTGACTGTTATTATATGAATATGGGTCACTATAGTCTTCCTATGGATTTGTATTTTCCCAAAGAGAGGTATCCTCGTCGCTAAATAAAGCTGACTTGCTTCATATAGATGCCCGAGGAAATCAAGAAGGATGATCCTAAAAAGAAAGGACCACTCGGTAAAATTAAAGAGAAGGTTGAGGACTCAGAAGAGCAACTGGCAATTCTTAGTACCTTTGTCCGTCTTGGTATTCTTGTGTGGTCTGGAGGCATACTTACGCTCGCATACATCAAACTACCCGCTGCTCTTGGAAT
>Ga0180434_10006424_pt1 | contig 13547 bp, 11 predicted proteins | sample SS_ome_7_FD_132453 | JGI IMG/M metagenome (GOLD analysis project Ga0180434, IMG submission 132453) | Hypersaline lake sediment archaeal communities from the Salton Sea, California, USA - SS_1_D_2 metaG | ecosystem: Environmental > Aquatic > Non-marine Saline and Alkaline > Hypersaline >... | reverse complement strand
TGCTGCCTCCACCTTGTCAACCCCGCCATCGGCCTCTACCTCAACCCGGTATTCAGCCTCCCTCACCTGCGATTGCAATGAGGGCGCTGTAAGCGACACCTGCTCCACCCCCAGAATGCCGATGCCGGATGGCAACTGCTCGCTCACTACTTTGATAAAGAAGTAGGGCGAGACCCTCTTCTGCAGCAGGATGTCCATCACTTCGCCTTCGCTGGTGACCCCGATGGCAAGAGGTGCGGCCAGGGAGATTTTGGGGTGAGGGCTAAACCCCTGAGAGTAGGCCATGGGAATCGCAGCACGGCGTAAAGCCCTCTCCCAGAGCCGCATCAAGTCCAGATGAGAGATGTATTTCACCTCCTCAGCACGGGAAAAGGTGATGCGTAACCGCTGCATCTTACTCCTTGGTCACCAAGATTTTCTCGATCTTCACCCCGTGCATCTCGGTGACCACCAGCTTCAGGTTGCCAAACCTCACCTGCTCCCCTTCCTTTGGGATATGACCGATGAGGTTGAGCAGGAAGCCAGCTACAGTATCATACTCGCCTTCAGGTAGCCCTAGTTCCAACTCCTCGTTGGCCTCCTCCACTCTCATTCCACCCTCTACCTGAACCGTCTGCTCATCGATGTACTCAAATTCTTTTGCCAACAGCGTCAGTTCATCCCCCATCTCACCTACAATCTCCTCCACCAGATGCTCCAGGGTGACAATACCACTGATGACGCCATACTCATCTACCGCCATCGCCATGCGGTAGCCCCGTGACTGCATCTCGGCAAGAAGCTCGGCGATTCGCTTGGTCTCGGGGATGAAGTAAATGGGGCGAACCAGACCATCGATTGTGCTCTCCTGGTTTAAGCCACCCTCAGCCTGAGCCATGAGCACATCCTTTATCCAAAGGATGCCGCGCACGGTGTCGATATTTTCCCGACACACGGGAAAGCGAGTATGAGGCGCCTCAGCATAGATGGCAAGAAAATCAGCAACCTTGGTGCCCTGCTCGATCCAGACCACCTCGGGTCGCGGTGTCATCACCTCGCGAACACTGTGGTCGCCAAAATCGAAGACCTTGCGCAGCATATCCGCCTCAGCCTTCTCTACCGTCCCTTCCTCAGCCCCTACCGAGATCATAGTGCGGATCTCCTCCTCGCTCACCTGCTCCTGGGGCAGTGCCGACCTGCCCCCGCCACCAGAGAGGGTGGAACCAAGCCAACCAAGCCCGGTCGCTATCGGGGACACCACCTGTGTGATGGCCCCCAAAGGATAAACATAGATTAGAGACATTCTCTCCGCATGCCGGGTGGCAAAGGTCTTGGGGGTAACCTCGGCAAAGATCAGAAGTAATATGGTTACCCCGATAGTTGCCGCAAGCAAGCCAGCTTGATCACCAAACAGGGAAACGGCCACCATCGTACCCAAGGCGGCAGCAGCAACGTTGACGAAATTGTTGCACAGCAGCACCGTTGCCAACAGCCTTTCCGGCCGTTCTATCATCATGGCTACCTTATCCGCTCCCATGACCTTGGACTCAACCATGTGCTTCACCCGCATCCGTTGTAGCGAGATGAAAGCAGTCTCGGCACTGGAGAAAAAGGCCGAGGCTCCCAAGCACAGAACCAAAAGTATTAAATATAACACATCAGCAGTATCCACAGCGGTACCCTCCCCGATTCACCATGTTCAAGGTGAATTCTCAAATTTCATTATATCATCCTCTACCACCCTGTCAAAAATCTTCTTTTCGCCCTAGAGGCTGTGTTAGTGAAAAGCCCGTTAATCTTCTTTTCGCCCTAGAGGCTGTGTTGGTGAAAAGCCCGCTGCTTTCGTTATCCACAGCCTTCTTTTCTATCTCAGCGCCACAGCACAACAAGCCTATTGCTCCAAAAAGAGGCATCTGTTATATTGAGAAAAATGAAGCTCCTGGGTATCGAAACCTCCTGCGATGAAACAGCAGCCGCCGTGGTCGAGGACGGAACGGACATCTTATCCAATATTGTCGCCTCTCAGGTGGACATCCATGCCCGCTACGGGGGTATTGTGCCCGAGGTGGCCTCCCGCCAGCACCTCATCGCCATCATCCCCATTATCCAACAAGCTATGAACCAGGCTCAAGCCCGGTGGAGCGATTTGGATGGCATCGCGGTTACCATTGGGCCCGGGCTTGCCGGCTCCCTCCTGGTTGGGGTGAACATCGCCAAAGCCATTGCCCTAGCCCAAAATCTGCCCCTCGTAGGCATAAACCACCTCGAAGCTCATATCTACGCCAACTGGCTTGAGGGGAAAAAACCAGATTTCCCTTGCCTGTGCCTCATCGTCTCCGGAGGACATACCGACCTGCTTCTGATGAGGGGTCATAGTGATTACCTGCCTCTGGGAAGAACCAGGGATGATGCTGCCGGTGAAGCCTTCGACAAGGTAGCTAGGATTTTGGACCTGGGCTATCCCGGCGGTCCCGCTATAGAGCAGGCAGCGCTCAACGGCAATGGCGCCCTCCATCCTCTACCTCGCGCCTGGATCAAGGGCAGCGACGACTTCAGCTTCAGTGGACTGAAGACCGCAGTGCTGCGCCTGGTGGAGGAGAAGCCAAAACTTCCCCCTGTTGATGTCGCCGCTAGCTTTCAGCAGGCGGTGGTAGATGTGCTTGTCACCAAAACTATAGCGGCAGCACAGAGGGTAGGGACAAAGCAGGTCGTTCTCAGTGGTGGCGTCGCCGCTAACCTTCTCCTGCGCCAAGCCCTTGCCCAGCTCTCCCCTCTTCCCGTCCTGTTTCCCAGCACTCCCCTCTGCACCGATAATGCAGCTATGATTGCCAGCTGCGGCTACTTTCACCTCAAAGCAGGCCACATCGCAGGCTGGGACCTCGATGTAGCCCCCAACCTCAGGCTGGCATGAATGGCGCCAAAACGCCTTAACCGTTCTTGCTCCTTTCGCTCACCCGCTCCCCAAAGGACAGTGGAAGCAATCCCCACTCAGACAATGATAGTAATAATGATAGTAATAAAGATGGATCACACCTTGCTGGCGCCGCGCTGAATTCACTACCGTGATTCCCCCTTCACCTCAAGGCAGGCCGCATCGCAGGCCGGGACCTAGATGTAGCCCCCAACCTCAGGCTGGCATGAATTGCGCCAAAACGCCTTAACTGCTCTTGCTCCTTTCGCTCATTCGCTGCCCAAAGGACAGTTGAGGCAATCCCCAATCAGACAATAATGGTGGTAAAGATGGATCAGACCCTGCTGGCGCCGCGCTGAGTTCACTACCGTGGTCCCTTCCTCACCGAAAAGCTGCCGCTGCATTTGTCTCGTTACCTGGTTTTCCTCCAGCTTAGGGTAGTTTCTATAAAGCTCAAGGGTGTGCTCCCTTAGCACTGGTTGCGACTCCATCTCACCCCAGGCAAACGAGAAGGGCAAAACCACATTCAGTGCTATCTCCCTGGCTCTCCCCCAACCGATGAGAGCGCTTTTTGCCCCATTTCCTGTTACCATCATCCCATGCTCCAGAATCTTGTAACCCCTCCTTAGATCTGCACACCTAACCAGCTTCAGCACCCCTGGGACGAGCCCCTTTTCTATGTAGCGCGCCAGCAGATACCCTGCCCCCGCTATACGCAGTTGCGGCCTATTGCAAGGGCGAAGACCTGAGAGGTGCCATTCAGCCTCGCACCGAGGATCGATCCCCTTTGAGCAAGGCACTAGCCCAGCCCCGCTCAAGAGCGCCTTCCCCAGCACCAGTCCTCGCCTGTGCCCGCTCTCCCCGCTGGCGATCTCCTGTAACGCCGTTAGCGGCAAGCGATAAGCCAACTCCTGAAATGATTCCTTATTTCTGCTATACCCTAATGCCCGCATCAAGCCTTCATAAAGCACTTGGTCACCACCCTTAACAGCTAGCCCCCGACGAAAATGGGCCACTTTCAATCCAAATCGCTCATCCCCAGCCCCATCCAGCAGCTCTCCCACTGCAGCAACGCCAAGCCGTGCCTGCAAATCATGGCAAGGCTCCTCCCACTCACCAAGATCATAAAGCCTCCCCATACTCTGTGAAAATAACTCCAAGTAAGACTCCAAGCTTAGAACAGGCACGCTGTCTCCATTTTGAAGCATTGTGGGCACGTCCTTGTCATGCCACATAACAACATGGAGAATGACCCCGTTGTAGCCCGAGTCACGATGGTGACCATGGTTGCGCCATTGACTGGAATTTACATGAATCTCAACATCCCCCTTGAGTAGCCCCTTCCCATTTAGAGCAATGACAGCATGGTGAAAGTCGGGACCGCCACCACCGTTCGCCCACCCAGGGTGGATAATCCGGAGTCTCTGGCCACCAGTGGTCACCAGTTCCCTGCCTTTCAGCATCTTGCTCCGCCAAACCCGAGCCAAAAGTTCTTCCTTCACTGCCCTGTTCCTAAGCGTTACACGATTCCGTGTATCTCAATCAAAAAAATACGGCCTCACTGTATTTTTGGTCGCCAGCTTCTCTTTTCATCTATGATATGGATCACCTGCCAGCCGTCCCGCTCCAGCTCCCAGCCAATGAACCTCCTATGACAGCGCCAGGGAAGACGCTCAGCACAAACAACCGCCACCCTTCTCTCCTTGGCCAATTGCTCCAGCCGCTCTAGCCCCCTCTTGAACTCCTCCGTACCCAGATAGTTCTTATATCCACCGCTGCGGTATCCTCCCAGCTCCTGCCCCAGATAAACGTAGTCAAAGCCCCCTGCTTCCAACAAGCGGGCAAGCTCCTCTCCCTCGAAGTGCTGAAACTTGCTCCTGGGGAAGCGACGCACATCCACCACCATCTCTACATCTAAGCTCCGCAGCAAGTTCAAAAACTCACTAGGGGTACGAGTGCTGGTTCCCAGACTGTAAATCGCCCCACCGTCATTCACCCGATTTGCCCCTTAAACAGGAATTTACGGCTTTTCTTGCTCCCGCTCTGAGGAATCCACCTCATAACTAAAGCTAGCCCGCTCGGCAATAATGCTCAGCAACCTCGAAGAGGCACCACGAGGCCGATACATCCCGGTTTCCCACTCGCTAATAGTCTGCTGACGCGTCCCCAGCTCTTCAGCCAGCTGCTGCTGAGTGAGCCCTAGATGCCGCCTCAGGGCTCGAATCCGATATCGCTCCCAGTTCGCCTTTTTCCTTCTTCCCCTGGCCCTCATCATCTTATCTTACACGTTTCAGTGTATAACGTCAAGGCCAGTTTTGGAAAGAAAAAACAATACCTGGACGTCCCTGGAGGCAAATGTGCAACATAATTGCCTTCTAGGCCCTAAAATTGGACATCAGTGGCTCTATGCTCGCTTGCGGTTCAGAGCAATCTGGGCTAATATATTTTAGCACTCTGATAATGAGAGTGCTAAAAAGGTTAGCATTAGTAGCAAGATTAACAGGAGGTCGAAATTGGTAGCTAAATTGAAGCCACTGGCAGACCGGGTGCTGGTGAAACCCCTGTCCGAGGAAGAGGTGACCAAGGGTGGCATCATTTTGCCCGATACCGCCAAGGAAAAGCCACAGCGGGGTGAGATCGTCGCTGTCGGGCCGGGAAGGCTGGATGAGGAGGGTAAGCGGATCGCCATAGATCTGAAGAAGGGCGACAAGGTACTCTACGCCAAGTACGCCGGTACCGAGGTCAAGATCGATGATGATGAATATCTGATCCTGCGCGAAGGCGATATCTTGGCTAAGTTCGCATGAAGGCCATTAATAGGGTAAAGGAGGAGATATGGCAAAGCAGTTAAGTTACGGCGAAGAGGCAAGGCGAAACCTGATGAAGGGCATGGATGCCTTGGCCGATGCGGTTAAGATCACCCTGGGGCCCAAGGGCCGAAACGTGGTGCTGGACAAAAAGTTTGGCCCTCCCACCATAACTAATGATGGTGTTACCATTGCCAAGGAGATCGAGCTCGAGGAACCCTTTGAGAACATGGGGGCGCAGCTGATCAAAGAGGTAGCGACCAAGACCAACGACGTTGCTGGCGATGGCACCACCACAGCCACCATTCTGGCTCAAGCCATGCTTCGCGAGGGGATTAGAAACGTCGCTGCCGGGGCAAACCCCATGGCGCTGAAGAAAGGCATTGAAAAGGCAGCAAATACCGTCCTCGAGGAGCTGACGCGTATATCCACCCCGGTAACCACCAAGGAGCAGGTGTCTCAGGTAGCAGCTATCTCAGCCGCTGACGAGGAGATCGGCAGGCTCATCGCCGAGGTCATGGAGAAGGTGGGCAAGGATGGGGTGATTACGGTAGAGGAAGGCAAAGGAATAAAGTATGAGACGGAGTATGTGGAGGGGATGCAAATCGACCGCGGCTATATCAGCCCCTATTTCGTCACCAACCCAGAGCGCATGGAGGCAGCGATCGAGGAGCCCTATATACTGATCACTGATAAGAAGGTCTCCGCCGTATCCGACCTACTGCCCGCCCTAGAGAAGATCCTCCAGGTCACCAAGAACCTGCTCATCATTGCTGAAGATGTTGATGGTGAAGCGCTGGCCACCTTGGTGGTGAATAAGCTCAGGGGTACCATCAACTGCCTCTCGGTCAAGGCCCCCGGCTTTGGCGACCGGAGGAAGGCAATGCTGGAGGATATCGCCATCCTAACTGGGGGCACGGTGATCACAGAGGAGATGGGAAGGAAGCTCGATTCCGCCACCGTTGCTGACCTGGGCAAGGCGCGGCGTGTGACTGCCACTAAGGACGACACCACCATCATCGAGGGTAAAGGCTCGGACGATGATATTCAAGCGCGGATCAAGCAGATCAAGGCTCAAATGGAGGAGACCACCTCCGAGTTCGATAGGGAGAAGCTCCAAGAGCGATTGGCCAAGCTCGCTGGCGGGGTGGCGGTGATCAAGGTGGGGGCAGCCACTGAGGTAGAGCTCAAGGAGAAGAAGCACCGCGTTGAAGATGCTCTCTCCGCCACTAGAGCCGCTGTGGAGGAAGGCATCGTCTCCGGCGGAGGGGTCGCTCTTATCAATGCCATACCCGCCCTGGACAAGCTAAAGCTTGTGGGCGACGAGGCCACCGGTGCCTTAATTGTCAAGCGAGCACTTGAGGAGCCGCTACGAATGATCGCCATCAATGCCGGTCAGGAGGGCTCAGTGGTAGTGGATACGGTGAAGAAGAGCAAGTCAGGTACTGGCTATGATGCCCTGAGGGATGAATATGCTGATATGCAGGAGCGAGGCATCATCGACCCGGCCAAGGTGACCCGCGCCGGCCTAGAGAACGCCTCTAGCATCGCCGCCCTGGTGCTGACCACCGAATCGCTGATCACCGATATTAAGGAGAAAGAGAAGGCACCAATGCCCCCAATGCCTGAATACTAAGCGCTAAAACAGCGCACGTCTTCAGAAAATCGTAGCCATGGCAAAAGACCATGGCTATGATTTTATAAAAGCAGCTGCTGTTGATTATTACCGCCAATGCTGATAGAGTAGATGAAAAGCATATCCAGCAAAGGATCATGACCCAGCTGGATGGTGACAGAGACAATTAGAGGAAAATAGAGCCGAGGCGAAAATTGGAACACTGTGTGCTAAAGGAAGCTGAGCTAGTACTGGTGAGCGATGAGCGAGGAGACATGCCCCCGGGGCGGCGCCGGCTCGGACTGTACTACCGGGATATGCGTTATCTCTCCTTGTTCCAAATGACCATCAATGGGCAAAGGCCACGGCTTCTCTCTTCCTCTAGAGAACAGAACTACCTCTGCGACACCCAGCTGGCAAACCCTACCACTGAGCTTCCTGACGGCAATACCGCCCTAGCCAGGACCATCGGCATCAGGCGCAGCCGCTTCCTCAATGAGGCGTTATTCGAGCGCATCAGCTTCTACAATCATAATAGATTCTCCGTTCCTCTCCACCTCACCCTGACCCTAGGCAGTGACTTCTGCGACATCTTTGAGATCAGGGGCTTGGACAGGGAGAGCAGGGGCAACATCAATCCACCAAACTTCAGCGATTCCCGCCTGACCCTCAGCTATGAGGGTTTGGACGGTGTGAAAAGGTGCACCGAAATCTTGTTCGATGTTGAGCCATCAACGGTTGAGATTGAGGAGCGCCCTCCTGAGCCGGTGCTGCGCCGTTCCAGCACCTTCCTTCCTGAAGCCACCGAGACCGCCACTATGACCGTTTACCACCCCAGTTGCGCCGTCTTGAGCTGGGACCTGACCTTGATGCCGGGAAAGTCTCACTCCATCTGCCTCCAGATTGTCCCCAGTGAAGGAGAGATAGCCGTCAGCTTGGAACCCTTCAACAAAAGCCTAAGCCAATTGCGCAATTCCTATCAAGACTGGTCCAGCCGGTGCACCAAGCTGGAAACAGATAACGAGTTCTTCAATTGCCTGATAGATAGGAGTATTCTCGACCTCCGCCTGCTACTAGAGCCCACCCCTGAAGGGCCGGTGCCCGCCGCAGGCATACCGTGGTTTGCCTGCATCATTGGCCGCGACAGCCTCATCACATCTCTCCAGACTCTGATGCTAAATCCCCAGATCGCTGTGGCCACGCTGCGCTTTCTGGCAAAACACCAGGGGCAAAAGGTGGACCCCCGGCGTGATGAAGAGCCGGGAAAGATCCCTCACGAGATGCGAAAGGGGGAGATGGCAAGGACGGAAGAGGTCCCTCACGGTGTTTCTTATGGCAGCGTAGATGCCACACCCCTCTTCCTGATGCTCTTTGCCGAGACCATGAACTGGCTGAATGACGACAGATTATACCAGGAGATTTTGCCCGCAGCCAAGCTGGCCCTGGAGTGGATAGAGCGCTACGGCGATCTAGACGGCGATGGCTATCTGGAATATCTCACCCGCTCCACAGGAGGCGTCGGCGACCAAGGATGGAAGGATAGCCGCAGTTCCATAACCTATCCCGATGGCACACCTGTGGAGCCCCCATTAGCCCTGGTGGAGGTGCAGGGCTATGCCTATAGGGCGATGCGGGAGATGGCCCACCTGCTGCAGCGAAAGGGGGAGACATCCCTCGCCAATAAGCTAGGCCAAAGGGCTGCCTTGCTAAAGGAGAATTTTAATCGCGACTTCTGGCTAGAGCACAAGCACCTCCTTGCCCAGGGGCTAGACTCCAAGAAGACGCCCGTGGAAACCATCGCTTCCAATCCCGGTCACTGCCTCTTCTGTGATATTGTGGATCAGGAGCGCGCAAGGCAGCTTGTGCTACGCCTCACCTCAACGGACATGGCCAGTGGATGGGGCATCAGAACAGTGAGCAGCAGGTCATCAAAATACAATCCCATGAGCTACCACAACGGGAGCATCTGGCCCCACGATAACTCCCTTATAGTGGCCGGTATGAGGCGCTACGGTTACCACTGGGAAGCAGAAGAGATCACCACCCAGCTTTTCCAGGCCAGCCTGTTCTTCCCCAACAGTCGTTTGCCCGAGCTTTTCTGTGGATTCAGCCGCGACCGGGAGGCCCACTCCTCCCCTGCAGAGTATCCTGTGAGCTGCAGTCCCCAGGCTTGGGCCGCAGGGAGTGCTATACTACTCCTTCAGTCAATGCTCGGGCTTGAGGTGGATGCCGCCTCAAAGAGGCTTTTTCTAACCCCAAAGCTACCGGAGTGGCTGGAGCATGCCTCGGTGCGAAATCTCCGCGTGGGCCAAGGAACCATCGATCTCTACTTTGAGCGGCGTGGGGAGGATACCAGCTTCCAAATAACCGAAAACGAGGCTGGCTTCGAAGTAGTAATTCCCCCCCACTAAAGCTGGAGCAGGCACTGGAAGCGCTCAGTATCGGGGAAAGGACCCACGATAGCCAGGTTAAGCTTATCAGTGGTAAACAACTCCCTTGCCACCCGTCCCAGATCGGGGATGGTGATGGCATCGATTATGGAAACAACCTCATCTACGGTGAGAATGCGCCCGGTTAGAAGCTCCTGACCCCCCATCCAACCGGAGACACTTCTGGTGTCCTCCATGCGCAGCATCAAGCGCCCCTTAGCCAATTCCTTAGCCTTGGTCAGCTCAGATTCAGGCACCTCATCCTTGAGTCGGCATAGCTCGGCCAAAATTGCCTCAATAGCGCTATCGATGCGCTTGAGGTCAACCCCAGCATAGATGGTGACCGCGCCTGAATCGAGGAAATGGTCTACATAGCTATGGATATCGTAGGCCAGCCCTTGCCGCTCGCGAATCTCCAAGAATAGGCGACTGCTCATCCCTTCACCCAGGATGACATTCAAAAGATCGAGATTAAAGCGATCGGGGTGAAGATAAGACAGCCCCCGCAGCGCAAGGCAGAGATGAGCCTGCTCGGTATCCCTGTGCTCAAGACGAAAGCGAGGCGTCTCCTGGCTGTCCTGGGCAGAAAACCAAGACCGAGACACACCCTGATGCCAGTCATCGAAAGCGCTTATTACGCTATCCAAAACCTCCTCATGGCTTATGTCGCCAGCAACGCTAATCACGGCATTGCTGGCCACGTATTGATGGGCACGGTAGTTCAGCAGTGTCTGCCGACTGAGGGCACTCACAGTCTCCTTGCTCCCGGCAACATCGCGCCCCAGCGGCTGGTCAGGCCAAAGCACCTCATCGATGAGCAAATTCACTCGCTGTGTAGGAGAATCCATACTCATATTGAGCTCTTCGATAATCACCCGCCGTTCTTTCTCCATACTCTGGCCATCAAACCTCGAATTTCTGAGCATGTCCACCAATACGTCTACAGCGAGCCGGAAATGGGGACGAGCTACCTTGCACCAGTAGACAGTGAGCTCCTTATCGGTACCCCCATTGAGCATACCACCAATCCCATCGATAGCCTCAGAGATCTCCTTCGCCGTTGCTCGCTTGTCGGTACCCTTAAAGCAGAGATGCTCAATAAAGTGGGAGGTCCCCGCCTCCTCCGTCCTCTCATAACGGGAGCCAGCACCCACGAATATGGAGATACAAACGGAACGTGTATGGGGCATGGAGCTGCTGATAACCCGCAGCCCGTTTTCTAAAACAGTTCTTTGATACAAACTGCACCTCAAATTAAATTCTAGTCACCCACCCCCTCACTGTCAACTTGATTGCCTGCGAAGTTGACTCATTAGCTTATCCCGCCCTGTATCCACAAGCTCAAATTATGATGGCTGTAGTAAGACCCTATTTAAGACTGATCAAGCCACGTAGTGACGGTTGCTTTGTTTGATAATTTTTGCTAAACTGGCCGACACTATGAGTGGAATCTCCGTGCATTGTTGTATTCTAGTTCATGAGGTAGGTTATGTATCAATCATCATCGGAAACCGTTCTCGTTGAGCAAGTGGGGGCAATTTTACGCATTCGATTTAATCGTCCCGAGCATCTCAATTCTTTGAACTATGAGGCCATTACCGCAGCCATTAAGCTCACCCGCCAAGCCGGGCAGGATTGGGGAGTGCGTGCAGTAGTATTCGAGGGCGCTGGGGCAGCCTTCTGCAGCGGCGACGACTTGGAGGACATGGGAGAATGGCCAAAGGAGTATGCACACCGGCAACCTGGCGGGGGTCACGGACCTGGACCAATCCTAGAGCAAGACTTGCTGCGACTCATCAGGCCTCTCCCAAAGCCAACCATGGCAGTGATGCATGGCTCTGTGCTTGGCCTTGGCCTCGACATTGCCTGTGCCTGTGACATTCGAGTGTGCACTGACGACACTATTATTGGTGACCCCAGAATCCACCAGGCACGCCCCACAGCAACTGGTATCACCTACATTTTGCCTCGAATAGTTGGTCAATCGCAGGCGATGCGATTGCTGCTTCTCGGGGAACATATTGACGGAAAGGAAGCCGAGCGCCTCGGGCTTGTCTACAAGTCTTTCCCTTCAGATCAGTTCTTTGATGAGGTAGAGCAGTTGATATCGCAATTGGCGAATATGGCCACAAGATCCTACGCACTGATCAAGCAGCAGATTGTCGAACAGCTGGATATGGCATATGAGACGGCTCTGATGCACTCGATGGGGATTCGCCAGACAAACGTAATTGAAGATCGCCAAGAGGGGATCAATGCTTTTTTAGAGAAACGCCAAGCGCGGTTTACCGGACGGTGAGATGATATGAGCGAAGCGAGTGCGCTAATAATTCACACTGAGGGCCCGATACAGCATATCCGGTTAAACAGGCCGGAGCGACTGAACGCGATAGACACTGAGCAGGATGAACACATATTGCAGGCGGTACTGGCTGCTGGTGAAGACCCTTCGGTTAGAGTTATCGCTTTTTCGGGCGAGGGGCGCGCTTTTTGCTCAGGGCATGACATGAGGCCGATGAAAGAAGGGTCAGCACCAAAACATGTGTGGCCCGAACGATATCATAGTCGGCTTGTTGACCTATCAATTGGGCTTGGTCCGTTACTGCTGCAGGAAGTCTCGACTGCAATTCGAAACATACCTAAGCCCACGGTCGCACTCATCCACGGGTACGCTCTGGGAGCAGGATACGGCCTTTCCCTCTGTTGCGACTTCCGCCTTGCCACAACCGACTGTCGATTGGGTGATCCACGCGTACACCGGGCAATGCGCTTGTCTGAAGGGTGGCTCTACATTTTACCCAGACTGGTCCCGGCAGGTCACGCAGCGCGCATTGCACTCTTGGGAGAACCGATCTCTGGCGTTGAGGCTGAACGCATCGGGCTAGTACACCGCACGTACCCGCCTGATCGGGACCTGCGCGAATCTGCACACGAATTCTTACTGGGCCTGGCAGGTCTACACCCCCAGACGTATGCCTTCATCAAGCGCCAGATCCTTGATGGATTGGACTTGTCGTATGATAAAGCATTAGCACATCATCCACGGCTGTGAAGGGCATATCCGTTCCTATTCCAGGCTCGACAAGAGGACTAGACTAATACCAAGGGGGTCGCGGACCATGGCCGAACAAAAGTTTTTCGAGGACTTCACACTCGGCGAGAAGTTTAAAATACCATCCAAGACTATTACTGACAGCCATTTCATGCTATTTGCAGCTCTAACCGGTGATAGCCATCCCCTACACTATGATGATGAGTACTGCAAAGAGACCATCTTTGGTCGCAGGGTAGCGCATGGGCTGATACTAGTGGCCATGACGGCCTTCGGTGCATCCAGCGCCGCCTGGTTAACGGAGGACTCCATGATAGCCTTTCTAGAGCAGGGGGCACGCTTCCTCAAACCAGTCTTCATAGGCGACACCTTGGTTCCTGAGTTGGAGGTGACCGAGCTAATCCCCAAGAAAGGGCGCGGAATCGTCAAAGTCAGATCCACAGTCACTAACCAGAAAGGGGAGCTAGTGTTAGATGGGTGGCATCTCTACCTTTTCAAATCACGGCTTAATGTAGAACCTGAGGAGGGCTGACGGAATAAGGTTTTCTCGCTTTCCCTCCATTTACTCGCCAACCTCGCAAATCCATCCCGCAAAACAATGTCACTCCGCGCCTCAGCTATGGACACGGGGGGATAATCCCCGAAAGCATCGGTGCATATACGATTATCTGATTCGCACAAGGTGACTTAGTTTAACCGGTGAGCTTTTCCAGGAGTGTGTACACGTATGAACTGCGTCAATGCAACAGCCCAG
>Ga0180434_10006422_pt1 | contig 13548 bp, 11 predicted proteins | sample SS_ome_7_FD_132453 | JGI IMG/M metagenome (GOLD analysis project Ga0180434, IMG submission 132453) | Hypersaline lake sediment archaeal communities from the Salton Sea, California, USA - SS_1_D_2 metaG | ecosystem: Environmental > Aquatic > Non-marine Saline and Alkaline > Hypersaline >... | reverse complement strand
GGGCCTCTTCGCACTGGCCCGTCACGAGTTCGATCATGTTGACCACGCCGGCCACGGTCACCGGCCGCCGGCTGTGCTTGCGCGCGGTCTTGCCTTCCGGGTCGATGGACACCTTGCGGAAGATCTTGCCGAGCAGGCCCGAAGGGTGCACCACGGCCTTGTCGCCGTGCTGGCCCTTGACGAAGATGACTTCCTGGCCCTGTGACGGGTCGGCAATCCACTTCAGGTAGACGCTGAACGGGTTGCTCTGGAACTTCATCCGCATGGTTTCAGGCTTCTGAAGTTCGCCGTCGATGCGTTCCAGTTTCTGGAACTGGCACGTGTACCGTCGGATGCGGGCGGCTCCCCAGGCACGGGCCTTCTGAAGGAACCGGAGCGGGTCGGCCCGGATGTGGGGTTCCATCTCGGCCTGGCCCCGAGGATAGAGGGCGTCGGCCGGGCCGAGCGGTCCCGGAGGCGGGTCGACAGAAGGATCAGCGAGCGGGTCGGCGGTCGGATCGGTCGTCTCAGCGCCCTTGGCCGCGGGTGCCTTCTCGGCCGGCTTGGCCGGCGTGCCTTTGGGCGCCTTGTCGGCCGGTGCGGTCACCGGCGCTTCGGCCGACCACGCCGGCGCCGCCAGGATCACGATCGCCAGGACTGCTGCCGGCACACAGGTCCAGGCGCGGGTCCACGGCCGCGCACACATTCCACGCCCGCAGAGATTGCGGTACGGCAGGATGTGTTGCGCCATCGTGCTGCTTTCGGAGGGAGCGGTCGGCCTACGGAGGGACAATGCCCCGCGTCAGGAGGATCGGGAATAAGGAGTACGTCCGGCGCTGGGTCACGCTCCCGAACCCGGCGCGCTTGAACATGGCCTCGAGGTGCCGGGACTCGCGATGCCAGACCCGGCCGCCCTCCACGCGGGTGATGATGAAATCGTATATGATCCGGCCCATGAAATGGTCGGGCCATCCGTCGAGCAGAAACAGCCGGCCGCCGGGCCGAAGCACCCGGTATAACTCCTTCACCACGGCCTCTTGGTGCGGGTAATGGTGGAACGAGTTGGCGCAGGTGACCACGTCGAAGTGCCCGTCGGCGAACGGGAGGTGTTCGCTGTCGGCCACGGTCAGGCGGACCTTGTCGCCGTTGCCGTTGAGTTTGTGCGACGCCTGGTGGACCATCGATTCGCACAGGTCCATCGCGACCACGTGCCAGCCCCGCCGCGAGACGCGGTTGGCCAGTTCGCCCGTGCCGCAGCCCACGTCCAGCAGGTTGCCGGGCGTGAGCCGACCGAGTTCATCCAGGAGCATGGTGTGCGACGGCTCGAACAGGTACCGGTTGAGCCAGTGGCCATCGTAACTAGAGGCCCAGTCCGAGAACTGCGCGTGCGCTTTGCGCTTCAACTCGTGGTTCACGGCAGACACCTTGCACGGCGGCAGGCAGGTCCCTCGCTCATGGCCTGTCGGTTTCTGTATCGGCAATTCGCTTACCGCCATTGTAGCGGAATTCCCCGCGTTTGCCAAGGGGGGTTGCCTGATGAGTAGCGCAACTTGTTGTGTGTAATTTCAGGAGAGGTGGGGACCGGCGCTTTCGCGGAGGCCGAGCGGAGCGAGGGCGGAGCGTCATGAAGAAGGTACGCTGATCCTCTTCGTCACCGCTGACAGAAAGGAAGGGCACCTTCATCGAGTCGACGCGAGCGATTGTACCGGCCGAGGGGCAAGAACTGTAAGAGGGCGTTCTAAGCCTTGCTGGAGCGGGACGTGCGGTGGCCGGCGGTGGCCCTGATCGAGTGGATGCTGCAAAAGGTCCAACGGCAGCAGGTGAGCACCGACTGGCACAAGCGTTCGGCACATCGGCGGCCGCCCGCCAGGGGGCCGACCAGTGGCGGAACGGTTGATCGGCAAACTCCGACGCCGGCGGCGGCCCATGGGGGTATTCGACAACCCCGACGCCGTGGGCCGTGCCGTCTTCGGGCAACTCCTCCGCTGGTACCTCGTGCCCGAATTTACACACAAAGGTCGACAGTACCCCTTGCCGCGGCGGGGTTGACAGCCGCCGCGCCGCGGGGTATAGTGGCGGCGCCCGCTCGGGTGGGTAGGTAGCTCAGGTGGTAGAGCACCGCACTGAAAATGCGGGTGTCGCCGGTTCGACTCCGGCCCTGCCCACCATGTTGATATGTGCTGACCTGTATGTGGCGGTATCGGGCGGTAAATCTTGGATTTCCCCCACGTCACCGCTTCCCCCTTCCTGTTCAGGTAAGCCCGATACAGGCAGGTACTGTGCCGGATTCTGTGCCGCGCCTGAAGCGCGGGCGAAATGGTCTTCGGTCACCCGCAGGTAGTGCTTCAGGGCCACCTTGGGCGAGTGCCCCAGCCACGCCGCCGCCACGAACGCCGGAAACTGCTCCACCAGTTCCGTCGTCCGGGTCGCCCTGAGGTTGACGAACAGTTTCTCCCAGGGTTCCACGCCGGCGCCGGCAAGGGCCCGCAGGACCACCTTGCGGTACATCTGGCCGGCGAAGCGTTCGGGATACTGATGGCAGCAGAACACGGCCCCGTCCTCGGCCGCCTCGAACGCCTCGTGGAACGGCCCTCCCAGTTCCGGGAAGATCGGCACTGTGCGGGTTGCCTTGCCGGCGTGCTTGGCCGTCTTGCGGGCGTGGACCGTGAAGCGGCTCCGCTCCCACGAAACGTCACACCACCTCAGGGCGGTAACTTCGGACGGTACGCGCAGGCCGCCCCAGCGGGCCAACGCGAACGCCAGACGCCACGCCGGATCGGGTAGGGCGTCCATGACGGCCCGTGCAGTCTCAGCGTCTACGAAATGGAACCGGGGTGCCGAGAATTCGCCTGCCTTGACTTCGGCAAACGGGCTATCGCGCAGGAGCCGCCTCTTAACGGCTGCCGTGAAGAATTGCTTGGCGATGCCCACGCGCCGCCGGGCAGTTCCTTCGGAAAGCGGCGGTTGGCGTTTCGTCCGCAGCCAGACGGCGAAATCCTCGGCGTCCGCCGGGCCGATGTCGTCAAGCGGCCGGTTGGCCGTGAAGTATGCGAGAAGGTCGGCCTGGGCGGCCTCATATTTCAGCCGCGTGTTGCGCACCACATCGGCCCGCCCCTCGATGTAGGCCTCAAGGAACTCCCCCAGGGTTGGTCCTTCCGGCGCGGCCTCAGGATCGGGTGCCGGGGCCACCAGTCCCACGGCCACCAGACGCTTGCGCAAGAGGTCGGGCAGGGCAGCCACCCATCGGCTTGTCTCATCGGGCGGCGCTTGCCCGGTCAGGTCGGCGGCCACGAGGTTCTCGACGTGGCCGCGCACCGTTTCGGCCTGCCGCTTGGATACCTTGCCCAGGCGGATCGTCTTGCGGCGTTTGTCGCCCGCCACAAAGAGAATCCGCTTGCGCCCGCCAGGATCATTTCCGATGCTCGCCACGCTTGCACCTGCCTTTCTTTGGGGGCCGCCCGATTTTGGCCGACGGGTATTCCCGCGATGGTCCGCGGGCCACGAGGTCCAGGCCGAGCACGTCGGCCATACGGTCAAGGGTCGTCAGCGTCAGACTGGTCTTGCCCGCCATGAAGCGGGACAGGGCCGCTTGCTCCACGCCGGCAACGTGCGCGATCCGATACCGGCTTAGGCCGGAATCCCGAATCGCCTGCCGCACCTTGTCGCTCAGGGTTGTCTTTCGCTTGCTCATACTGGCATGATACCCTGGGGCGTGATTATTGTCAATCGCCTTTTTCCGGCGGCCCCGGATTCTTTCAGGCATCCGGGGCGGGCACCGCCTCGGCGTCCGGGGTGTCGGCCGAGGGTTCGGCGGGCACGGCCCCGGCGTCAGCCTCAGGCGGCCACAGGTTGCGGGGTGCAAAAAGGCGTTCACCACCTGCAACGTCATCGGGCCAGATGTGCGCTGCCCGTAGCGTCTTGAGGTGGCGGTCGGCCCACGCCTGCACGCGCTCCACGCGGTAGAGTCCTTCGCTCACCGTCGGGCCTTCACGTCCTGCGGCGTAGCGGCCGACAAAGGCGATATCGTCCAAGATTGCACGAACCGTCTTGCGCTCTTCGCCGAAGTCGCCCGACTCCCAGGACTTGATCAACTCGCGGGCCGCGGTCTTTGCGGCGTTCGGGCCGGTCCAAGGTGCGGTGTCCTGCGCCTCGGCAACCGCGTTGGCGATCATGGGGTCCGTTGTGCCAGCGGCGCGGGCCTCGCGCACGGCCTCGGCGAATTTCGTCCGTTCGCCGTCGCGGCAGGGTCGGCCAAGGCGTGATTCGTAAAGGGCGAGAAGCCGGGCGTCAGGGCCTTGGGCGTTTCTTTTCCTGGCGTCGCCGTTGCCGTTGTTTCCGTCGGTCGGCAAAGAGGTGGTGAGGGACGGGCCGGCGCAGCCGGTCCCTTCCTTCCTTTGAGGTTCAATAGGTTCATAGTTTTCGTGCCGGGAAGATGGCGCGCTGGAACCCTCGATGTGGCACGCTGAATCGTCCGATGTGGTACGCTGGCCGGTGTCAATGTGGTGCGCTGGCCGGGTTTCAGCGTGCCGGGAATGTGGCGCGCTCGGCGAGTCTTTCAGCGTGTAACCTTTACGGCACGCTGCGCCGTTGTTTTCGTCACTGTCGGGCGGCACGTCCAGGATCAGCCAGGCGGCGGTTCCGTGCTCTTTCCGGCCGGCGGGTGCCAGGTGTTCACACTCCACCGCCCGGCGAAGCGCCTTGACGACTACAGGGCCGCTTGCATGCGCCTCGCGCTTGAGCCGACGCTGCCCCGGCCACGCCAGGCCGTCGCAGTTCCCGTACAGGATCACGAGCACGATCACGCGGGCCTCTCCGGCGGTAAGGTTGTCGTCCGTGACGACGGCCCGGATTCGCCGCAGACGCCCGGCGCGGGTGGTGGCGATGGGCGGGCCGGTGGTGGCGTGGGCGGTGTCGGTCACGGGGCACCGCCTTTCGACGCCGCGATGAACACCTCGATATCCGCGCGGTCGTATAACACGCGGCGGCCGATTCGCACGGCCCGCAAACGGCCTATCTTATCGAGATGCCACAAGGTTTTCAAAGAGATTCGCAGGGTGTCCGCAGCCTCGCGGGTGGTCAGCAGCATCGGGGCAGGGGCGGCGTCATTCGTCATCGTCGGCCCCTTTCGTGCGTCGATGCTTCGCCAGACGCAGTAGCGCCGTGCGGGTCCGCTTCGCTTCGTCGGCGGCCTCCAACGTCTTTGTGATCAGCCGATCAAGCGAGCAAACCGCCCGGTCCGCCGCCTCGCCGGCTTTCTCCCTACGTCGCTCGCTCATGCCGCTCTCCTTGATTCCGCAGCGGCCATTCTACGGAGCGCGCGCGCAGGGGCAGAACGCGGGAAGTAGGATTGTCTGCAAACGGGCGATACTGGCGCTGAAACGCGGTTTCACGCCCTACGGCGGGAAGTAGAAAGGGAAGTGTCAGACACCGCGCGCGGCCTGTTTCTTGGCCGCTTCGCGTGCCTGGCGCTTTTCTTTTCTCTCTTTGGCCAGCATAGCGAATCGGTCGGCGAGTTCTTCGGATGTCGTATCAAGGTCGGCCAAGGCTTTCGTCTCGCGCTTTTCGGACTCGCTCTTTACCCTCAGAAGATCGGCCACGTGCACGCTCAGCCGATTCGTGCGGGGCTTGTATCGGCGGATTTCTTCGTGATCACCAAGAAACTTGGTAAGACGCTTGTACGGCCACCGCAATACCTTTGTAACGTCTGTGGCCGGCAGATAGTCGTCGTTTGGCGGTGCATCATCGGCCCCCGCCAGGGCGTCGCCGGCCTCAATCGTCTGCCGCAGGTCCTCAAGGGCCAGTTTGAGGTAGCCCAATGCGTCGCCGGGGCAACAGATAATTGCGCGGCTTACATACACCGCCGTGTTCGCCAGGAAATGCAGGCGGTCATGTTCGCTCAGATCATTCACGCCAGGCCAGTCGGGCAAGCCCGGAACGGAGGGCATTCTTGCAAGGAGGGGCAGATTCTGCCACAACACCCATAGCCAAACAGCAGGCACTTGCCAGATAGCCCTGTCCCATTCCTGGTGTGCAGGCTCATCCTTCTTCCCAGCCGTGTCGATAGCAGCCTGAACGGCGGGCGGGTACCAGGGTGCCCAAGTCGACGCAGCCGGAACAAGCGGCACTTCGCCTCTCAGGCTTTCTTGAACCCCCTTTAGTGTGTGCTCGATACAGTCCAAGCAGGCGCGCAGATAACCCATCTGCTTGTCAGTTTGCTCCGCCGACTCAGCCGTATCTTCCTCGTTCTCCAACTTCTCCAATGAATCATGAAATTGGCCACGCATGCCTTCAAGCCGCTTCTGCTCATCCCTGAGGTACTTGCGGCACTCTTGCTCATACGCTTTGCGTTCCTTGGCTGACACTCCGGACAGGTCTACTTCGGACTCCCGCCACAGCCAGGGCTTCGGGAGCATCTGGGCGAGGACCTCGCCGGCGCGCTTGTCACGTTCCATCGCCAAGAGAACAAGACGAAATCGCTCGCGAAGCCACCCCTTCGCCACCTCAACATCGGCCTTGGTATCCCACTCCTCATCCGGCAACCGGAAAAGGCCCGGCCCGGGGAACGGCTCCGCTTTGCCCCGGACATGGCTGAGGACATCGCGCGGCAGCGTGTCGAGTGCTTCATCGATGGCTTTGATCACGCCCGCGTGTTCAGGCATCCTTTACCTGCCTTTCCGTTGGGCCCGGCGGCAGCGGCGGAAGGCAGGTGGAAAACCGCCGCCGCCCGGACCCTCAGCGGGTGATCAGCCCACCGGTTGTTGCGGCGGCATTTCAACGCGCCGACTGCGGAAGGTCAAGCACTACAGAGGGGCGAGCGGAATGAGAAGGTTTTTCTTTGCGGCGAGGAACAGGCTGTGATACGTTGAAAACGTTGTTGCATGAGGAACCTGCTTCTCAGTATGGAGGCACGGCGTGGATCTGCTCGCGTTCTGGGGGAAGAGCGCGAAGGAAGATGGCTGGCACCCGGCCATCTGCCACATGCTTGACGTGGGTAGCGTTGCCGAAGTTCTTTTCGAAGGCGTCCTTTCCTCGGACCTCGCCAAGCGGCTACTGGCGGTTGGTGGGGGAGCCGGTTCCTCTGCTCGTTCCGCAGTGGCTGTCCTGTGTGCCCTCCACGACTTGGGGAAGGTCTCGCCGGGCTTCCAAAAGAAGCGGCGGGACCTTTTTCAACCTTCTGGAGAAGGCTTCACTTTCTCAAGCGCGGACGAGAGCAACCACGGCGCAGTCACTGCCCAAACGCTGAGGGTGTTCTTGCGCGAGTATGGTCTGAGTCTCAATGCCGCGGAGAACATCGCCCGGGCGCTCGGAGGCCATCATGGGTCGTTCCCTCCCCTTGAGCCGCTGTCGTGCGGGAAAGGGCCATGGGAGGCGGCACGGCGAGAAGCAGTGGTCCGCCTGATGTCGGTGTTCGGCCTGGGTGAAGTAGGCATCCCTTTGAACGAGGATGCCATCACACCTGCCTGGCTCATGGCACTGGCGGGCCTGGTGAGCGTGAGCGACTGGATAGGGTCGGACGAACGTTTCTTCCCCTACGCGGGTGGTGCGACACTGGATTTGGCCTCCTACCATCACGAGGCCCGCCTCAAAGCCGAGCGGGCAATCCAGGAGATCGGGTGGATTCGGTGTCCGGCAGGCCCGCACGCAGCAGCGTTCGGCGAATTGTTCTTCGATACCGGAGGCGGCGGCAAACGACACGGATGGTGCCCCAGCCCAATGCAGTCCCTCTGCTGGGAGTTGGGCCGACAGGCGGATACGCCTTTTCTCATGCTCATCGAAGCACCCACCGGGAGCGGCAAGACCGAGGCCGCATTGTGGGTGGCCGACCGCTTGGCCAGCGTGCGCGGCGACCACGGGCTGTATTACGCGCTCCCCACACAGGCCACCAGCAATCAGATGCTCGAACGCCTGCTCGCTTTTCTCCGTGGCCGCTTCCCGGAAACGAGTGTGCCATTGCACCTGCTGCACGGCATGGCGAGCATGAACGAGACGTTCCAGGAACTGAGGGCGGCGGGTTCAGCAGTCGAAGCCTGCATACCGTCGCCGACCAATGTTGAGCAGGAAAACGAGACCCAAAACGGCACGGTCGTCGCGCAGGAATGGTTCTGCGGCCGCAAGCGAGGGTTGCTGTCGCCCTTTGCGGTCGGCACGGTGGACCAGGCCCTGCTGGCGGCCCTAACCACGCGCCACTTCTTTGTGCGGCTCTTCGGGCTGGCCCAGAAGACTGTCGTCGTCGACGAGGTCCACGCCTACGACACGTACATGAGCACGCTGCTGGACCGCCTCCTGGAGTGGCTCTCGGCCATGGGGAGCAGTGTCATACTGCTGTCAGCCACCCTGCCTGCACGGCGCCGGCGCGAACTCGTCCGGGCGTATACTGGTTGCGATCTGGAAGAGCCGGAACCGTCCTATCCTCGAGTGGTCGTTGGTTCGGCCGGGCACGTCGCGGGGAAGCACGTCGCCTTCGAGGAGACCCAGGAACGCGTCGTGACGATCATCTCGCGGCCAGATGACACGAAGCAGGTGGCCTGTCTGCTGAACGAGCGTCTTGAAGGCGGGGGTTGCGCCGCGTGGATCTGCAACACGGTCAGCCGGGCACAGGAAGCGTATCGCACGTTGCGGGGTGACGGCCGGTTCAACGACGCCGACCTCATGCTCTTCCACGCCCGCTACCCGGTCGAAGATCGGCTCCGGCGTGAGCGGTCCGTCCTTGGGAAGTTCGGCAAGAAAGGCGACCGGCCCGAGAAGGCCGTCGTGGTCGCCACCCAAGTCATCGAGCAGAGCCTGGACCTGGACTTCGACTTCATGGTGACGGACCTGGCGCCGGTGGACCTGATACTGCAACGTGCCGGCCGGCTTCACCGCCATGCCGGCCGTCGCCGCCCACCGGGTCTGGCAGACCCGGAGATCTGCTGGCTCGCTCCCTCAACGGACGAGGGCGGCATCCCGGCGTTCGGTGCGAGCGTTTACGTCTACGAACCGTATGTTCTCCTTCGCACGTGGTTGTTGTTTCAGGGTCAGGAGAAGGTTCGCCTTCCGGAACAGACCGAGTCGTGGGTCGAGACTATATACGGCGACGATAGCCGCCTCACCGTTCCCATGGAATTCCAGGAGGCCTTGGAGCAGTTTCGCGAGAAGCAAGAGACCCACCGCTGCCATGACGAGCAGAAGGCCGAGAGCGTGCGCGTTCCGAGCCCGAAACGAAGTCGAAGTTTCTTCCGTCGAATCCGCGTCTCGCGGGAGGACGACGCTGAATACCTGACACGTTTGGCCGATCCCACCGTCAGTATTATCTGTGTCCACGAGAACGCCAACGGCCTTTCCCTAACACCTGACGGAGACGACATCCTCGATCTCGATGCGAAGCCAAATACCGCTCGCGTGAGGCGGCTGCTGCAGCAGTCCATCCGGGTCGGCAATCGGTTCTGGTATGAGCACTTCATGCAGCAGGCAACGCCAGCGGTCTGGAGGAATGTCGCAATCCTTAGGTCGTGTCACCTGGCCTGCTTCCGTGATCGAGAAATCGAAGCCAATGGCAGGAGGTTGCGTATCGACGAAGAGTTGGGGCTGTACGAGGTAACGGACGCCTAAGAGCGCGAAAAGGAGCGGACATGAACTTCGATCTTATCGACGAGCCTTGGCTTCCCTGTATTACGTCCGCCGGGCAACGCAAGCAAGTTGGCCTTAGGGAAGCCTTAGCCGAGGCCCATGATCTCATGACACTTCGAGACACCTCGCCTCTCGTGACTGCGGCACTGCACAGGGTTTTGCTGGCTTTGCTGCACCGTGCGTTTGATGGCCCACGCAGCGAGGACGACTGGCGGCAGTTTTACGGCGGTGGTCGTTTCGACGCTGGAGTAATCGACACCTACCTCGGTAAGTGGTCCCGCCGCTTCGACCTGTTTGATGATGCGCACCCCTTCTATCAGGTAGGTGGGTTTGAAGTTCTCTCGGGTAAGTCCAAACGTGCTTCGCCGACGCCTGCCACGAAGATGATGCATGAGATTGCCGGTGGAAACAACCCCACGCTCTTCGACCACACCTTTGACTCAGAAGGCCGGCCGCTGTCACCGGCTCAATCTGCACGTGCGCTGGTGACGGCACAAGCATTCGGCCTTGGAGGGCTCGCAGGCGGTGGCCGGCCGAATTTCAAACACGCACCTCTTGTAAGAGGCGTGATGACTCTTCTTAGGGGCCACACGCTGTTTGAGACCCTCATGTTGAACCTCCTCATTTACGATGACGACGAGCCCATAGAAGGCCAAAGGCTTCAAGAGGACTCCCCCGCATGGGAAAGAGATGCACCGACCAGACTACGCGAACGCAAATGCACGGGCTATCTGGATCTGCTGACTTGGCAGAGCAGGAGGGTTAGGCTGTTGCCAGAGGACCGTGGTGTGCGCTGGATGTTCTACGCGCCGGGGGAGGGTTTCCCTAGCAGGGGCGCGAGTGTTGCGAGGCCCCCTGACCCTATGTGGTTTTACCGGCTCGATGATGATGAGATGGCCGTGGTCCGCCTAAGCCAGGACCGGGCGTTATGGCGGAACAGTGATAGCCTTTTCGCGTTCTCGGCTCAAAACCGTCACCGGGACCAACGCCCGTTAGCGTTTCAGCAGGCTGCCTACCTAAAGGGAGACGGCAGTCTTACGCAGAGCGATCTGTGGCGATGTGCCCTTTTGGGCTTGGCTACCAACCCCGAGCGAGCGGCTGATGTAAAACGCTGGGCCCACGAAGACCTGCCCGTTCCTTCCGAACTCCTGGAGGATGAAAACCTCGTCAACCTGCTCCGCGCCGGGTTGCAGAAGTCCGAGAGCACCGGGTCCTGCCTCCGGGGGGCGCTCGACTGCCTCGCCCAGAACCTCCTGAAACCCGCCAAGCCGCCCAACCCGTGGCCGAAACTCTCCAAACAGCAGAGGCAGGACGCCGCCCAGATTCGCGACTCGCTCCAGGGGTTGCCGCGCTTCTGGGGATCGCTGGAACTGCCGTTCAAGAGGTTCCTTTGCGACCTCCCGAAGAATCCGGAGCCGGCTGTGGCCCAATGGTTGGACCAGGCCAAATGGCAGGCCCGCCGTGCCTTTGGCGAGGCCGCCTCAAGTGCCATGGGCAACGGCGCCCGCGAACTCCGGGCTCGCGTGGCTGCAGAAGGATATCTCAAGAACCAATTGGCAAAGATCACCGTCGAACCGGAAGGAGGCGACACATGACGGACGAACAGAAGACATCGAGGGAACCCCATGTGCAGTTTGTCTCATTCCTTCTCGGCCTGGCCGCCCGTGAAGACCGCGGTGCGCTGGCGGCCCTCCGCCGCGGCCTCGGCAAGGAAAGAGAGCCGCCCGCCGAGATGCTGCGTCTCGTGTTTCGCCACCTACCGCCCGAGAGGCCATGGGAACATCACTGGTACTACACGGTGGCGGCCCTGTTCGGCCTCTATCCCCATTCCGGCGGCCGGGGCAACCTGGGCGACACCTTTCGCCGCCTGGGTGATCACGAGAGCGCCCAGAAGCGTTTCATCGCGCTGCTCGACGCCCATCCCGACGACTTGCCCTACCGCCTCCGCCAGGCCATCGCCTTGGCCAAGTCGCACGATGCACCGGTCAACTGGTTCCAGTTGCTGGAGGACCTGCTGCACTGGCGGACCGAGGACCGCCGTGTCCAGCAGAAGTGGGCCCAGGCGTACTGGGCCCCGCAGAAGGCATCGACTGAGAACGAGGCCCGTGACGTATCGCCGGCCGCCGCCGACGCAGAGAAAGGAGCCTGACCATGTTCGTTGAACTGCACCTGATTCAGAACTTCGCCCCGTCGTGCCTGAACCGCGATGACACGAACACCCCCAAGGACTGTGAGTTCGGGGGCTACCGGCGGGCGCGCGTGTCCAGCCAGTGCCTCAAGCGGTCCATCCGAACGTCCGAGCAATTCAAGAAAGCTCTTGCTGGCCACCTATCAGATCGCTCCCTGCGCTTCCCGCAACTGGTGGTCAATGCACTGCAAAGCAAGAAACTGGATGAAAAGGCCCTCAAGGCAATCGGATCGCAATTGGAGAAGATTGCGAAGAAGGAAAGCAAAGGTGACGGTTCGGAAGCGCCAAAGTCAGAACGCGATGATAGGGAGTTCAAGACACCTCAGATCATGTTCTTTACGAGTGAAGAGGTGCAAGAGTGTGCTGAGAGGATCGAGGCTCTCCTCAAGAGCGGAACGAAGCCGAAAGACATCGTCGATACGAAGAACCGGCGACTGAAAGATGGAGAGCCACTGCCAATACCCCGCACGGTGGACATTGCCCTCTTCGGGCGCATGATTACGTCCAACGCATTCATGGACATCGACGCCGCCTGCCAGGTTGCCCACGCCATCTCCACCCACTGCGTGGACATGGAGATGGACTTCTACACCGCTGTTGATGACCTCAACCCCAAGGAAGAAACCGGCGCCGGCATGATGGGTATCGTCGAGTTCAACTCCTCCTGCTTCTACCGCTACGCCGTCCTCGACGCGTGCCAGTTGGCCGAGAACCTCGGCGGTGACGCCGACCTCGCCCGCAAGGCCGCCCAGGCGTTCGTCGAAGCCGCCATCTACGCCATCCCCACCGGCAAACAGAACTCCATGGCCGCGCATAATCCGCCGGTCTATGCCCGGCTCGTTGCCCGCGACGGCGCTCCTCGCTCGCTGGCCAACGCCTTCATCGCCCCTATCCGCCGCAGCGACGAAAGGGACCTGGCCCTTGCCTCCATCGAGGCCCTCGAGAAACACGCCGCCGACCTCGACCGCATGTACGGCACCGGAGGTGTCAAGTGCGACGTGGCGGCCTCCACCTACGAAGGCCACGGCGACAAGACCGTCCAGGACCTGGTTGCCGCCGCGGGGGAGGTGATGGGATGAACGTCCTGCTGATGCGTCTCGCCGCCCCCATGCAATCGTGGGGTACGCAGAGCCGATTCACCGAGCGCGATACCGGCCGCGAACCGTCCAAGAGCGGCGTCATCGGTCTCGTCAGCGCCGCTCTCGGCCGGCCGCGCGACCAGTCGCCTGAGGACCTGACCCGCCTCCGCATGGGCGTCCGCGTGGACCGGGAGGGCACCATCCTCCGCGACTTCCACACCGCCGGTGGCGGCTCCTGGCTCGGCCAACCCTACGGCGTAGCCAAGGCGGATGGCTCCTCCATCACCGCCAAGAGCGCCGCCAAGGCCACGGTCATCTCCAACCGCTACTACCTCGCCGATGCCATCTTCCTCGTCGGCCTCGAAGGTGAGGACGCGGACCTCCTTGCCTCCATCGACACCGCTCTTGCCGCCCCCCGCTGGCCCCTCTTCCTCGGCCGCAGGGCGTTTCCGCCGGCCGAGCCGGTCCGCCTCCCTGATGGGCGGCGGTCCGACGCCACCCTGGAAGGCGCCCTCCGCGCTTGGCCTTGGCTTGCAGCCAACCGTTCCGGCCGACGGCAGGACCAACCCGAATCCCTGCGCCTGGTGATCGAGTGCCCTCCCGGCCAGCAAGGCGAACCCCGCCAGGACGTGCCCCTTTCGTTCCGCTCAGACGCCCGCGACTTCGGCGTCCGACACGTCCGCGAGGCCTGGGTGT
>Ga0180434_10006420_pt1 | contig 13552 bp, 11 predicted proteins | sample SS_ome_7_FD_132453 | JGI IMG/M metagenome (GOLD analysis project Ga0180434, IMG submission 132453) | Hypersaline lake sediment archaeal communities from the Salton Sea, California, USA - SS_1_D_2 metaG | ecosystem: Environmental > Aquatic > Non-marine Saline and Alkaline > Hypersaline >... | reverse complement strand
CGGCCGCTTTACTGGAAGATCCAGAAAAAGTACTGCGGGGGCGGGTCGCTCTATGACCTGGCAAGCCATGTTATAGACCTTACCAGGTTCCTTATGGGCGATTTCAAGAAAGTCTTCTCAAGGCTGGAGATATTTACCAAGAAAAGGCCGCTTCCGGGAAAACCGGGAGAGTTTGGGGAAGTTGACGTAGATGACCTGGCTCTTATCATGTTCGAATCCCAGAACGGCTGCATAGGGACCATTGAAGGATCAAAGGTGGCCACAGGAGCCAATGATGAATACCGTATTGAGATACATGGTGAAAAGGGGGCAATCAAGTTTAACAGTATGCAGCCAAACTTCCTGGAGGTATATGATACCAGGGATGCCGGAGAGCCTATAGGCGGCAGGAGGGGCTTTACTGCCATAGAGACAGTACAGAGATATCCCCAGCCGGCTACCCAGTTCCCCGGACCCAAGTTTTCAGTGGGCTGGATGAGGTATCATTCCGGAAATGCATTTGATTTTATAACCAATGTGGCAGAAGGAAAGAAACCTGTTTCAGACATACATTCCGGGTATAAGGTGCAGGAGGTGCTGGAAGCCAGCATGATATCCAATGATGAAGGCAGGTGGGTGGAACTTCCTATTGAAAAATAAGTCTATATAATCGATAATCTTAAAAATTATCAGCAATAAAAGGGAACCCATAGAAAGGAAGACCTAAATGCTAAGAAAGATCGAATGCTTCATCCAGCCGTCACAGCTGGACAAGATCAAAGATGCTCTTATTGAAGCAGGCGTAGATGGGATGTCCGTATCAGAAGTGGAGGGATTCGGCAGGCAAAGAGGCCGGCTGAATGGAGAGAAACCCTCAAAGGAAGTCAAATTCCGAAAAAAGACCAAGCTTGAGATAGTGGTAGACGAAGACATCGTAGATGAGGTGACCCGCCTTATCGTCGCTCTTGCCCGCACAGGAAAGATAGGAGCAGGAAAAGTTTTCATACTGCCGGTAGAGGATGCCATCCGTGTCCGTACATCGGAATCAGGGAAATCGGCTATCTTGTAAAGACTTAAGCAAAAACTAAATAGAAGAGGATTTGACTATGATAGAAAATGACGCATCAAAAATTACTCCAGACAGCCTGAAGCAGAAAAAATCAGTATGGGACATGACCAAAGACCGTCTGGATTATGTTATGGAAGACCTTAAGATCTCTAAGGGTCTTAAGGAATATATCAAAGAGCCCAGGAAGGTAGTGGAAGTAGCTGTTACCGTAAAAAGGGACAAGGGAGATATTGATATATTCAAAGGCTGGAGGGTGCAGCACAATACAAACAGGGGACCAGCCAAGGGAGGCATACGCTACCATCCTGATGCAAATGTTGATGAGATAAAAGCGCTGGCACTGCTGATGACCTTAAAATGTGCTGTAACCGGCATCCCTTTTGGCGGAGCCAAAGGAGGTGTCGCGGTAGACCCCAAACAGCTTTCCCAGGCCGAACTGGAGAACCTTACCCGCCGATACACCTTTGAGATCATAAACATAATAGGTCCCGAACGGGATATACCTGCTCCTGATGTAGGCACCAATGCCAGAGTCATGGCCTGGATAATGGACACCTATTCCACAGACAAGGGCTATGCCGTACCAGGAGTGGTGACAGGTAAACCCATAGCCCTGGGAGGAAGCCAGGGAAGAGAAGAAGCTACCGGCAGGGGAGTGGTATATTCGCTCTTATCTGCCTTAAAGGTGCATAAAATAGACTCCACTGATCTGAATATTGCTGTACAGGGATTCGGCAATGTGGGCTCCAATGCTGCTAAAATACTGCATGATCTGGGCTTTAAGATAATTGCCATATCAGATGTGGGAGGCGCCATATACAATAAATCGGGGATAGATCCCCATAAGGCCTATATACATACCGAAGAGACGGGCACTGTGGCCGGATACAGGGATGCCGAAAATATGGACAGGGATGACATATTCTCTGTCGACTGCGATGTATTTATCCCGGCTGCCCTGGAAAACCAGATCAAGAAGTCTAATGCAGGCGAGATCAAGGCAAGGTTTATCGCCGAGGGCGCCAATGCCCCCACTACCCTGGAGGCAGATAAAATACTCAATGACAGGGGTATCTTTATTATCCCGGATATCCTTTGTAATGCCGGTGGGGTGACAGTATCATACTTCGAATGGGTACAGGGTAATCTGTCTTATTTCTGGTCCAAACGAAAGGTGGATCTGTCGCTAAGGGATATCATGGAGAAGGCTTTCTACGAAGTCTATCAGGTGTCAAAGGAAAGGAAAGTGGATATGAGGCGGGCTGCCACCATCCTGGGAGTTGAGAGGGTGGCGGAGGCTGTTGAACTCAGGGGGATATATCCGTAGCCATTATTAAGGGTTCCAGGATAGTCAGGAAATGCCTGCAAAGCCTTATAACAGGTCAGCATGATACTCCTGGAGCGACTTTACCGTAGTCTCGCCTGTCAGCCTGGCCTTGATCCCATTAGCTGTGGCAACTGCCGCAGTTGTAGTGATAATATAAGGTATTTTATATGCAATAGCAGCCTTCCTGATATAAGAGTCATCATGATGACTCTGCTTGCCTATGGGTGTATTGATGATCAACTGGATATCATTATTTTTTATGGCATCGATTATATTTGGCCTGCCCTCATAGACTTTGAGTATCTTATCTGCTTTTATATCATTGTCCATCAGATGCCTGCAGGTACCATCTGTTGCTGTTATTTTGAAACCTAGCTGATAGAATAATCTGGCGGCTTCAGTGATATGAGCTTTATCCGCATCGGCAACCGTTATAAGTACAGTACCTTCTGAAGGCAGAGGCTGCTGGGTAGCTTCCTGAGCTTTAAAAAAAGCCAGGCCGAAAGAGTCTGCCAATCCAAGCACCTCACCGGTTGAACGCATTTCCGGACCCAGCAGGGGATCTACCTCCTGGAACATATTGAAGGGAAAGACTGCTTCCTTGACCCCAAAGTGGGAAATTGGTTTTTTGACTAAGTTCAGATCAGCCAGTTTTTTTCCAAGCATGATCCGGGTTGCCAGCCGGGCCATGGGGATATTGCAGACCTTCGAGACCAATGGAACAGTCCGCGATGCCCGGGGATTGGCTTCCAGTACATATACTATATCTTCGGCGATAGCATACTGCATATTCATCAGGCCCACCACGTTCATCTCGATAGCGATCCTGCGCGTATAGTCATTGATGGTATCAATATGTTTTCGGGGTATTGATACAGGAGGGATAACACAGGCTGAATCACCGGAATGAATCCCCGCATATTCAACATGCTCCATTACCGCCGGAACAAAGGCATCATCTCCGTCGGCAATGGCATCGGCTTCAGCCTCTATGGCATTTACAAGGAATTTATCGATTAAAATGGGCCTCTCAGGGGTGACTTCGACAGCCGCACCGACATACTCGCGGAGCATATGGTCATCATGTATGATCTCCATCCCGCGGCCGCCAAGGACATAAGATGGACGGACCATCAGGGGGTAGCCGATCCTTTCAGCTATCATCAGCGCCTCGTCAAGATCGCTTGCCATGCCTGATTCTGCCATGGGTATGTGAAGACGCTCCATTATTTCCCGGAAGCGGTCACGGTCTTCAGCCAGGTCAATAGTCTCCGGGGATGTGCCTATGATCCTGACACCGGCTTTCTCAAGCTGTCCTGCGATATTCAGCGGAGTCTGACCTCCAAACTGCACTATGACACCCTCAGGCTTTTCCTTTTCATAGATGCTCAGGACATCCTCAACGGTAAGTGGTTCGAAATACAGCTTGTCTGATGTGTCATAATCGGTCGATACTGTTTCAGGGTTGCAGTTGACCATGATTGTTTCCAGACCTTCGTCCCTGACTGCGAAAGCAGCATGGACACAGCAATAGTCGAATTCTATTCCCTGGCCGATCCGGTTAGGGCCGCCGCCCAGGATCATGATCTTTCTGTTTTTACTGGTTTCAATTCTATCCGGAGCATTATATGTTGAGAAATAATATGAGGCATTTTTTACACCGCTGACCGGTACCGGTTCCCATCCTTCTGTAACACCCAGCTTTATCCTCTGGCTGCGTATCGAATCCTCACCCAGGCCTAAGATCTTTGCCAGGTATCTATCAGCAAAACCGTCTTTTTTGGCCTGTATCAATAAAGCATCTGGAATGGACTTGCCTTTATAGGCAAGAAGCTTCTCTTCAAGCTTCACTAATTCGGCCATCTGTTCAATAAACCACTTCTTGATATGTGTTCTTTCATTAAGCAATTCGATGGGAGCACCTTTGCGTATGGCTTCATACATGATAAACTGGCGTTCGCTGGTGGGAGTGCTCAGGCGCACCATCAATTCATCCAGGGAAAGGGTGTTGAAGTTTTTAACAAATCCCAATCCGTATTGTCCATTTTCCAGAGAACGGATAGCCTTCTGGAAAGCTTCTTTATAATTCTTTCCTATGCTCATGACCTCGCCCACAGCCCGCATCTGGGTACCCAGTTTGTCTTCGGCTCCTTTGAATTTCTCAAAAGCCCAGCGGGCAAACTTCACAACCACATAATCTCCGGCGGGTGTATATTTATCCAGTGTCCCGTCCCGCCAGTATGGGATCTCATCCAGGGTGACACCGCTGGCCAGCATGGAAGAGATCAGTGCAATGGGAAATCCTGTTGCCTTTGAAGCTAAGGCGGATGAACGGGAGGTCCGTGGATTTATCTCTATTACAACTATCCGGCCGGTTTCAGGGTCGTGGGCAAACTGTATATTAGTCCCCCCGATCACTTCAATTGCTTCTACAATAGCATATGCATATTTCTGAAGACGCTTCTGGAGATCATCATCAATAGTCAGCATGGGAGCAGTGCAGTAAGAATCGCCGGTATGGATACCCATAGCATCCACATTCTCAATGAAACAGACGGTGATCTTCTGGCTTTTTGCATCCCTTACAACTTCCAGCTCCAGCTCTTCCCATCCCAGGACAGATTCCTCGATCAAGATCTGATGCACAAGGCTGGCTGCCAGCCCCCTGGCTGAAACTGTCCTCAACTCGTTTACATTATATACAAGACCCCCGCCGGTGCCGCCCATGGTATATGCAGGACGGATGACAACAGGATAACCAAGGTCACCGGCAATGGCTTCAGCTTCTTCGGGGCTGAAAGCCGGCATGCTCCTGGGCATCTCTATACCCAGTTTATTCATCGTCTTCTTGAATTCGATCCTGTCTTCGCCGCGTTTTATTGCATCCACCTGCACACCGATGACTTTGACGCCGAATTTATCCAGGATGCCGGCTTTTGCCAGTTCCGACGAAAGATTTAAACCGGTCTGACCGCCGAGATTAGGCAGTAAAGCATCAGGCTTTTCCTTCTCTATTATCTTGCTTATAGTCTCAAGGTTCAGGGGCTCAATATAGGTCACATCTGCCATGCCGGGATCTGTCATGATGGTGGCAGGATTAGAATTTACAAGCACGATCTCGTACCCAAGTTTTCGGAGTGCTTTACAGGCCTGTGTACCTGAATAATCGAATTCGCATGCCTGGCCGATAATTATAGGTCCGGAACCGATGATCAATATTTTATGGATGTCGCTGCGTTTTGGCATTTTAAGCTCCTGTATAAATGAAAGAACCGTAGTTTGAAAAAAATTAAACTATAAAACAGATAGGCTGTCAAACATAACTTGAAAAAGCTAATTACCAACTGTATAATCCCAGAAAATAGTCACAAATTATGTATAATACTGGTCACGGGGGATAAATATGGGAAGACAAGTAAGTATCATGCCTTGCCTGGACATGCAGGATGGAAGGGTAGTGAAGGGTGTTCATTTTGTTGACATCCAGGATGCCGGAGATCCGGTGGAGTGTGCAGAAGCTTACTGCAGGGCAGGAGCAGATGAACTTGCACTTCTTGATATCACAGCGACAATCGAAAACAGGCCGACAATGTTGGAAATTGTTAAGAAAGTAGCCACAGTTACCACGATCCCCTTTACTGTAGGTGGAGGAATTTCAGATGTTGAATCTGCTGCAAAGGTGCTTGATGCCGGAGCCGATAGCATATCAACAAGTAGTGCCGCCTTTAGAAATCCTGAGATGATCAAAGAGATGGTAAAGGAATTTGGCCCAAAAAAAGTAACCGTGGCCATAGATGTAGATGTCAACAGGGCAATGCCATCCGGTTATGAGGTCTATATTGACGGCGGAAGGACAAAGACAGGAGCCGATGCAGTCGAATGGGCAAAAAAAGTCGATGGCCTGGGCGTTTCGGTGATCTTGCCTACCAGCAAGGCAGGGGACGGTTCACGGACAGGTTATGACCTTCCGGTTATCAAAGCTATGGCCGATGCCTGTTCAGCCTCCATTGTGGCATCCGGCGGCGCCGGTAAGATGGAACACTTTTTGCAGGCTGTCGAGGCGGGGGCAACAATTCTTCTGGCCGCATCAGTATTCCATTTTAACATTATTGATATAAAAGAATTAAAAAGTTATCTGCGATGTAAGGGTGTCAAAGTCAGAGATATTTGATTCTTTAGCGCCTGCTCTTAATATAATCTGAACCGTAGTCTATAAGCCGGTATACAGGTAAATAAGACCTACCCTGAAATCATATTTTATAGTCTATAAAAATAGTAGTAATTATTCTTGACAAATGATATAAAAATAGTATCATTTTAGATGTGAACACTGATGAAGCTAATAACCAGAGAAATAGATTATGCAGTAAGAGCCCTGAAGTATATTGCTGAATCCGGCAGGAACAGGATACCGGTAACTGAACTGGTAGACATGCTGGGAATAACCAGGCCCATGCTTAGAAGGATAATGCAGAAAATGGCAAAGGATCACATAGTAGAATCATATAAGGGAAATAATGGCGGATTCAGCCTTAATAAGAGGCCGGAAGATGTATACCTTATCGACCTGGTCCAGGTCTTTCAGGGAAAGTTCAGCATGAATGAATGCGTCCTTAACCGGGAAATATGCCCCAACAGGGATAGCTGCATACTGAAGAGAAAAATAGATGATATCGAGAAAGATGTAAAAAAAAGATTACAGTCCATCAGCTTAAGCTCGCTGATGGATGATAAGGGAGAGAAGAAATGGCAAAGAGAGACATAATAACCATAGATGAAAAAAAGTGCACCGGTTGCGGGAATTGCATACCCGGCTGTCCCGAGGGAGCCCTGCAGCTGATAGACGGTAAGGCCAGGCTTATAAGCGACCTTTTCTGCGACGGCCTGGGAGCATGCATAGGAGAATGCCCGGAAAATGCCATATCCGTGGAGAACCGGGAAGCAGAACCTTATGATGAGGCAAGGGTTATGGGAAATATAGTAAAACAGGGCAAAAACACTATAAAAGCACACCTTAGACATTTAAAAGACCATGGGGAGACAGAGCTATTAAAACAGGCTTCCGATTACCTGGAGGAAAAAGGTTTCGAAAATCCACTGGAGGGAGAAGCAGAAGAAAAACTTCCCTGCGGCTGTCCCGGCTCCAGCGTAAGGGACATGAGGGATGAATCCGAAGAGGAAGAGGATGCCGGAGGTGCCAGGCAGAGGTCGGAACTCAGGCAATGGCCGGTGCAGATAAGCCTGGTGCCGGTAAATGCCCCCTATTTTGAAGGGGCAGACCTTTTGCTGGCGGCTGACTGCGTGCCTTTTGCCTATGGCAATTTCCACAGGGACCTTTTAAAGGACAAGATACTCCTGGTTGGCTGCCCCAAGCTGGATGACGCCGGATTTTACCGTGAAAAGATAAGCGAAATAATAAAGAATAATGACATAAAGTCAGTGACTGTAGCCCATATGGAAGTGCCATGCTGCTTTGGCATGGTAAAGCTTCTGCATGATGCAGTGGCGGCATCAGGCAAGGATATACCTGTTGAGGATATAACCATAAAAGTAGATGGATCGATAAAAGAAAAAATATAGTTATAGGGTGCATATATAATCTTTTGTCATTGGCTTGAAAATACATTAAAATCAGTACTATGACAATTTGACATTCCCCGTCATCTTAAATAGAATCTCTGCATTCATCCAAAAGCGAGGTTTTCTTGAACCGCATAGAAAAAAACATACTGGACCTGGGGAATAAGCGCATAGGGCCGCTCCTGGCCAAGCTGGCCATACCCACTACCATAGGCATGATAGCCAACAGCCTCTATAATGTGGTGGATACCATATTTATAGGCAGGGGAGTGGGCACCCTGGCTATTGCCGGCATAGGGATAGTGTTTCCCATACAGATGATAATAATGGCCATAGCCCAGCTTTTCGGCATGGGGGCCGCATCCATGATCTCCCGAAGCCTGGGGAAAAAGGATTACGGGCGGGCAGCCAATATAGCCGGAAACTCCTTTATCGCCTCCCTGCTATTCGGCACTTTTGCCGCCGCTATGGTATTTATATTTTTAAATCCCATACTGAGAGCATTTGGAGCTACTGAAAATATTCTTCCCTATGCCAGGGAATACCTTTCTGTGGTCGCTTTCGGCTTTATATATTTCCCCTTCCTTGTATCCAGCAATAATATTGTAAGGGCTGAAGGAGACGCAAAAAATGCCATGGTGGTGATGCTTCTGGCCACCGGTATAAATACCGCCCTGGACCCGGTATTTATCTTTGTGCTGGGCCTGGGCATCAGGGGCGCTGCCTATGCAACCATAATCGCCCAGTTTTGCGGATTTACCTATATAGTACTTTATTATGCTCTTAAGAGAAGCTCACTTTCCATCAGGATGCATCACTTCAGGCTTAAGTTTGCCATACTGAAGGAGATGATAAGCCTGGGTTTTGCCTCGTTTATAAGGCAGGTAAGCATGAGTATCCTGATAGTGGTAGTAAACAATTCCCTTAAGTTATATGGCGGGGATATTGCAATTGCCGTTTTCAGCGTGGTAAACCGGGTTATAATGTTTGTGACTATGCCGCTTTTCGGGGTAGTAATAGGATCCCAGCCCATGATAGGGTTTAATTATGGTGCAGGCAGGTTTGAAAGGGTTAAGGAGACGCTCAGGACATCAGTTGCCGCCACATTTGTCATAGGGCTGGTATTTTTTATCCCGTTTATGATAATACCGGACAGGATAATAGGGCTTTTCAGCACGGATGCCGCCCTTATAGAAAGCGGCATATTTCCCTTCCGGATGATAGTGCTGCTTTTTCCGCTGGTAGGCTTCCAGGTGATAGGGGCCGGGTTCTTCCAGTCCATAGGGAAGGCAGTGGAGTCAATAGCGCTCTCGCTTACCAGGCAGGTCCTTTTCCTGATACCATTGATACTGCTTCTTCCCCTGGCAATGGGCATAAGCGGTATCTGGATATCATTTCCCATAGCTGACTTTCTTTCCATCGCAGTGACCGGGATACTCCTGGCAATGGAGATAAAAAAGATAAATAAGCTGGAGCCCGTGAATTCGAAAACGATATGACCTGGCTGCAGGATGCGGGAATAGTTTATAAAGGTCTTTACGTATACAGGAAGATGTGCGGCCCGCCTCCGGAGGTAAAAACTTTCCGGCTTAGATGGATAAATCCACTGGCAAAAGTTTTTTTAAAGCAAAATCCATAGCTACAAAAAATTTTTTATCCGGCTGGGCGGTTAAGATTTAAATTTTTTAATTGCAGAAAAACTTGTCTGTAATTTTTAATCCAGGCCATATCTTTAGGATCTTCTAAAAATCTGCCAATATCTTTCAGAATAAAATCAGGTTCGATCTGTGATACTTTCTCTTCTATCCTTTTAAAAATTTCTTTCTCATCTAAGAACTTCTCTTTTGTTCTGGATTGCTTCATACCTTCATTTAAATAGGTAATGTTAATGTTAATTTTCTGACTTAAATACCAGATAAGGTCATAATAATCTCTACCCCTTCTGTATGGACGATTTAGAACTGCAAGGATTTTTCCTGCAAAAAGTGTTGGCAAGTCATGTTTTAAGATTGGAAAGATTTCATTATATTTAGCAACAAAGAAGGATTCTCTCTTGCCAAATCTTATATCAACAGGATTTGTATCTACTTCTAATTTAATATGAAGCCTCTGGCCTTTCACCCTGGACAAACCCAGCATATCTAAAAGATCAACGATTTTTATAAATGTTTTTTGTACAATCTTATCTTGACTTACATTAATTTCATTTTTTATATTTCTTAGCATCAGGTCTTTTTGAATAATAAGACTCAGTTTTTTGAAGTCATACTCACTTGATCTGATATCTAATGTAAAGTCTAAATCCTCTGAATATCTCTTCAGGCTATGACATAATCTAAGACATGTTCCTCCCATAAATGAAAGAAAGCGGCCAAATTTTGAGTGATATATGCTTTCTAAAACTATTATTTGGAGATATTCTCTTGAAGCATTAATTAATTCCTCTGATGTGATTAAAGGATTTTCTCTTTTCAAACCCTCAATTATTTTTAATATTTGCTGCATATTCTTCGAGACTCCTTAGCAGGACTGTTAATTTTTTGACATTAAATTTTTCCAGGAAGCTATATGCTTTGGAAAAATCTACTTCATCTAAATTCTGGAATCTCTGTTCTTCCCAGAATTTAAAATTTGGAACGAAATATTTGGTATTAAAGTAAAAATAATCGACCAGAGCCTTCTCTCTCTCAGCAATTAATGTCACAGTATCGAAGCCAAAGAATGCATCTGCCTTAATCTTATGATAAATGAATTGACCGAACACTGTATCAAAAGTCCTGCTTGTTTTAGTAGTGATCATGGTCATGCTAAAAGGGACATCAGGGATGATACCATAAATACTAAGAGCATATTCAAGGCTGATATAAGATGGAAAATAAAGATACTTAGCAATTTCCACCTTATTGATTTGAACATCAGAATATGCATATAACCCCTTCTTTATGGAAATCAAATCTCCTGATTTTACCCATTGATGTAACTGCAGTTTAAGAACTTCGGGAGACGTTTCAAATGCAACAAGCTGGGCTTCTGCCTTTGAAAATATATTTTTTTTCATTTTCTTTTTGAATTCTTTAAATTTCATTACATATCATATAGTTATATATAATTATAACTTACTGAAATATAATAACATAAAAATAGTCTTTTTGAAGTATTTTCTAAAAAATACATAGCTTTGCTATCTCCTTCTTTGTTATGTGATATTGTTCCTTTCTTTCCATAGGTGATAATTTTTCTGAACAAAGCTGATTTCAATGCCCTGTCAGCCCAGCCTGATTCATTTTTAATATCTTCCTGGTTTATACAGTCATAGCATCACATGTAATATTTTGAATAAAGCGGGTAAGTGGAAATTGAAGTGGTTAAGAAGATACTTGATCACCTGGGAATATATGAATTTGGTAAAAAGAGAGCTCCACCCAGGGTAGCAGAGGATTCCGAAGAGTTTGATGAGTATATTATTGATGACTATATAGACAGTGACCATGTGTGCTAAGGTTTTTATCGGGTGGTATTATATGAGTCTGCCGCAATATATGGGCTGATATAAGATTTTATTTGTTCTTTCTTCTATTCCATGTTTTTTCCAGTCAGTTTCTCCAGCCGGAGGTTGTTTTTATGTCCGATAATCACCAATTTGTCGATTGGCGGGGGATTATAGGTTGGAGACTGGTAAGGAAATTCTTATGAGTTTAATCTTCTTGTGCCATATCCGCCCTGGCACTGTTATTATATTGGCTATAAATTTCCACACTTTGCAGAAATCACTCTTCTTTTGGTATTATGATGCATACATAGCTTGTAGTAACCGAATTACCCGAAAATACTATAACACTAAACCCGAAAATACTATAATTAAAAACCCGAAATTACTTAAATCTAAATTGAATTTTGTTTGAATTGAGAATACAATAAATATGGGTGATCATATGGCAGGGAAATATTTACCAAGGCTTATAGACAAAACAATAGATTTTTATTTAGAGACTTTCGGGGCGATACTTTTAGAAGGTCCGAAGTGGTGTGGGAAAACTACCACAGCATCAATCCACTCAAAAAGCATTCTTAAAATGCAGGATCCGGACCAAAGTAAGAACTTTATGAAAATTGCGGATGCGAATCCTTCTATATTGCTTGAAGGTGAGACCCCAAGACTAATAGATGAGTGGCAAATGGCACCAGTTCTTTGGGATGCAGTTCGTTCCGAAGTCGATAAAAGGGAAATTCCCGGCCAATATATCCTTACAGGATCGGTCACACCGCCAAAGGATTCTGTTATGCATACCGGAACCGGAAGGATAGCCAGGCTGGCTATGCGGACGATGAGTCTTTTTGAAACGGGTGATTCGAATGGATTAGTTTCACTAAAATCACTTTTTGAAGGAAAACTCCAAATCAGTGCCCAATCAAAATTAACAATTAAAGATCTTACTTTTTTGGTTTGCCGGGGAGGGTGGCCGCAAGCGGTAGGAAAGAGTGAGAGGTCGTCTCTGCTTATAGCGAACCAATATGTGAAGTCTATCTATAACAATGATTTATTAAAACAGGCAGGCATCACAAAAGATCCAAAGCGCATGCAGGCTGTCCTTCGTTCTTATGCGAGGAACATAGAGACACTTGCATCAAATAAAGTGATACTGGAAGACATCAAGAGCAGAGATGTCGGTATTTCCGAAGCGACACTTTATTCATATTTTAATATTTTGGAGAGACTATTTATCATTGAAGAAACGAGCGCCTGGGCACCCAGGGTAAGATCAAAGACAGCACTTAGAACCTCAAACAAGAAAGGGTTCGTTGACCCTTCAATCGCTGCCGCTATCCTTGGATTAACACCGGATATGTTGCTTAAGGATTTTGAAACGTTTGGTTTTTTATTTGAATCCATGTGTATAAGGGACTTACGTATTTATGCGGAACAACTGGACGGTGAAGTTTTTCACTACCATGACCAGTATGGCCTGGAGAGTGATGCTATTATAAGGTTAAATAATGGAAACTATGCTTTGATTGAAGTAAAACTAGGCAATAAATCTGAAGAACGTGGAGCTAAGAATCTTAAGAAGCTGGAATCGCTTCTCACAAATAACGGTCATCCAGAAACGGCTTTTAAGATGATTCTAACAGGTGGCGAATATGCATACAAGCGTGAAGACGGCGTGCTTGTGGTACCTTTAGGGTGTCTTGGAATATGAGCTATAGAATTTTTAGAAAAAAAATATTGTTTCATAGTGCCTTATACGCACAAGTCATCTTTAATAACAGCCTTACACTGGAGAATATGTAAATACCTGCAAAAAAGAGGATGCAAACCCGGCAGCAGGACTTAACAGGTCCTGGGCCAGGCTCACACAGAAGATATATGAGGTAAATTCGCTAATTTGCCCGGTATGCCGGGGTCAGATGAAGATAATCGCATTATTGCCATTGATGTCTTCAGTGTGGTAGACCGGGTAATAATGTTTGTGACCATACCGCTTTTCGGGGTAGTAATAGGATCACAGTTTAGAAATAGGCATTCATCCTGTTTCTCTATTTTTCAAAAGCTTTTAAAATCTTTGTAATAAAAATAAAATAGATAAATACTTTGCAAT
>Ga0180434_10006418_pt1 | contig 13554 bp, 7 predicted proteins | sample SS_ome_7_FD_132453 | JGI IMG/M metagenome (GOLD analysis project Ga0180434, IMG submission 132453) | Hypersaline lake sediment archaeal communities from the Salton Sea, California, USA - SS_1_D_2 metaG | ecosystem: Environmental > Aquatic > Non-marine Saline and Alkaline > Hypersaline > Sediment... | reverse complement strand
TTGCAATTCAAACAGCGGTCGTGTCTTACCTGCAAAAACAGCGAGCCGTTGCCGAAGGCATTACACCCCTTTACGCATTTGCCGCACCCGATGCAAAGTGATTCGTCGATTGTGTATTCGTAATACGGGTCTTCCACGAAAGTGCGTTTGATTGCACCGTTGGGGCAAAGCTCGTTTTCCGCGCCCGTATCCAACTGCTTTGCCTCCGGCATCAGATAGCCCGTACACAAGTCGCAATAACCGCACATCGCGTAGGCATGCACGCATTTGACCGCCGACTCTTCCAGAACACAATGCGTAGCACAATTGCCGCACGCGATGCATATCTCGGGGTCGATTTGCCAGACTGTGTTTTGACTTTTGGCCCTGCCCGTTACACCACCGGTAAGACCTGCAAGGCCCGCCAAAAATCCGCCTCTTATGCAGCCTCTCAGAAAACGGCGTCGGTTAATAATGTCTTTGGGCTCCTTCATTTTTACTTGTTCCTCAGAACTCGCCCGGCGGATAATGCCTGCGGTAATCCACATTTCTCAAAAGCCTTGCAACCACGGCAAATCCCGTTATTGATACACTTGCCCTCGCGCACAAATCGCCGTGTCTTTGCGAATGACAGGCCGCCGAGCACACCCGACACCCCCAAAGCCAAATATCGCAAAGCACCTGTGAAAAGTTCCCTTCGACTGTATGTCTTTGATATACGGTTTTTCATTACCTCGTCTTTATCCTGTTAAACACCCTTACGGTATTTTCGATTGTGTCTAACACAAGTACCCGCCCTTCGGTATTTACCGCTACGTCGAACCCCCCCGCCCGGCACTGCGCCGGCAAATCACAGATACGCGCCTGCCCGGCTCCAGTCAACTGCTCAGGACCGGCGACCACCCCGACAAAAACGCCGTCGGCGTCGTAAAGTTTTACTCTCTTAAGACCCTTCTCGCATGTAATAAAGCTGTCATCATCAAGAATGGCAAAGTTCACCGGATTGCAGCACCCGCAAAATCCTTCTATATGCGCCGACGCTTTGCCCCACCAAAATTCAAGGTCGCCATTAAATGTATAAGCCTCGATTCGGTGCCGGCCGGGATTGACAACTCGCAACAGCCCGTCTCCGGCAACCGCCAAATCAAAGTAAGGGCTTGGAACGACAAAACCCTGGATACCTTTTTCTTCATCTTTTGTGCCTATGTAGTTGACAATATTGCCGGCTTTATCATAACGAACCACAACCCTGTTACCGGCATCGGCAACAAAAACATTTTCTTTATAAACCGCGATACTCGTCAAAACGGCCTGAGCCCCCAGGCCGGGCCAGCGTGCCAAACGATTACTTTGCCCGTTAAAAATCTCGACATGCTCCTTCAGCCCGACATATATTAAACCATCGTTACCGACCGCAAGACATCCCGGCGGCGTTTCAAGATTAATCCGGTCGAGCATCTCGCCCTGCTCGGAGAAGATTTTTACGGCACTGTCGCCCGCAACATAGAATCGGCCTGGAGAGTTTTTCTGCGCGGCTATAGCCGAAGATTGGGTAAAACCGGTAGAAATTGCCCCGCCTGATTCCTGGTAAATGAGCAGTTCAGGGTCGATTTTGGTTAGCGATTCGATGTCGTAGATAAATTCCTTTCCCAAGCCGCTGCCTTTTTCTCCGATGTAATCCAGACGTAACAATGCAACAACCGCAGTAACAAGGGCAACTGCAATAACACCGAAACTGAGTATCCTTACATTCAATGTGCCGAAGTTTTTTTTCATTGTCGTTGATTCATAAATGAATACTTATAAACCCCTTTTGGGGTTCATTTTACCAAACTAAGTCCTTTCCTGCAATATGCGGCCGGCTAAGGCCCGGTAACATCGAGACATACCATCCTGTTTAAGTCACGCAGAATCAACCTGCCGGACGCAATTACCATTGGACCCCAGGAGTCCGGCCCCTCCAGTATTTTTGCCTCAGCAAGCTGAAAAAAGCCGGTCGGTGAGGCCTCGGCGAGCGTCAGGACTCCCGAATCATTCATCACAAATATCAAGCCGTCTGCGATGATGAAGGGCCCGAGGCCGAATTTATGCGCACTGGTACTGGCCCAAACTACATTGCCCTCAAGGTCGAGGCAGGTAAGTTGTCCGTCCGGTCTGACGCCGTAAATAAATCCTTCGTAAAAAATCGGAGTTTGCTGGTCCGCCCCGAATATCTCCGGCTCAAGCCGGAAAACCTGTTCGGCCTTTATATTTGTCCCCTGTTTTATCAGCTTGAGCATCATGCTGCCCTGATTGTAGCCGGCCGAAAGAAAAATCAAACCGTTACCGACTATCACCGGTGAAGGAATATTCGTTCGCATCTTCCACTCAGTGCTCTCCCAGAGGATGCTGCCGTCGAGCGCCGAAATCCCGACAACACCACCGCTGGCGCAATATACGTACATACGCACACCCTCAAAATCCATCGGCATTATCGAAGAGTGTGTCATCTGCCATTTGTTCGGGTTGGGGCTTTTCCACAGAATTTCACCCGTCCGGCAATCCACCGCTATCATTAACGCATCACCACCCGGAGCGATAATCGCCTTGCCGTTGTCTATGACAGGACACTGCCCGGCGTACCACAGCGGGACCTTTGTGCCGAACTGTCTTACCAAATCCAGACTCCAGAACAATTCACCTGTAATAGAATCCAGGCAGGTAACATGACACTTAGGCCCTAAGGCTACGAGGTATTTATCTGTCACGGCAGGTACGGTCCTGCTCATACCGTGGTTGCGTTTGATTTTCACGGGATATGAATATCGCCATATATCTTTACCGTCCTCAAGAGACATACACCTTACCACGTCGGCCTGCCTGTCGCGGTCGTAATCCAGCACATACACGCGCCCGGCGAGAACCGCCGCACCTGCATACCCTTCCCCGACATCAACACCCCACAAAACCTTTGGTCCGCCTTGCGGCCAGTTTCTCGTAAGTTCGGTTTCTTCGACGCTGATATTATCAAAATTTGGACCCCTGAAACGAGGCCAACTGCCGGTTAACGGAGCGGGCTTTCCATCGAAAAGCTCCAGCTTGCCGGCAAGCTCCTGCGGCTCGCCCCGGTCGGCGGCTTCTTTGGGCGCATTATCACCTCCCGGAACCCGCACAGTCAGCCCGACCGCCGGATCGCTGCGTATCCATAGATACAACAGCACCGCCCCTGCTACCGCCAGAAAAAGCGGGACCAACTTCAGCAGAATTGAATGTCTCATATATCCCTTAGCAACTATTGGTCATTATCAATGCTATGTCGCAGCTTAAACGATAGATGTCATTCTGAGTCCCGGCTCGCCGGAAAAGAATCTCATTTGGACGAGACCAGAACCTTCGCCTTCGGCTCAGGATGACTGTTGATACAGAGCTTTATTCATTTCTCAACGCATCAATAACTCTGCCGCTTAGTGAAACCGTTGCCGCCAGCCATATCCATAAAAGGCCGCTTGCCGCTATTGCGACTATTGTTACCGCAAGCGAAAAATATGGAACCTGTGCCCCCGGCGAACGCAGGACGGGACTAATCGCCACACCCGCTGCAATTATCCCGCACACCAGACCGAACAGCATAAGCGACCCGTATTCGCAGACAACCATTTGTTTAAGCTTTTTTTTGCCGAATCCCACTGCCCGCAGCATCGCCATTTCACCGCGCCTCTCAAGTGCATTCAAAAGCACCACAAGACCGATGCCGACGCTTCCGAGAACCAGACCAAGGCCGCCGAGTAATTCAAAAATGGATAAATAGGTATTCTCAACGGCGTTGAACCGGGCAAGCCGCTGAACCGTATGCGTTATATCCAATCCGAAATCACGCAGCCTGTCTGATAGCTTTTCGCCCACCCAAGCCGGGTCTTTTGCCGCCGTGTCAATCAGGAAGAACCTGTATCCTTCCTCCGAAGGAAAACGCCTAACAAACTCATCCTCGTTGATAACCAGGCTTCCCTGCAAAACGGAATTTTTCAGCATTCCAACCAGCCTGAGCCGAAAATTTCTTCCCTTCTCGTCGGTATAATCAATCTCGTCTCCCAGCCGTTTGCCAAGTGCCCAGATTATCGTTGCATAATCACCGATCGCCGGCACTACACCTGCACCAGTATCGTTGTTAAGCAAATCCCAGCCGGCATCTAAAGCTAATCCTTCAGCCGCCGCCATAAAACCGAAAGCACCTTGACGCTTCAATCGGGCCGGGTCCAACCCAAACAATCGGGGCCTCTGGGCGCGATTTAGATTCAGACAACTGGCATCATCACCGTCGCGTACGCGAAGCCGGACTATATCAACACCTTCCAGGCCCTCCAGACCCAGCGACCTTCGCTCGGCATCGCTGTTTAAGTCCTGAAGAATACCTATACTTGATTCGCCGAGCAGGGTAAAACCTCCCGTCCCTGAATCTTTTATGTGTGAATCCGTTACAGTGTGCTTTCTGTTGGCGCCCACACCGATGACAAGGAAACTTCCCGCTGCAAGCAATCCCACAATTGCCAGACTCCTGCGGCTTCGCCTCGTACAGTTTTGCACCGCCAGTCGGCCGATTGATGTCATTGTTCTGCCCCAACCGCCCCCAATTGCGCCTAACAGAACCGAGGCGATGCCGATTTCGGCAATTAACAGACACGCCGCCGCTCCGAAAAAAGCTCCGCTTTTTTCTTCGGGAGTAATTGCAATAATAACCGCCGCGCCGATTACAGCCGCTATAGCCACCCACAGTCCCGTTTTGCTTTTTCGGGTACTGCTTCTTTCAAAACCCGCCTCCTGCACCCGGCCCAGAAGCACGCGAGCCGGCTGATGAAATTGTTTTCTTAACGACAGCCATATTGCAATAAAAGACACAAGCAGCCCTCCACCGGCACCTGCAAAAAAGCTTGATTGCTCTGCTTGGAAATAAATTGCCGAACCTCCCACAGCCCCCTGCCACACGGTTCGCAGACCATAAATCATCGCCCCGGTGTACATCACCCCGGCTGCAACACCAACGACCGTACCGAGGACCGCTAATATGCCTCCCTCACACAATAAAAGTAACCTGATGAGCTTCGGAGAAAAACCCACCGCCAATAACATTCCGACCTGCCCACTTCTCCTTTCTACACCGAATATGAAAACAAGGCCCATCAAAATCAGCGCCGATGCAATAAGAAACATGCTAAGCCCTAAGAAGAGCTGCCCGAAATCAGTCGCCTCTTGCCCCGCTTTTATCCCTTGTGCACGAACCGGCTGAAAATAAAGACCTGCCGATGAAACGTCAATCGTTTTCAATATCCCTTCGGAAACATCCTCCTCGGACACTTTACCCGACTCATACCTTACGCCGGTTAAATTACCGAACCTGTTGCTCCACATCCTTTGCCCCGCCGACAAGGTAACAAAGGCCTTGGGCCTGCCCCTGTACTTCATCCAGTAGGCCTCGTCTTTGGGGCGTATCTTTTTTACATCAATGGGTATGCCCGGCTCCCAGTCGCGGCAATTGGTCTTATCCGCAAGACCCGGAAAATCAGGCATAAGCTCACCGTCGCCCGCCTCGTCCGTTTTTAATACATCCAACACCCGGAAGGTACTTGCTTTTTCCCGGAGTCTCCGGCCCGGACTCAGGACAAAATAGCTCAGCGAAATCTCATCGCCCGCCTTGGCTTTGATGTCGTCTGCGAGCCATTGGTTTATCATAATTTCATCATCACTCATACCTGCAGGGATAATGTTACTAAAATCGCCGGCTCGACCCACAGCCGTTACGAAAGAATAGGATGTTGTATTGTCATTTAATCGTATTTCGTTTACGAAATATGTCAAAATACCAACTGCATCATCACTTACGTCCAACGCTGAGCGACTTAGCAAATCGTCGATAAATACCCGTCGGCTTGTTATCTCAATTGTTTTTTGGTCGTCCAGCCGTCGAACTTCCAATCCCACGTCGGATATCTTGCAGCATCTTTTTAAGGCCTCATTTGCACCCTCTGCTGTTAAACTATCTCGGTCTGCAGGTGGACTGACCAGGAGTACATTTGCGCCGTCCTGCTGTTGTGATTTCCCCTGAAGCCATCTTAGCGGTACAAATGCGTTCAGCGGTGCAGCATTATCTGCCGCAAGACTAAAGCCGCCGAACTGTGACTTGTCCGCAATACCCTTAACTTTCAGCCGAAAGGCAACAGACAAATCCGAAACCGGCGTCAGCGGTACATCACGCGGCATCAAACCCGGCTTACCGATTCGCAGGACTATCTCATCGCCCACCCCTGCTTTAAGCCTTTGGGCTAATGGTTCGTTCAGGCTCACACTGTCCTGAAGATTCCGTCCAAAAGCAGGGGTGGTTTCTGCCAGACTGTAAAACCGCCGGTCAACGCCGAGAACGTTAATCCGATTGACGCGCCTGGTCCCGTCGCTGTTGGTAATCAAACCCCGCAAATGAAGGACAGGTGCGACCTTTGCATTCAATTGCCCGGCCAAATTATCAGCCAGCCCGGCCCTGAAGAATCTGTTTTGCCCCGCCAGTGCCAGTTCAACATTGCCCAGCCTCACGGTTACAAGCCTTTTAAGACTGTAACGAACCGAATCACCTAAAAAAAGGGCGCCCGACAGTATCGCCGTCGCCGCCGCCACAGATGCAAGAATCCCTGCATTGGTTCGCCGATAAAAGAAAAGACTTGATTTGACCAGCCGTAGAAGGTTCATCAATCCTTTTTCCCGTCCACTAAAACCCCGTTATCCAACGAGAAAATTCTTTCCAGACGCCCGGCCAACTTAACCGAGTGAGTTACCACGACTAATGAAACTTCTTCTGTATGATTCAGTTCGATTAACAACTCGAATATATTGCGGGCGGCGGCTTCGTCGAGAGAGCCGGTCGGTTCGTCGGCCAACAGCAGCTTGGGCCTGTTAATTAAAGCACGTACTACAGCGACCCGTTGCCTCTGACCCCCGGAAAGCTCGCCGGGCCGATGTTTCGACCACTCTTTGAGTCCGACACGTTCCAACAGTTCGGCTGCTCTTTTAGCGGCCTCTTGACTCGAATAGGCCTGTTTGTCCGCAAGTGTCGGTATGAGTACATTTTCCATCACCGTGCATTGCGGCAGAAGGTGATGCAACTGAAAAACAAAGCCGATGTCTTTATTTCGTATCCTTGCAAGCTCATCCTCCCCCAGCCCCGCAAGGTCCTGTCCCTCAAACAGAACGGTACCCGATGTAGGATAATCGAGCGCCCCCATTATGTTAAGAAGCGTGCTCTTGCCGCTTCCCGAAGGCCCGACAACCGCAGCCGACTGACCTGTGCCTACATTAAAATTCACGCCTTTGAGGACAGCAAGTTTTTCGGCCCCGCCGCAGGATTCATAACTTTTGGCCACATCTATCAGCTCAAGCATCTTTGCTCCTTCTTATGACCGCCTGATTACTTGTTCATATATACGCACCATGTTTTGAGCGGTTTGTTTGATATCAAAGTTTTCTGTTACACCCCGTTTGCCTTCTGCGCCTAATTCGAGGGCGTATTCCGCGTCAAGAAAAAACGGTTTTAGTTTGTCCGCCAAAACCTTTGAACCGCCGGGCTCATACAATACTCCTCCCCCGGTCATTTCCAGTAATTCACTGAAAACGCCGATGTCAGGCTCAACAAAAGGAACACCCCCCGCCAGAGCTTCGAGCACATACAGTCCGTAGGCAACGGGTCTCTTCTCCGGAACCGACAGCACAGTTATTTTTCTGAAAAAATCGAGTCGCTCGTTCCTTTCAAAACCCGACCGGAACTCGACATCCCCGATAAAACCGCTTGCCTTGAGGCGCTGCTTTATCCTGCCGAGAAAGGCCTCATCGTTGCTTGTTTTACCGCCGGCGGCTATCAGCTTGATATTTTCTAACCCTTTGCTCTGTTTTAATGTGATGAACGCTTCGATGAGCGTGTCCAGACCCTTGTCGGGAGACATTCGCGAAAGAAAACCTATGGTAGGTATTTTCGGCCCGGACTTTCGCTCCTCGTAGCCTTCTAAGGGTATTCCCGTATAAACAACATGCACCCTGTCCGTACTAAGTTTGAGCCTTTTTTGCATAACGCCGGCATAATATCTGCTGACCGCGATAAATAAATCTATATCCTGAACACGCCTGGCCAGTACATCCCAGGCCTGTTTCGAATAAGGCTCCGCCAGCCCATCCAAAAATCCGTCTTCATCCTGAAGCAGGCACACAACGGGTACATTGAGTCTTTCTTTAATTCTTTTGGCCAGACCTGCAAGCAATGCGTTTGAAAGACAAACAACATCAGGCTTATTCTCCGACTGCTTTAGCCAGGTTATGAGCCTGTCCAATTCCTTTTCCTGCCTGCCGTCCTCACCCCGCAGCATCGACATCGTAGTCTCGCCAAGGTCTTTGGCACTGGTCATACCCGCCATTTTGCCGACCCACTCCAAAAGCCCCGGACGGTCAAACAACCAGTCGAGCCAGCGGGGTGTCTTACGGAAAAGCGAAAGTTTTTGCTGAAGATAGACATTAATCCCGCCAAAAAAAATCGGCGCATTGCTTGTCTTTGTGTCCTTGTCGGTCTGAAGCGGCAGATACATAGGTATCATCAACACGTCAAGGTCAAGCCGGCGCATTGACTGAACCAGTGAGGCGTCGCGCAGACAGTTCTCGCAATAAAAATTATCCCCCGAGCCTGGTGTAAGCTGTGCGATTTTCATATCCGTTTTCCCGCTTTTTTATTGGGCCGACCGAAATGCATAAACATAACCATCATCACAGCCGATGATAACTATACCATCTGCAATCGCAGCCGAAGAACTTACTGGCTGACCGATTTCATACGACCACACCTTGCTTCCGTCGGAAAGATTTATCAAATAAAGCCGCCCGTCTTCGGAACCGACAACCACTTTGTCACCGCAAATTACCGGGGAACTGTCAACCTCCGCCAGCGCCCCAAATGTCCAGTGCAACTTGCCGTCATCACAACCAACACAGTGAAGTTGATTATCACGGCCGCCAAAAACAACTGCTCTTTCACCAATTGCCGGTGAAGAAAAAAACGGCGAGTCCCGGCGGGTGTATTTCCACACAATTCGGCCGCTGTCAATATCAGCCCTTTGAAATACGCCGTCGTAGTTACCGATGTACACCTGCCCTTTCAGGATAGCTCCGGACGCGGCGATATACGCGCCACCGTCAATCTGCTTTATTCTCTTACCGTCTTTCAGGTTTATAATATGAATCTGTGCATCACAACCGCCGGCGACCACTTTGTCATCGCCGATAGCAGGTGTTCCGTTTATGTAGTTGTCTGTTTCATACTCCCACTCACCCAGGCCGGTCCTCGCGTCAACACAATATACCTTACCATCATAGCTCCCAAATATTAGCAGTATTTTGCCGTTGTCAACTCTTGTCCAGTTGGCAGAACCAAGAATCTGACCGCCCGTTTCGTATTTCCACTTCAACCCGCCGTCGGTCGCATCCAGCGCGTACATAAAGCCGTCCGATGAGCCAACAAATACTTTATCATCAACGACACACGGCGGCGCCTCAACCACATCACCTGTCTTGTAAGACCATATTTTGCCACCCGTGTACAAATCAAGTGCGTAAACACTTCCGTCGTTTGAGCCGATAAAAACCCTGCCGGAATCAATAGCCGCCGATGAATTCACTTCGTCGCCGGTCCTGAACTTCCAAGCAAGCCTCAGTGAATCGCCCAAAGCACCCGATGCCCGCCCCAAAAGCTCCCGGCTCCCACGAAAAACAGGCCAAATGCTCGTCCCTGTAAATACCCCTTCCGCCAACGGTCGGTCCTGGGCGGCTGTTTGTTGACGGTTCATAACCACCCATACAGTCATCAACGCGAAAAGAAATACGCATATCGCCGCTAAAGCGGTAACTACCAGGTACGTTTTAGGCTTAATTTTCATAGCCGAACCTTACACGATATTATGCACTCATAAAGGTAGCCCGTCCAGATAATAACAGATTAACCTTCTGCTGGCAAAAGGCGGATGCAGGCCGGCAGGTTAAAACACATGAACAAACACAAGCAATTGGTAGAAAAGGGGTTATAGAGCTAACGTTAGGGTTGACCCGTGTTTAATCCGGCTTAAATCGAATTACCAGCGTCGGCCGGTAGCTCTCAAATGGTTCGTATTCCCCTGAATAGAAACCCATAGAATCAATGACGGCGTCTCCATTAGTTGGCACCGTGAAGTAAACTCTTATTTGTGTCCTGCCGTCAAGGTTGATATTTTCTATTCCTTCGGCATTGAACAAAGTTGAAGTCATAGTATTAAACTCTCCCGGATCAGCCAGGAAGTAGGCCACATTGTTGGCGTCCGGAACCGCTTCAAAGTCTCCGTTTTCAAGTTGTGTACCGGTACCAAAATAAGGACTGGCAACATCAACAACACAGTTTCCGCCCCAAACGAACGGATCCTGGCCTCTTAGTCGCCCGCGGGTCATTTCAACCTCAACCGTATCTATCTCGTAATACTCAAGCTCAATGGAATCAATAATTGTATCAAACGACAGTATGGTCCTGTATGACTGGCCTCCCGAATAATCACCCAGCCGCAAAGCTTCATGGTTGTCTCCTTTGTAATCATTGCCAACACCAAAACCGCCTCCATCGTCCCACACACGACCATCCTCATTAGCTATACTGTCGAACCGAAAAGCGGGCATACGGGTGATGTACCGGATTGTAAGTTTTGGTCTGACATTTTCTTCAAGATCCCAGTCACCTGAATAGAAGCTGATATAGTCGCTTGTGTAGTCTCCGTTGGTTGGTGTAGTGAAATAAACCCTCAGTTGAGTTTTGCCGAATTTATTGATATTCATCCGACCGTCAATATCAAACTTGGTCGAAACCATCGGCATAAACGCCCCGGGGTCTTCCGGGAAGGAAGCTACAGCTACCGCTGCGGCCGGAGCACCCCAGTCCTCGGGCGTGAGGTTCGGGTCGGAACCAAAATAGGGGCTTGTAATATCAATAAGGCAGTCTCCTGCCCAATCGAAAGGATTCAAATTATTCACGGATGTTCGAGTCAGTTCAAGTGTAGCCGATATAACTCTTGCATCATCGGGTATAAACGACGTATCGAAGGACAAAACTGTACGATACGATTCGTTGAATGTGTAATAATCGCCGAGACGTAAAGCTGAGGTGGTGGGGTCGCCGGAATCGGCACCGGCCCGCCAGGACGGGCCCTCTCCCTCATCCCAAACACGCCCGTCCTCATCGGCTAAGCTCCTGAAGTCATTCCAGGCTTCAGCCGGAGGCGCTATAGATATTCTTTCGAGCCAGTATTGAGCAAAATGGTCCACGTCAAACACATCAACCTGATTGCTCCGGTCAAGGTCCGTACCTTCGCACCACAGCAGGTTAACGCAGGTCTCGTGGAGCCAGTACTCTGCAATCATCGCAAAGTCGCCCAGGTTCACTCTGTAGTCCCGGTTAAAGTCGGAACACACAAAGAAACTCGACATATCCGAATCGACAAAGTTGTCTGGGATTCCGGCGCCCTCACTCAGCCCGCAAAGACCGTCAGCGGCATCGATATACAGGTGAGTCAGGGCAATCGTCCCATCAAAGAACATCTCTATCTGGAAGCTGTTTTGATTGGTAGTACCCTTTTCAGGCACATCTTGATAGGTTACTACAATCCTGTCAGGATACTGTTTATACCTGACGGCTCCACCTGCGGATGGGTCAAGGTCGTCGAATAATCCTGATATCCGCCTTTTACTGAAATGGTTGGCAAAACTCTCGTTCGGATTACTATCGGACGAGCCAAAGGTAATATAACCGTTACTCCCGACCCAGAAGTTGCTGTAACTGTAACCATAGATTTTCACTCTTTTACCATCTGCAAGGTACACACGAACTGAATCATTGTCGCCAAGTGAAAGCAATGAGCCTTCGGGTTGTGTGGGAAATTGCGATACTTCCTCGCGACAAAGCAGGTAAAAATTAGCTGAACCGTCGGGAACGAAAGTAAGCGTCTGGTTTTCAATATCATTATCATTCCAGTAGAAGTATTCCGTAAAGTATTCCGGGATGACAATAGTGATTATTACATCCGCCTCATTGGACTGGCCACCCAGAGGAGGCACTCCACCATCATCAGCCTCGAAAGAGAAGCCGTCCACACCAAGGTAGTCTACCTCCGGGGTCTATATGACCTGGTTGCCGTTGTTGACCAGTTCATAGCCGACTGTGTCAATCAATCCCGCACCCGGGTCACTCAGCGTACCATCTTGGGGAAGTGAAGTGATAATATAACTAAGCCCGCCCGGCGGGACGGGTAATCCGTCATCAATGGCATCGAGCGTGATTGTCGCCGAGGCACCCATATGCATAGTAACAATTACATCACTCGCAAGAGGCGGCCTCGGAGGCGGAGTCGTTACCGACTCAGCGGTTGAGGGGGCCGTCTCGTTTTGATTTATGCTCTTGTCGCGCGCGCGGACCGTATAAGTGTAGAGAGTTTCGGCAGACAGACCGGTGTCTGTGTAAACACGACTGTCCTGCCAGCCGCTGTCAGAGCCGCCGGGATTGCCGGAAGTCTCGGTAAAGTAGTATTCCACACCGCTGGGGTCGGTGGCTGCAGTTGCGGTCATATCCACCCAGGTTGCCCAGGCCGCGTGTGGTACAGTCGCCCAGGTCATCGGGTCAGGCGAAGGCGGTGTGCCGTCCTGGGTAGGCGCAGAACGCTCAACCGACCAGGCGGTCTCATTGTAATTTATGCTAAGGTCGCGCGCCTTGACCCTGTATGTGTACTGCGTCAGATCCTCTAAACCGGTATCCTCATAAAACGGGCTGGACTGCCAGCCGCTGTCCGAGCCGCCGGGATTGCCGCTGGTCTCGGTAAAGTAATACTGTACACCATTCGGGTCGGACGCGGTCGTAGCAACCATCGCGATAGAGTTCGGACCCGTCGCATAAGGCACAGTCTGCCAGGTCATCGGGTCGGGCTCCGGTGCTGAGCCGTCCTGTGTTGTAGCAGAGGAGGCATCCGAGGGTTCTGTCTCATTGTAATTTACACTAAGGTCTCGTGCTCGCACGGTATACGTATACTGCGTTCGGTCATTCAAGCCGTTATCTGTATAGTTCGGATCGTTCTGCCAGCCGCTGTCATGTGCCGGGTCGGTAAGGTTGGCAAAGTAATACTGTACGCCGTTCGGATCGGAAGCGGTTGTTGCAACCATCGAAATAGAACTTGTGCCGATTGCATATGGCGGCGTCTGCCAGGTCATCGGATCAGGTTCGGGGGGCGTGCCATCCTGTGTCTTCGCAGATGCTGTAACCGAGGCGGCTGTTTCGTTATAATTTATGCTAAGGTCGCGTGCGCGGACCGTATATGTATATTCCGTTAATTGATCCAAACCTGTATCTTCCCAGAATGGACTATCGCGCCAGCCGCTGTCGTGATTCGGATCCGGGTGGGTAAGATTTTCAAAGTAATACTGAACACCATTGGGATCGGTGGCGGTTGTCGCAACCATTGATATAGAACCCGGCCCGGTAGCATAAGGCACCGTCTGCCAGGTCATCGGGTCGGG
>Ga0180434_10006413_pt1 | contig 13558 bp, 13 predicted proteins | sample SS_ome_7_FD_132453 | JGI IMG/M metagenome (GOLD analysis project Ga0180434, IMG submission 132453) | Hypersaline lake sediment archaeal communities from the Salton Sea, California, USA - SS_1_D_2 metaG | ecosystem: Environmental > Aquatic > Non-marine Saline and Alkaline > Hypersaline >... | reverse complement strand
TCAGTCCCGGCTGACCCGTCGGCCGGCCTTCAGGGCCGGCTGACCCGTCGGCCGGCCTTCAGGGCCGGCTGAGCGCCGAGACGTTGTCGTTGTCGGCCTGCACTGCGGCCAGCATGTTCTCCACGACGTTCTTGCCCAGGGCGTTGGCGCTGGGCAGTTCGATCGGGTAGTCGCCGTCGAAACAGGCGCAGCACAACCGGCTCGCGGGTTGCTCGGTGGCGGCGATCATGCCGCGCTGGGAGATGTAGCCCAGCGAGTCCGCGCCGATGGCCCGCCGAACCGACTCGAGCATCTCGCCGTCGCCGGCCTGGGTGCCGGGCGCGTTGGCGATCAGCTCGGCCGGCGTGGCGAAGTCGATGCCGTAGAAACACGGCCACCTCACCGGCGGGGAGGCGATGCGGACATGCACCTCCACCGCCCCGGCCTCCCGCAGCATGCGAATCAACGCGCGCTGGGTGTTGCCCCGAACGATCGAGTCGTCGACGACGATCAGCCGCTTGCCGCGGATGACCTCCTTGAGCGGGTTGAGTTTGAGCCGGATGCCCAGCTGGCGGATGGTCTGCGAGGGCTGGATGAAGGTGCGCCCCACGTAGGCGTTCTTCATCAGGCCCTGCCCGAAGGGTATTCCCGACTCCTGGGCGTAGCCAACGGCTGCCGGGGTGCCCGATTCCGGGACCCCGATGACGAGATCGGCCTCGACCGGCTTCTCCCGGGCCAGCCGCCGGCCGATCTCCACCCGCGCCCCGTGCACGGAACGGCCGGCCAGATTGCTGTCCGGGCGGGCCAGGTAGACGTACTCGAAGACACAGGACTTCGGGGTCGGCGGGGCGAACCGGCTGGACCGCACCCCATCGGCGTCGATGGCCAGCAGTTCACCGGGCTCGATATCGCGGACGAAGGCCGCACCGACGATGTCCAGCGCGGCGGTCTCCGACGCCACCACCCAGCCGCGGTCCAGACGCCCTAGCGACAACGGCCGCACACCGTAGGGGTCGCGTGCCGCGTACAGCGTGGTCTCGTCCATGAAAACCAGGCAGAAAGCGCCTCGCACACCCGGCAGCAACTCCAGCGCGGCCTGTTCGACGCTGGTGTCGGCGGCACCGGCGGCCAGCAGCGCACCGAGGATGTCGGAGTCGGTGGTCGCCGCGCCCGGCATGTTGTGGTTGATCAGCCCCGCGCTGCGGGCCCGGTCGGCCAGTTCGGTCGTATTGACCAGATTTCCGTTGTGCCCCAAGGCGACTCCGGTACCGGCGGCGGTGTTGCGGAAAACCGGCTGGGCGTTCTCCCAGGTGGTCGACCCGGTCGTCGAGTACCGGCAGTGGCCGATCGCGACATGGCCGGGCATAGCGGCCAGGGTCTGCTCGTCGAAAACCTGACTGACCAGGCCGAGATCCTTGAAGACCAGCACTTGGGACCCGTCGGCCACCGCGATCCCGGCGGCCTCCTGGCCGCGGTGCTGCAGGGCGTACAAGCCGTAGTAGGTGAGTTTGGCGACGTCCTCCCCCGGGGCCCAGACGCCGAAGACGCCGCATTCTTCCCGAGGCGGGTTTTCCAGTTGGCCGGTCACGTGGCTGCTCCCTGGCGGATCGGTGGCGGGTCCAAGTCTACGGCCGCGGACTCGAAAACCAGAATCCGCCGCCGATGAATTTCAGCCGGAATCGTTGTCGTCCAGGCGGGCCAGTGGAAACCAGGAGGCGAGCTCGGCCGCCCGGGACCCCGAAACACGCAGCGTGCCGGCCTGCACGGCATGGTCGAACCGCTCCAGACCCGCGGCGAGCCGCAGCCAGGTCCCAGGATCGGTCTCCACCACGTTCGCCGGCGTGCCGCGGGTGTGGCGCGGGCCGGGAAGGCATTGCACCGCGACGTAAGGGGGAATCCGGACCTCCACGCTGGCGCCGGGTGCGCGGGCGGCCAGGGCTCGGGCGGTCAACCGCACCGCCAGCGCGAGCCGTGCGGGCTCGGGCTCGGGGGCATCCGCACGAAGGAGCCAGTCGGCGACGTCGGCCATCGCGGCCCGGACCGCGGCGGGATCGACCCGCCGGCTCACCGCCGCATCCCCGGGAAGCGCTGCACTGCCAGGGCGGCCAGTGCTCCGGCCTCGTTCACGGCGGCATGCGCCAGGACCGGGGCCAGCAGGCTGCCCGAGCGTTCGGCCAGCAGTGCGAACAGCCAGCCGGCCACCCCGGTGACCAGCACGGTCCCGGCCAGGGACTCCCCGGTGGCCCGGGCGTCGGGAATATGGCTCATCCCGAAGGCGGTCGCCTGCAGCAGGCGGCCGGTGCCGGGCCCGAAGGCGGCGCCGGCCAACCCGGCCAGGGCGCCGCGGAACGCCGTCTCCTCCGACCAGACCGTGCCGACCGGGATCTCCACGGCCAGCCAGTGCCAGGGGTCAGGCGGCAGTTCCCGGCCCGCCATCGCCGCGCGCACCGGCGGCAGCGCGCTGGCGGCGAGAACCCCGGTGGCCACCGCCACCGCTGCCGCCCCGCCCACTCGCAGGCCCCGACCACGCTGCGGGGCGCGCAGGCCCATCGGCGCGCCGGCTCCGACGGCCAGCGCCGTCCCCAGCGCAGCCTGGACGACCGGATGGCGTCGCCAGGGCTGCTCGAGACCGGCGGTGAAGCTCCAGCCCACCAAGGCGCCGGCCAGCGCCAAGGCCCGGCCCGCCGGGCGTCTCACGCGAACTCCGGGCCGCCGGCACTGACCGCCTTGTCCAGCGCACGTCGGATCCGGTCGGTGTCGAAGGATGTCCAGCCTTCCGGGGCGGCGACCGCCACCCAGCCGTCGAGTTGGCTGTTGCCGTAGTTGTGGCCGTGACCGACCGGCGAGGCCTCCGAACTGGTCACGTCGCCGGCCAGGTCCGCGCACAGCTGCCAGAACGTCACGATGGGGTACCAGTGCATCGAGGGGCTGCGGTCGAATCCGGGAGGCTCGCGAAGCCAGTCCGGCTCCTCGAAGAGCAGGTCCGGTGACCACCACACCACCGGGTCGGAGGCGTGCTGCAAGAACAGCACCCGCGTACCCGACCACGGCGGACGGGCCACCGACGCGATCTCGGCGGGACTGGACGCCTGCGCGAAACGCACCGTTCGGCCGTTGTCGTAGCGCGGCTGCACCTCCGGCGTACCCGGGTCCCGGCGCGCGGTGAGCGCCCGCCACAGCGGGCTGGCGTTGGGCGGACCCACCCACAGGACGGAGGCGAACCCCATCTGGGCGATATCGGGCAGGTAGCCGAACGCACCCTGACCCGACATCGAGCCCAGGCTCTCCCCGTAGAGCAACAGCCGCGGACGGCGCTGTTCGGGCCACTGCCGCCAGCGCTGATGGATGGCCTCGATCATGGCGCGACCGGCTTCGGCCGCTTTGTCCTCGTCGGTCAGGAACGAGATCCAGCTCGGCAGATACGAGTACTGCATGGCCACCAGGGCGGTGTCCCCGTTGTACATCGACTCGATGGATCGGGCGGCGACCGGGTCGACCCAGCCGGTCCCGGTCGTCGGGATGACCACCAGTACTTCGCGGTCCTGGGCCCGGGTGCGCTGCAGTTCGGAGAGCAGCACCGCGGTCCGGCCCTCCAGCGACCCGGCGGACTCCAGCCCGGCGTAGACCCGGATGGGTTCCCGGGCCGGGCGGCCGTTGAGTTCGGTGAGCTCAGCGGCGCGCGGTCCGGAGGCCACGAAGTTGCGGCCCTGGAATCCCAGGCTGCGCCAGTGTGCGAAGGAGTCCGGGCTGCCTGAGCGCTGCGGTTCCAGCGGTTGAACGACGCCGGCCCGGGTGGCATCGTTGCGGGGCTGGAACACCGTCTCGGCGCCGGCCACGAAACCCCGGTAGACCACCCCGTTGACCAGCACCACCGCGAGCACGACGACGATCGCGGTGCCGATGAACATCGCGATCTCGTCGTCGATGCGCCACCGCCGGATCATCACCCGCGCAAGCAGCCGGATCGCGTCCTTGATGATGCGCGCCGCCCCGATCAGCGCCCCGCCGACCACCAGGGCGACGACGAAGGTGCGCAGATAGCCCACCGTGGTCGGTCCGTCGATGCCCATCACCTCCGCGATCCGGCGCTGCCAGCGGGCGGCAGGCACGAGCATCCACAGGCTCGACCCGATTGCGCCCGCGACCACGGCAGTCTTCAGCGCGATCGACACCCCGGGGCCGGGCGGCCACCACCGGAGGCGATTGAGCAGAACCGCATGCAACCCGAGTCCGACGACCACACCGATGCCGTATCCGATGGCCGCGTTGATGCCCCCGATCAGCCCGGCCAGCACCCAGTCCCGGGGCATCAGCGAGGGCGTCAGCGACAGGCTGAAGAACAACGCCGCGACGGCGACTCCGGCATAGTCCAGGCGTAGCCATCGAAGCGCCGGCGCGGTGCGGATCATCCGAAGAGCCCGGGCAGCACTCCCTCGGAAGTGCGCCGCAACTCCTCCAGCTTGACGGTGAAAAGGCCTTGCACCTCAAGGGAATCCGAACCTTCGTCAGAGACTCCGATGCGGGTTGCCGGCAATCCTCTGGCCTCACACATTGCCCGGAACCGGCTCTCCTCGGTACGCGGGACGGCAACCAGCGCCCGGCCGGCGGACTCGGAGAAGAGCAGAACGAACGGGTCGGCGTCGTCGGGCGGGACGATGCGGCAACCGGTTTCACCGGCCAGGGCGGACTCGACGACCGCCTGGATGAGTCCGCCCTCGCTGAGGTCGTGCGCGGCCGAGGCCAGACCGTCCCTGGACGCCGCGATCACGACCTCGGCCAGCAGCTTCTCCCGCTCCAGGTCCACCGCGGGCGGCACCCCGCCGAGATGGTCGGCGCTGACCTGCGCCCAGACCGAACCGTCGAACTCGTCGCGGGTGTCGCCGAGCAGGTACAGCGCCTCACCGGGTTCGCCGCCCAGCGCGGTGGGCAGCCGGCGCCGGACGTCGTCGAGCACCCCGAGCACACCCACCACCGGGGTCGGCAGGATGGGCGTGGCGCCGGTCTGGTTGTAGAAGCTGACGTTTCCTCCGGTCACCGGAATGCCCAGGGCGGCACAGCCGTCGGCCAGGCCGCGGACCGCCTGGGCGAACTGCCACATCACCCCGGGATCCTCCGGGGATCCGAAGTTCAGGCAGTTGGTGACCGCGACCGGGGTGGCGCCGGTGACCGCGACGTTGCGGTAGGCCTCGGCCAGCGCCAGTTGCGCCCCGGTATATGGGTCGAGTTGGGTGTAGCGGCCCGAGGCGTCGGTGGCGACCGCCACACCGCGATGGGTCTGCTCGTCGATGCGCAGCACACCACCGTCGGCGTGTTCGGCCAGCACGGTGTTCCCCCGGACATACCGGTCGTACTGCTCGGTGATGAACGCCCGGCTGCACAGGTGGGGGCTGCCCAGCATGGCCAACAGGGTCGCTCTGAGTTCCGCACCGGTCGCGGGCCGGGGCAGGCCGGCCGAACTGTCGGCGTTGAGCGCGTCCTGGGAGTCGGGCCGGGCCAGCGGACGCTGGTAGACCGGACCCTCGTGGGCAACGGTGCGGGGCGGGACGTCGACAACGGTCTCCCCGTGCCAGGTGATCTTCAGCCGGTCTCCGTCGGTGACCTCGCCGATCACCGTGGCCAGCACATCCCACTTGCGGCAGACCGCCATGAACTTCTCGACGTTCTCGGGGGCGACCACCGCGCACATCCGCTCCTGTGACTCGCTGGCCAGCACCTCCGCGGGGGTCATGTTGGCCGCCCGGAGCGGCACGGCGTCGAGGTCGATGGTCATCCCGCCGTCACCGGCGGAAGCCAGCTCGGATGTGGCGCAAGACAATCCCGCCCCACCGAGGTCCTGGATGCCGATCACCAACCCGGCCGAGTAGAGCTCGAGACAGCATTCGATGAGCACCTTCTCGGTGAAGGGGTCACCGACCTGCACGCTGGGCAGCTTCTTGCGGCCCGTCGAGCTTTCGTCTCCGGAGAAGGTGTCGCTGGCCAGCACCGAGACCCCGCCGATCCCGTCCAGGCCGGTGCGGGCGCCGAACAGGATGATCTTGTTGCCGGCCCCGGAGGCGAACGCCAGGTGCAGGTCCTCCTTGCGCAGAACGCCCACACACAGCGCGTTGACCAGAGGGTTGCCGGCATAGGAGGCGTCGAACACGGTCTCCCCGCCGATATTGGGCAGGCCCAGGGAGTTGCCGTAACCGCCGATCCCGCGCACCACCCCGTCGAGCACCCGGCGGGTGTCGGGTGCGTCCGCGGCGCCGAAACGCAACTGATCCATCACCGCCACCGGCCTGGCCCCCATCGCCATGATGTCCCGGACGATCCCGCCCACCCCGGTCGCCGCCCCCTGGTAGGGCTCCACATAGGACGGATGGTTGTGCGACTCGACCTTGAAGGTCACCGCCCAGCCGTCGCCGATGTCGACCACCCCGGCGTTCTCGCCGATCCCGGCCAGCATGCACCGGCGCATCGTCTCGGTCGTGGTCTCGCCGAAGTAGCGCAGGTGCACCTTGGAAGATTTGTACGAGCAGTGCTCGCTCCACATCACCGAATACATCGCCAGTTCGGCGTCGGTGGGCCGGCGTCCCAGGATGTCGCGGATGCGCTGGTACTCGTCGTCTTTGAGGCCGAGTTCCCGGTAGGGCTGCGGGTGGTCAGGGGTGGCGAACGCGTGTGCGACGCTGTCGACGGTCACGGTGGTTGAGTCTAGTGAGGGCTCAGGGCCGTGGCGCGGCCACGCAGAACGCGTTGCCGTCCGGATCGGCCAGGACCGCCCATCGGAACCCGCCCTCGACCGAGTGCCTCGCCGTCTCGGTGGCGCCGAGCGAGAGCAGCCGCCCGACTTCGGCGTCGAGGTCATCGGCCATAAGGTCCACATGAACCCGGTTCTTCCCCGGAGTCGGGGCATCGACGCGTTGGAAGCCCAGCGCCGGCCAGCCCTCCCTGGCGACCAGTAGGAAGCCGTCACCGGGCAGGGGAACCACCTCCCCGGCGACGGCGTCAGCCCACCAGGCGGCCAGCCGGTGCGGGTCGGCACAGTCGACGGTGATCATCTCCAGCGACAGGCTCATGACGTCCACCCTTTGTCCGGTTGCAGGAACGCCCGCAGTGCCGCGGCGTAGTCGGCCACGTCGGCCGCCCCCATGAGTTCGCGCGCCGAATGCATCGCCAACTGCGGCGCGCCCACGTCGACGGTCGGGATCCCGGTCCGGGCGGCGGTCATCGGCCCGATCGTCGACCCGCAGGGCAGGTCAGCCCGGTGCTCGTAACGCTGCAATCCGACCCCGGCCTGCCGGCAGGCCAGTTCGAACGCGGCCGCGGTGCGGCCATCGGTGGCGTAGCGCAGGTTGGGCTGGACCTTGAGCACCGGACCGCGGTTGACCAGGATCGGGTGACCGGGCTCGTGGCGCTCCGGGTAGTTGGGGTGGGTGGCGTGCGCCATGTCCCCGGAGGCCACCATCGAGGCCGTCGCCAGCCGCAGGAAGTCCTCCCGGTCACCGCCGGCGGCCAGCACGATCCGCTCGAGGGTGGTGAGCAGGAACTCCGACTGGGCCCCGTGATCGGAGGTCGAGCCGACCTCCTCGTGGTCGAACAGCACCAGCACCGGGACGTAGTCGGTGGGCTCGACGGCCAGCAGTGCCTCCAGGCCGGCGTAGCAGGTGCCCTGGTTGTCCAACCGGGGCGCGCTGACCAGGTTGTCGTCGGCGCCGATGACCCGCGACGGCGCGAGGTCGTGGGTCATCAGGTCGGCTGACAGCAGATCGTCGGGTGCGACCCCGGCCCGTTCGGCGACGTAGGCGTGCAGCGAGCGCGGCAAATCACCCGCGCCCCAGACAGCATTGAGGTGCCGCTGCGGGTCGAGTCTGACCGAGGCGCGATCCTCGGCGAGGTGGATCGCCAGTTGGGGCACCCGCAGCAGCGGCTCGTCGATGCGCACCAGCAGGTGCGCCACGCCGCCCACGGCATCGCGGTCGCGCACCGAAAGCCGGCCGCTGAGCCCCAGGTCGCGGTCCAGCCAGGAGTTGAGCCACGCCCCGCCGTAGGGCTGCAGGGCCACCACCTGCCAGCCGGCCACGGCCCGGTCAGGATGCTGCTTGACCCTCAGGTTGGGGCTGTCGGTGTGGGCGCCGACGATGCGGAACGGACGCAACGGTCCGGTTCCGGCCTTCCAGGCGATCACCGATCCAGCACGCACGCTGAAGAACGCCCCGACTGCTCCGCCAGCGGGCCAGCGGTCGGTCTCGGCAAGCTCGGTGTACCCCGCCTCGCGCAACCGGTCGGCGACCGTCGCGCAGACGTGGAACGGCGACGGAGAGGCGTCGACGAACTCGCACAGTCCCCGTGCGCTCGCCCCGGTCATGGCTCAGGCGGCCAGCACGGCATCGAGGACGGAGAAGAACATCCCGAGCCCGTCGTCGGACGGCCCGGTCAGCGGCTCGGTCGCGTGCTCGGGGTGGGGCATCAACCCGACCACCCGGCCGTTGGCCGAGCTGACACCGGCGATGTCGCGCATCGAGCCGTTCGGGTTCTCCAGGTAGCGGAACACCACCCGGCCATCGCCCTCGAGTTCGTCGAGCACCGATTCGCCTGCGACATAACGGCCCTCGCCGGACTTCAGCGGAACAAGCAGTTCCGCGCCGACGTCGTAGCGTGAGGTCCAGGCGGTGTCCGCGGACTCGACCCGCAACCAGACGTCCCGGCACAGGAAATGCAGACCGGCGTTGCGGGTCAGCGCACCGGGCAGCAGCCCGGCCTCGCACAGCACCTGAAATCCGTTGCAGATACCCAGAACCGGCATTCCGCGGCCGGCAGCAGCGACCACCTCACCCATGACGGGCGCGAACTTGGCGATCGCGCCGCAGCGCAGGTAGTCGCCGTAGGAGAATCCGCCGGGCACCACCACCGCATCCACCCCTTTGAGGTCGGCGTCGGCATGCCAGAGGCTCACCGCGGTGCCGCCGGCCAGCCGCACCGCCCGGGCGGCGTCAACGTCATCGAGCGTGCCGGGGAAGGTGATCACCCCGACCCGCGCCGTCACGACGGGTCCCGGGTGATCGACCAGTCCTCGATCACGGTGTTGGCCAGCAGAGACTCGGCGATCTCGGCCAGTTCGGCGTCGGTGACGGTATCGGCGACCTCCAACTCGAACCGCTTGCCCTGCCGGACCTCGGAGACGCCGGCGTGGCCGAGCCGACCCAGCGCGCCGGCGATCGCCTGGCCCTGCGGATCGAGAATCTCGGCCTTGGGCATCACGTTGACCACTACGCGTGCCACGGGATCTCCTCTGACGTCGACGGTGCGGGTCAGACTCTACCGGCGGCCCGCGCGGTGGGCGGCTACCGGCACGACCCGATGTAGGCCACGCACAACGGGGCGTCGAGCGCGTCGAGCACCGCCTCGTCGGCCACCGGAGGCCAGGGCGTCGACGGCGGCGCGGTCGACCACAGCGCCAATTCGCTGATCGTGCTGTTGGCGGGGTTGACCACCAGGTACTGATGCAGGACCACCGGTCCCGCGACGACGGCGGCGATCCGGCCGGGCTCCTCGGCGGTCAGCGACGGGGACGCGCCGGGGTTGGTGCGCTGGCAGGCCAGCAGCGCGGCCACCGCGGTGTCGAAGACCTCGGCGGCGCGCTGACCGGCCCACCAGGTCTCGCCCCGCCAGTGCATGACCTGCGCCTGAAGCTGCCACCGCCCGCCGGTCCCGGCCGCCTGCTCGACCACAACCGCACGCTCGACGACGGCGTAGCCGCGCGGGTCGAGATGAACCGGCGGGGTCTCACACAGTTCCTCGAACCGGAACCGCGGCGCTGTGGCGGCGCGGGCCACCTCCGCCAGCGGGGGCCAGCCGTACTCGGCGGCCAGCGGGACGGCCTGCGGGGCGATCCAGGCCGAGTCGGGGATCGTGTCGCAGGCCGGCGGGCAGTCGTACGGCTCGGCGCCGGCGGAGGGGACCGGTCCGGGAACCGGGGCCACCACCGCCCCGGCCGAGAGCACCAGCGCGGCGAGCGCCATCCGCATCCGAGGCCTCCTTGTAGGGCGCACAATCGTAAGCATGGAACTGACGCATTTCGGGCATTCATGCCTGCACGTCGACATCGACGGCACCACAGTGCTGTTCGACCCGGGCAACTTCTCGCACGGCTTCGAGGGCATCACCGGGCTGTCGGCGATCCTGATCACCCACCAGCATCCCGACCACGCCGACCCGGCCAGGCTGCCGGCGCTGGTAGAGGCCAATCCGGGTGCACTGCTCTTCGCCGACCCGCAGACCGCCGCCCAGCTCGGCGGCGGATGGCAGCCGGTGCGGCCGGGCGACGTCATGGACATCGGCGGGCTGACCGTTCGCGGGGTCGGCGGCCTACACGCCGTCATCCACCCCGAAATCCCGGTCGTGGACAACATCTCCTACCTGGTCGGCGACGACGAGCACCCGGCACGGCTGATGCATCCCGGCGACGCGCTGTTCGTTCCGGGCGAGCCGGTGCAGGTGCTGGCGACCCCGGCGGCGGCTCCGTGGATGAAGATCTCCGAGGCGGTGGACTATCTGAGGGCGGTGGCACCCCGGCACGCCGTGCCGATCCACCAGGGCATCATCGCCGAGCAGGCCCGCGGCATCTTCTATGGTCGGCTCACCGAGATGACCGACACCGACTTCCGGGTGCTCGCCGAGGAATCGGCCACCAGGTTCTGAGACGAGGGGGCTCCGCTGTGACCGAATCCGATCTGACCCGGCTTTTCGGCCTCTCCGGGAAGACCGCGCTGGTCACCGGCGGCACCAGTGGGATCGGGACCATGATCGCCCGCGGACTGCTACAGGCCGGGGCTTCGGTGGTGGTCAGCTCCCGCAAGCCGGAGGCCTGCGCCCGCGCCGTCGACGATCTCTCGGCGTACGGCCCGGTGCGCGCGATCCCGGCCGATCTGTCCCGGCACGCGGAGTGCCGCCGGCTGGCCGCCGAGGTGCTCGACGACCGCGGAAGCCTGGACATCCTGGTCAACAACGCGGGTGCGACCTGGGGCGAACCGTTGCACAGCTTCCCGCCCTCGGCCTGGGATCGGGTGCTCGACCTCAACGTCAAGTCGCCGTTCTGGATGGTTCAGGAACTGCTGCCCGCGTTGCGCGCCGCGGCCGGCGCCGACGACCCCGCCCGGGTCATCAACATCGGCAGCATCGACGCCATTCACGTCAGCCCGATGCCGACGTACTCCTACTCGGCGAGCAAGGCCGCCCTGCACCAGCTGACGCGGGTCCTGGCCAGGGAGCTGGGCCCGCAGAACATCACCGTCAACGCTGTTGCGCCCGGACCGTTTCCGTCGCGGATGATGGCCGCCACTCTGCGGTCCTTCGGCACCGCGATCGCCGACTCGGCTCCGTTGCACCGGATCGGCCGCGACGACGACATGGCGGGCGTGGCCGTCTACCTGGCCAGCAGGGCCGGCGCCTATGTCACCGGCGCGGTGATACCGGTCGACGGTGGTATCGCAACCACCGCCAGCGGCACCGCGGGCTGAGTTCCATCACCGGTCCATCACGCCGCGCCCGCAAGCGCCGGACGCTCGTTCCACCGGTAGACCCCCGGCCGGCAGCCGTGCATGATCGCGAGGTCGACGGCGTCCAGCAGCGCCTGCCGCGGGCCGGTCCTGCCCAGCTGCCCGGCCGACACCGCCAACCGCACCGTGCTCCCGCGCCGAGCCGTGCGCTCCGCTGAGAGCACCACCGCCCGACACCACCAGGGCTCCTTGAGGAAGCCCGCCCCGATACCCACGACCCGGCTTCGGGTGGCGATCCCACGGACCAGGTCGACGGTTTCGTACAGTCCGATCGCCAGCCGGAAGCCACTGCGCGGCAATGCCTTCACTGTTCCCGGTGAAATGGTCCAGCCGGGTGCGGCGAACAACCTGGTCCGCAGACCGAGGTGTTCCAGGGTCCGGTCGGCAGCCAGCAGCCGCAGGTTCGCCTCGTGGGCGGGCAGCGTGGCGAACTCGCTGCGGAACCGCTTTGTCGCGGCCCCGTCGAACCCGTGCAGAACCATTGCGTCGCCGCCCTCACGGTATCGGCGAAGCCGCTCGCTGGTCACGGCGTCGGCATCCAGCCGGTAGCCGCCCTTCTGACGCGGGGCGACGAACAACGACAGGGGCACCCCCCTGCCCCGGAGTTCGGCGCGAAAACCGTCCAGGTCGGCGATGGTCCGTTCGGTGATCCCGGACACCGAGACGACCAATTCAGCTGTCATGGACCCAGTGTCGGTCGGGGAGATGGCGCGGTGGTTACCGCAAGGTGGATGTCAGGCTTCGCCCCGAACCATCGCATCCGGTCCGAATCGCCGTGCATCCGCGGTGGCCAGCAGCCATGCGTATTGGAAGGCGATCTCCCGCCAGCGCTCATAGCGGCCACTGATCCCGGCGTGGCCGGCCGCCATCTGGGTACGCAGCAGCACCGGGTGGTGGTCGGTCTTGGTGTGGCGCAGCGCCGCAACCCATTTGGCCGGCTCGACATAGAACACCCGGGTGTCGTTGAGCGAGGTCATCGCCAGAATGGCCGGGTAGTCCTTGGCCTCGATGTTCTCGTAGGGCGAGTAGGACTTCATGTAGAAGTAGACCTCGGGGTCTTCGAGCGGATTGCCCCACTCGTCCCATTCGGTGACGGTCAGCGGGAGCGTTGGGTCGAGGATGGTGGTCAGCGGGTCCACGAAGGGCACCTGGGCCAGGATCCCGGCGAAAAGCTCGGGGGCCATGTTGGCCACCGCGCCCATCAGCAGCCCGCCCGCGCTGCCGCCGAGAGCGACCATGCTCTGCGGGCGGGTCACCCCCGTCTCAACAAGATGCTCAGCGGCGCAGATGAAATCGGTAAAGGTGTTCTTCTTCTCCAGCATCTTGCCGCGCTCGTACCAGAGTCGGCCCATCTCGCCGCCACCACGGACGTGGGCGACGGCGAACACCATGCCCCGGTCGAGCAGCGACAATCTGGCGATGGAGAACCGGGGGTCCTCGCAGGATTCGTAGGCTCCGTAGCCATAGAGCACCGCCGGGGCGGGGAACTCCAGATCGACACGATGGATCAGCGAGATCGGAACCCGGGTCCCGTCCCGGGCGAGAGCCCAGTCGCGTCGCTCGACGTAGTCGGCCCGGCGATAGTCGCCGAGCACCGGTTGCTCACGCAGCAGGATCCGCCGGCCGGAGATGAGGTCGAGATCGTAGACCTTCACCGGGTCCAGGAACGACGTCGCGGCGATCCGCAACCGGGGTGCGTCCCAGTTCGGGTTGCCACCGAGCCCGCAGGCCATCAGCTCCGATTCGAAGGTGATGTCCTCGGGCGTGCCGTAGCCGCCGTCAACCGGCCACAGCGAGATTCGGGGAAGCGCGTCGCGTCGGTAGTGCACGACGAGGTGGCGGGCGAAGGCGTCGACGCCCTCGAGGCGGACGTCGTCGCGGTGGGCGATGAGGGTGGTCTGCCGGCCGGGGGCCTCGACCGGCGCCTCGACGAGGGTGAAGTTGACCGCGCCGTCGTTGTGCAGGATCAGCAAGCGGTCCCGGCCCCCGACGATCGCGTGCTCCACGGTGTACTCCACGCCCTCCCGGCGCGGCAGCACCGG
>Ga0180434_10006412_pt1 | contig 13558 bp, 12 predicted proteins | sample SS_ome_7_FD_132453 | JGI IMG/M metagenome (GOLD analysis project Ga0180434, IMG submission 132453) | Hypersaline lake sediment archaeal communities from the Salton Sea, California, USA - SS_1_D_2 metaG | ecosystem: Environmental > Aquatic > Non-marine Saline and Alkaline > Hypersaline >... | reverse complement strand
GACCATCTGGGTGGACACACGCACACACACGAGCTGGAATGGCAGGGGAAGCAGTATAATGTTGATACCGGGTTTATTGTATTCAATGATCGCACCTACCCCAATTTTATGGCTATGCTTGATGAGTTGGGTGTTGCCTACCAGCCAACTGAAATGAGTTTCAGCGTGCGCAGTGATTCCCACTCCCTGGAATACAACGGAAGTACGTTAAATACCCTGTTTGCACAACGTAGAAATCTTTTGCGCCCCAGTTTTTTACGCATGATTCAGGAGATACTTAGATTCAACCGGGAAGCACCTGTGGATTATCATGAAGGCAGGGCAGATCTCAGCCTGGGTGAGTATTTATTAAAGAATGGCTATTCAGCAGATTTTAGCAATCTGTACATCATCCCGATGGGTGCTGCCATCTGGTCGACTGATCCGCGCATGATGCAACAGTTTCCCGCTGCGTTTTTCATTCGTTTTTTTATTAATCATGGATTGCTGGATATTACTAACCGCCCCCAATGGTATGTTATCAAGGGTGGATCAAAACAATACCTGGAGCCGATGAAGCAGGCTTATGCTGACCGTATCCGCTTGCATACCCCGGTTGAGTCAGTAAAACGAAATCTAAATAACGTACAAATTACCACCAAAGCCCATGGTAACGAGTTTTATGATGCAGTGGTGATAGCCTCGCATAGTGATCAGGCCTTAAAGATGCTGCTTGACCCTACCATCGCCGAACAGCAGGTACTTGGTGCGATACCTTATCAGGGCAACCGGGCACTACTGCATTCTGATAAATCGGTTATGCCAAGGCGTTCTCTGGCATGGGCATCATGGAACTATCGCATCGGTGTTCGTGATGACAAAGCCACACTTAGTTACGACATGAATCGACTCCAGGGAATCAAGGCGCCGGTGAGTTTTCTGGTGACATTGAACAACGATGATGCGGTTGATCCAAAGTCGGTCATTAAAGAGCTCTATTACGAACATCCGGTCTATACCGAACAAACAGTAAACGCTCAATCGCGTCTGAAAGATATCAGCGGATATAAACGAACATTTTATTGCGGTGCTTACTGGGGCAATGGCTTTCATGAAGATGGTGTTGTCAGTGCGCTCAAGGCTGTTGAAGAATTCAAGGAGTTTGAGCATGAACTCATGTCTCTATCGCGGGCGAGTTAGACATACGCGTTACCTGCCCAGGCGTCACTCATTCAGGTACCGTTTGTTTCAATTCTACCTGGATCTTGATGAAATCGACTCGCTGCTTGATGAGCTATGGTTGTGCTCATCAAAACGGCCAGCTCCTGTACGTTTTAAACGAAGCGATCATTTAGGTGACAGTGATATGGATTTAAAACAGGCGGTTCAGCAAAGAGTGCTGGAGCTTGGTGGGCCAAAGATTAGCGGCCGGATTTGTTTGCTTACCAACCTGAGATACTGGGGGATTGGATTCAATCCTGTCAGTTTTTATTTCTGCCATGACAAACAGGGGAAATTGCAGGCGATTTTGGCTGAAGTCAATAACACCCCCTGGGGTGAGCAGCATTGTTATCTTATTCCGGTAAATGACGACGACACAATTATCCGTCACAGGCAATTGAAAGAGTTCCATGTATCACCCTTTATGGATCTCGATATGGAATACCGCTGGGCACTCACCCGTCCCGGTCAGCGATTGTTGGTTCATATCGAAAATCAGCGTGTCAACCAGCGTCTTTTTGATGCTGCTCTTATCATGAGGCATGAACCACTGACCAATAAAAAACTGCTGCGCCTGCTCGTCAGTTTTCCAGTGGTGACGTTGAAAGTTGTGAGTGCCATTTACTACGAAGCATTCAGACTCTGGATGAAAAAAATCCCCTTTTATCCCCATAGCAAGACACAGGAGGCGCCCATTGAGGCGAACAAGTAATCATGACAACGACGATAGTACCCTCTGACGAGAAATTCGTTGATTCATCGACTGATAGCTGGTTGAGTCGCAAAGCACGCAGCCTGGTGTTAAAACGCCTGGCAGCAATAAAAGATGGCAAGTTGTTAATCAGGGAAGGCAATGAGGTAACCGCGGTTGGGTCAGTTTCCAAAAACCTGCCTTACCCTATTGAGCTGAGAATAGTCAATCCCTCTGCATGGGTCGACTTTGCTTTTGGCGGTACAACGGCTGCGGGTGAATCCTATTTCAGGGGTCACTGGGACTGCGAAGAGCTGACAATGCTCGTCAGACTGTTCATACGCAACCGTAATTTGCTGGAGCAATTTGATGGAGGCAACCAATGGCTGATGGGGGCTTTCAGACAGTTTGGATACTGGCTCAGACGCAATAACCGGGAGGGCAGTCGTCGTAATATTCAGGCACATTACGATATCGGCAACGACTTGTTCAGTCTGTTCCTGGATAAATCAATGATGTACTCCAGTGCTTACTATGCGGATGAACAGATGTCACTGGAAGAAGCGGCTGAAGATAAACTGGATCGTGTTTGTCAGAAGCTTGATCTCATGCCCGAGCATCATTTGCTCGAGATTGGTACCGGTTGGGGTGGTATGGCAATTCATGCAGCCAGACATTATGGCTGCAAAGTGACCACAACAACTATCTCACGTGAGCAGTACGAACTGGCCAGGCAACGTGTTAAGGAAGAAGGGCTCAGTGACCTTGTAGAGGTGCTGTTTGAAGATTATCGTGATCTTGAAGGTCGTTATGATCGTATCGTATCGATCGAAATGGTCGAGGCGGTCGGGCATCAATACATGAATCAATACTTCAGACAGTGTAGCAATCTGCTGAAGGATGACGGTCGCATGTTGCTGCAGGCCATCACTATGACTGATCAAAATTATGAAGACGCATTGCGTGAGGTTGATTTCATTAAAAAATACATTTTTCCCGGCGGCTTTCTGCCTTCGGTTACCGCGATGGCAAATGCCCTGACCGAATCGACTGATCTTAAAATCACACATCTTGAAGATTTGGCCTATCATTATGCTCGAACATTAAATGACTGGCGTACTGCATTCTGGGGAAGGGTCGATGAGGTCAAGCGTCTTGGCTACTCACAGGAGTTTATTCGCTTGTGGGACTTCTACCTGTGCTACAGTGAGGGGGCTTTCCTGGAACGACATTGTGGTGTTGTTCAGGTGCTGTTGACAAAACCCGATGATATCCCATCGGATATCTGTTACTGATCATTGCAGCCTGTTTCAGGAGAGTTAACTTGAAAGATTATTTAGGCAGAGTGCTTATCGTAGAAGATAACAAAGACATCGCTCTGTTACTGGTCGATTTTTTTACCGATCGTCACCAGATTGTTGATTACGCTCATGATGGCCTCAGTGGCCTGCATCTTGCGGCAAGTAATGAATATGATGTGATCATTCTCGACCTGTCACTCCCCGGCATAGATGGCCTGGAGCTGAGTCGTCAGCTACGCTCGGTTAAACATTCGGACGTGCCAATTCTGATGTTGACGGCACGCGACACGCTTGATGATAAACTCACCGGTTTTTCAGCCGGCGCAGACGATTACCTGGTAAAACCCTTTGAGCTACAGGAAGTGTATGCCCGTGTACAGGCTCTATGGCGTCGCTCTAAACAAAGTAGCAAGTCTACTCTGAAAGTGAGCGACCTGACGCTGGATACTCAAACCCGTGACGTGCGGCGTGGAGAGGTAACGCTAAATTTGAACCCGATTCCTTTCAAAATCCTCCAGTTGTTGATGGAGAATACGCATCGTGTGGTCAGTCGTGGGGAAATCGAGGTGCAGATCTGGGGTGATGAAGCTACCGATAGCGATGCACTGCGCACCCATATCTCTTCGTTACGTAATACAATTGATAAACCATTTAACAGAAAGCTGTTACATACCATGCATGGAATTGGCTATCGTCTCTATGAGGGTGAGAGTGATTAATCACCACTAATCAATGATAAGAAAATCTGAACGTTTACAGCGCATTCTGTTGCAGGCAATTTTTATCTTTATCACTGTACTGATCAGTGTGTTGGCCATTGTCTGGGTGTTACAAAAAGTCCTGGTCAAGGAGGCGCTTGAACTTGAGGCTGATTCGTTTATCAGTTCTTACCAGGAAAATGTGGATTTTCCATTGCCCAGAACCCGTAACCTGGTGGGTTATCTCGTGGATAAACAAGGTGAAGGAGAATTACCCGAAAAGCTCAGGCCACTACAACCCGGATTACACATTGAAGTAGTACTTGCTCCTGGTGACAAGCCCACGCCGGTTTACATTGAAGATTTCAGCGAGGGCAGGCTTTACCTGGTGTTTGCCGGCTATAACGTCGACCGCCTGGTGGGGTTGTTCGGGGTGTTGCCGGTTATCATCTTGCTGATTATCGTTTACGCCACCAGCTGGGTTGCCTACCAGCTGAGTGCCAAGGCCATATCGCCTGTCATGCGTGTGGTTAAAAGGTTACGCAGTTTCTCGCCCGATGATGAAAATATTCCATTGCCAACCGAGGGGTTGCATGGAGAGACACGCGAGTTGGTGCTTGCGCTGGATGAATACAAGCACCGTCTGGAGGAAATGCTGGACCGGGAAAGGCACTTTACTTCTGATGTCAGTCATGAATTGAGAACACCGATAACCATTATTGACGGAGCTGCCCAGTTTCTGGAAGCCGAATCTCAACTTTCCGAGAAGGGGCAGCAAAGAACGAAGATGATTCGCCGCGCCTGCCGGGATATTTCTGAACTCATCGATGCCTTCCTGTTTCTGGGGAGAGAACCAGAAAAGCTCAATGAGGAAGATTGCATCGATGTTTCCAAGATTGTCCAGGATGAGGTCGGCAAGCTGTTGCCACTGCTTAATGATAAGCCGCTGGAGTTTCAAATTGTTGAAGAGGATGAATTATGCCTGCCGGTGAATGCACGAATCATTCAAATTGTCATCAGTAATCTATGCCGCAATGCGATAAATTATTCAGAACAGGGCATCATCAAAGTCACCATCGATCAATATGGCCTGAAAGTAGAAGATTCCGGTGTGGGTATTGATGAAGACCTGATTCCTTACATATTCGATCGCCATGTCCGTGGGCGTGGTGTTCAGAAAGCGGGAGAGGGCCTTGGTTTAAATATTGTCAGACGTTTATGTGACTTGAATAATTGGAAGATCAGCGTTTTTAATCGAGCAAAAGGCGGTGTGTGTGTCTTGGTTCGCATGCATTCATGAAGCCGTTTTTTATAAAAAATTGAGATTATCTTGAGTAATTCTTGAGCCTTCAATGTTTATTCTGTTCAGGTAACTGATCAAAGTGAAAGGATAAGCGCAATGAAATCAATCAACATCATTTTTTTAATTATAGTTTATTTTTTCTTTGCACCTTCGGTTTTCGCTTCGACTTTGAGCCAACCGCAACGTGTTATTGAAAACACCGCAAAAGAAATAAAGTTGATTTTGGAACGCGACAAAGAATTGTTCCAGACAAACCCATCTTATATACATGGGCTCATTGATGATGTTTTGATACCCCATGTGGATCTCGATCGCATTTCAGGTCTGGTTCTTGGGCGTTACTGGAAACGCGCCAGCGATACTGAAAAACAGGGCTTTAAACAGGCATTCAAGAAAATGCTGGTGAGAACTTATGCGTCTGCACTGGGCAATTTCAACGATTGGGAGCTAACCCACCTGCCATCAAGAGCAGGCAATAAACCTGACCATACAATTGTCAGAACCAGGGTTGAAACTGACACGCAACCGATTGAGATTGACTATCGAATGCGTAATGCAGGACAAGGATGGAAAGTCTATGATGTACAAATAGAAGGGGTCAGCCTGGTTACAAACTACCGCAGTACATTTAAAAGGATAATCAGAACTTCAGGCATCAATGGATTGATCAGGCATTTGACCGAAGCAAATGATAATAAGGAAACCGAAAACACCTGAAAATAAATTTATTATTGTAAGTCGTATGTATCGCAAATAACTCTCAACAGGCCTGCCCTGGGATGCGCGCCTATAATCATGCGCGCCTATAATCATGTGCGCCTATAATCATGTGCGCCTATAATCATGTGCGCCTGTAATCATGCACATAGACGGGCCTTGTTGAGTTAAGGCGGAAAAAAATTACTGTATTGCTAAAATAACCATAACAGGCCAGTTTTACTTGGGGCAAAGAGATGATTATTGTGGACCAACAGAGCGGCTGACATGGCGGAACAAGACAGACAGGCAGACTTGATTCTTGATAAGGCTCTTGCTATCGCCGAGAAAAATTCCTGGGAAAACATGCGGCTGCACGATATTGCAGCTGAACTGGATATCAGTCTGGATACTATCCGAAAGTATTATTCTCAGAAAGATGACCTGGTCGAGGCATGGTATGACAGAGCCGACAAGGCCATGCTGGATTATGCCCATCAAATACAGTCGCAATCCCAGGACATGCCTGCAAGATATACGGCTATCATCATGAGCTGGTTGCAGGCACTGGCAGCACACCGTAAAGTCAGCGGCGATATGTTGCTCTATAAACTTGAGCCTGGCCATTTTCATCTACAGGCGCTTGGATTGTTACGCATCAGTCGTACCGTGCAATGGTTTATCGAAGCTGCCGGAAGCCAGACCACACATCTCTTGCGTATCGCCGAAGAGATAGCTCTGACCAGTATTTATCTTGCGACGTTTGCTTACTGGTTAAGGGATAACTCAACAGGAAGTGAAAAGACACGTCAATTTCTGAGCAGGCGCCTGAAACAGGCAGATTTGCTTGCCAGCACGTTTCAGCAATCGAAAACAAAACCCGTTACTGAGTAATCGGGTGATTTAGCTGGATACCATCACCCATAGTATTATTTCTGTACTGGTTGTTCGGTCTGTTTTACCCGACAGGCCACCAGGTTTTCAACCGCCACAAAAACAGCTGCTGACACTCGCCGCGATAGCGGGAGCATTTCCCAACATAGATTACATTAGTGCCCTGGTAAGTCCCTTGTCATTTGTTGCGGATTGGCACCGTGGGCCGACACATTCAATTGTCATGGTTCCGCTTTGGGCCTTTTTTCTGGGGGGTATATTCAGTTTGTCCAGTCAGGCAAAATACGCCTTCCGCAGCTTCACTTTTGTCAGCATCATTGCTTTATTAACTCATATTCTTGGTGATACCCTGACGACTTGGGGGACTCAAATTCTCTGGCCTCTATCTGACTACAAAGCATCACTGGAAACCAGTTTTGTAATTGATCCTTTCATTACGGCTCTGGTTCTCATCCCGCTTCTGATTGCGCTTTACCGGAATAGAAGAGTCTTTGCCAGTCTGGGTATTTTTCTTTTGGTTTTATACGTCACTATGCAGGCTATGATTAAAGTGGAAATGAGAAAAACCGCTGAATCCTATGCCAACAGCCGGCAGATCAGTGATGCTAGTATTACCATTTTGCCACAACCGCTTTCTCCCTTTAACTGGACGTTAATTATCAATGATGACAGTCAATACCATCTCGCCAGGGTTAGTTTGTTATTGAGAAACTCCATAACACCAGAATCGGGTTCAACGGGTTTGGTCACGCAATTTCTATCCCACTATCACCCTCCCGGCAACCTGCAATGGCAGACCATTCATCCACTGGGCAAAGGCTCGGAAATCAATAAGTTTGCCAGGCAGGCATTTCAACACCCAGAGTTTGCAAGATTCAGAAGATTTGCAAAACTGCCACTGCTGGTAGGAATTGAGAGGAAAGCAGATGAAACCTGTGCTTCGTTTACAGATTTGCGTTTTCATTTCCCCGTCATAAAGAATCCACTGATTTACAGCATGTGCTTGTCTCAAGAGGGCAAATGGCAGCACAAATGAACAACTAATAGCAGAACCCGGGCAATACAATGGCAATTAGGACAAGTCCGCTACGTGCGTTGTTTCAAGCAGGTGAGTTACTTTTTCCTATGCCTCTCTCTGATGGCATCAAGCAGTTCAACCCAGTCAGGACGCCACATTTTCCACCAGAAGACATAGAACAGGAAGATGATCAGTATCGAAGTAATAATGTCAATGTTATCCCAGACTAAATAAATGGAGACAGGTGGAAGCCAGCCAAAAACCAATCCGTAAGTGATCACCTCGGCGAGTGCAGACCTGATTCTCGAACTTTTTTTGATGTCAGTTGAGTTTGACTCGTCCTGGTGTTCAGAACCAGGTTCTTCATTGTGCATGATTTCGTTCCTGTTGTAGAAATCGAAGACGATAGCAAATTATATACATTTCATATCCCCAAAAAAATAACTACGCAAAGAAGGCGCTTCGCCCGACTGTCCGGGAACTGCTGGTTCACTGTCGGGAATGGAATCGAGAGTGCTGGATTAACAGCACCGACAACAGCGGCACCAGCAAACCGATCAGTGCCACACTGATTAACAGCCAGCCAAGCTCGCTGTAATCCGCCGCCGTGGTGGTAATGTCGGTCACGCGATCGCGCACCTCGCGCGTAATCACATAGATCTCGTTGAGGTAACGCGTGCCCAGGCTGGATGCGGACAACGCGAGATTGGTAAATGATGCCATCACTGCGAAGAAGGTTGCCTTAAGGTGAGGTGGCGCATTCTGTGCGATCCAGGCAAGCATCGGGATCATGGCGATCTGTCCCAGCGGAGATTCGATCATGGTGTCGACAATGGCGATGAAGCGGGCGTCGACGACGCCACCGGTGTTCGCCGAGGTCCAGTCGTGCAGACCATAGTAGAGTCCTATGTTAGGCAGCATCAACAGTGATCCGGCCAGGGTCAGCACCACAATGACGAAAGCAATCGGTCTTCTTGCCATCATCGGCCGCAGCACGATCATGCCGAGGATCGTCAACAGCGCACCGATCAGCTGCAACACCGACAGGAATTGCTGATCGAATCCAAGCTCGTCGATGGTAAACCAGCTATAGCCGGGTCCCGCTGATGGAACTGCACGAAATATGAAAATGATAACCGCGGTACCAATCAGCATGTTACGTGCTCCTGGCTCCAGCTCGAGCAGCAAGCGATACATAAGGAACAGTATGATCGCCATCGAACCGAGGAATATGATTTCCTGCGCCAGCGGGACCTGGGTGATCCCCATGGTCAGGGTGAAGACCGCGAACACCAGGCTACCACCGAGAATCCACCAGTTGGGGCTGACCTCGCCAGCCGGCGCGAACAGCAGGCGGTCGATCGCAGCGTGGTCCTGGCCCTGCGCGATGAGACGCGCCGCGCGCCGTCGCAGCATCATACCACCGAGGATGACGCCGGATATCGACAGCGCCGGGATAATCAGTGCGATCAGGTAGATCTGGCCGTAGATCTCGATCTTGGTCGCTTCGCTCATATTCTCGACACCCTCGAACATGGTGATGTTGAGGATACCGACCGCTGCCAGACCGCCGATAATCGCGACCCGACCAAGGGTCTGCATGGTGGTGTGCATGGACTTGATGTCAGCTTGCGGGTAGGCATTGCCGTGTTCGTCAATGGTCGGCACCGCCTCGACCGTCATTGCGTCGGCGACGACATCCTGGAGCACATAACCGGTTGGTGCCAGCAGCGTGGCAGTCACGAACCAGACCTCCGGCCGCATGATCGCTGCCATCGCCTCGATATGGACTATGATGCCGTACATGATCAGCAGGCTGGCGGTGATCAGTGTGGCACCGAAATACACCAGTAGTGCTTTGCGTCGCCAGACGAGGTCGACCAGGTGGCCGATCGGCATCTTCAGCGTCCAGGGGATGCCCACCCAGAATGCCAGACCGGCCAGGAAGGCTGCTGACAGGTCGAGGTATTCCTTGATGAAAAATGTGCCGACGATTGCGGTTAATCCTTGCACACCGGCAGCTACGTAAATCATCAGGGGCGGTAGATAGGACCAACGAAACTGCCGGCCAAGATCGACAAAGGTATCATCGAACCAACGCCAAAGCGGATTCTGTTCCATTGGTGCATCCTCCAAACCATAAAAAACTTAGCAGATTAGCGGAGAATCATGTTTTTGGCCATGCCAAGCCAGTCCCCGGCTAGCTGAAAAGTAGAACGGATCGGAACAGCAGTTAAAGATTGTCAGGATATGCCGTTATTTTTACTAATCTGTGATCCGGGTAAAAAAATCGCGTGAAGTACAGTTTATAAGTGTAAAGTAAGTCCCTTAATAATTGCGTCCGTCTATGAAAAACCATTCTTTCAGAAAATAAATTCAAGAGGTTGTTTTGGATCCAGTACTAATTGCCGTAGCCTTTGTCGCTGGTCTGGCTATTTACCAGTTTGGTCTCCCGCCCCTAATCGGATTTCTTGTCGCCGGTTTTATTCTCAATGCCATGGGGTACGAAAGCACATCGGCCCTGCAGACATTAGGTGACCTGGGAATCACCATCCTGCTTTTCACCATCGGGCTGAAATTAAAGCTCAAGGACCTGTTTCATAAGGAAGTCTGGGCAGGAGCATCGGTACATATGCTTGCCATTTTCCTGGTCAATCTGCTCGTGCTTTACCTGTTGGTGCAACTGGGTCTGCCGTTACTGGAAAATGCGCAATACCAGACCTTGATGATACTGGCATTCGCCCTGGGATTTTCTTCTACCGTTTTTGCGGTCAAGATTCTGGATGAAAAAGGCCAGATGTCATCTTTCTTTGGCCGAACGGCTATTGGCATATTAATCATGCAGGATATTTTTGCCGTTGTTTTTTTAACTGCATCTACTGGTAAATTACCCAGTGTCTGGGCGCTGGGACTGTTTTTATTACCATTGCTGCGTCCGCTGCTATACCGGGTGCTAGACAGGGCAGGGCATGGTGAGCTGCTGGTATTGTATGGTGTATTCCTGGCTCTTTCCCTGGGGGCAGGCTTGTTTGAGCTTGTACAGCTAAAACCCGATCTGGGAGCGCTGATTGTTGGAATGTTGCTGGCCAATCATGAAAAAGCTCAAGAGATGGCTAAATCTTTGCTCAACATCAAAGAGCTTCTGCTGGTGGTTTTTTTCCTCAATATCGGTATGAGCGCACTGCCAAATTGGGATAGTGTGTTATTTGCCGTATTACTGTTAATTCTCTTGCCGATTAAAGCAATTTTATTCCACCTGGTGCTCACTTTGTTTAATCTTCGAGCAAGAACTGCCATGTTGTCGTCCCTTACACTGTCAAACTTCAGTGAGTTTGGACTCATCGTGGGCGCTATTGGAGTGTCGATGGGTATGCTGTCCGAGGAGTTGCTGGTTGCGCTTGCACTGGCTCTGTCGCTTACTTTTGTTCTTGGCGCGCCCCTGTTGGAAAAGGCTCCTGACATATACCAGAAATTTCATGATTCTCTTGTCAATCATGAACGTCATCCCTTGCACTATGAAGATCAGGAGATTGATCCGGGGGAAGCCCAGGTCATTATTCTGGGTATGGGCCGGGTAGGTACTGGTGCATACGATTTTATGGCCACTTATCACCAGGATAAGAAAATTTTAGGGGTTGACCAGGATTTAAGTGTTTTTGAACGTCATAAGCAAACAGGGCGAAATGTCATCGAAGGAGATGCAACGGATTCTGATTTTTGGGAAAAAGCTCGCTTGAGTCATCAAGTAGAACTTGTGATGCTTGCCATGCCAATGCATCAGGGAAATTACTTTGCTGCAGAACGCTTAAGAGCGATGGACTACAAGGGAAAAATTGCTGCTATTGCAAGTTATGACGATCACGCAAAAGAATTGAAAGAACTGGGCGTTGATGTGGTGTTTGATTTTTATTCAGAAGCAGGGGCGGGGTTTGCTGAACACGTCTGTGAGATTCTTTTGGAAGACCACTTTACGATGGAAGTATCTGATCAGAAATAATGCCTAATACAGTTTGATATCCATTGTGCCCTGCTGATCCCTTTGAAAATGGCTTCCACTATGGGTAATTTGTCCTGGAACTTCGTACATCATCATCGAAAATAATATCTTCTGCTGGACTGATGCTGATAACCAGATAGTTATTATTTTAGTAAGACAAGCTGTTCGTCAGGTAGCCTGACCCGCCCTTCTATATACCAGTTGTTTATTTCCGGAGACAGCCTGAACCACCAATGCCCCGGCTTAGGATCAAGATTCATTTCACCTTCGTAACTGTTGTTACCAGTTTTCTGGACAGGTATCGACATATCATTATGGGAGCGGGTAGGGTGGATCATAGTGACATTGAGTCTGTCATAATGACCGATTGCCGCATCATTAAGAACAATAGTTACCGTACCGGTGTCAACATTGATCTTCCCCCGGGCTTCCAGCCCAAGGTTTTCAGCGTAACGTTTCCTGGCCTTATCCTGATTCATGGCCAGACCTTGTTTGTAATAATCGTCTTTAACCAGGCCATCCGCATCGGTAAAGGCTATCTTCATAGTAATCATCGAGCCAATAACAGCGGTCAGAGGAAGAGCGATTAAAAACCAGGGCCAAAACTGTTTATACCAGGGTTCAACTAATGGTGTTTCATTCATTCTGGTTTTTTCCACAGTCAGCGGGAAACGCTGGCTGATTTAGAGCCTATCTGCTTTATATTCTACATATTACGCGGAGTTAGAGAATTAATCTTCGCCGTTCAGGAATCCCAGAAGATGCAATAAGCTGGTAAACAGGTTAAAGATTGATACAAACAGCGTCACTGTTGCCATAATATAGTTGGTTTCTCCGCCGTTAATAATATTGCTGGTTTCGTAGAGTATCAGGCCAGACATGAGAAGAACGAACATGGTAGAGACTGCAAGTGACAAACCGGGCATTTCGAAAAAGAAAGCACCGAGTCCAGCTACAAATGCAACTATGATGCCTACCATTAAAAAACTTCCCATATAACTGAAGTCTTTGCGGCTTGTCAGGGCGTAGCCAGACAGGCCCAGGAAAATGGCACCAGTCAGTCCCATGGCGGACATAACAATCTGGCTGCCATTGGGCAGGGCCAGATAAGCATTAAGGATGGGACCAAGCGTGTAGCCCATAAAACCGGTAAGAGCGAAGACAAATGCCAGGCCTTTGGCACTATCCTTGAATTTAGAGGTCAGGAACAGTAAACCAAAGAAACCTCCGAGTGTGAGTAACAGTCCAGGGTGTGGCAGATTAAGTGCCATTGAGATTCCTGCAGTTACAGCGCTGAACAATAAAGTCATCGATAGCAGCATGTAGGTATTACGAATCACTTTGTTCGTGGATAACAAAGCTTCCTGGCTACGAGTAGCTGCGATGGTTACTGGATCATTCATTTTATTACCTTAATGTGTGAAAAAGAGATATATGGAACTTAAGCCCGGGCCTCTAAACAGGAGTTATATTGTCGGGAATAAAAATTGAGTTGGAAAATCCTGCCTAACATGATTCGTCTGGCCTTTTCAGACGCCTTTTCTATGGACATAAAAAAATCCGGAGCTTTTTCTTCAACAACCAGCTCCTTGATGTGGTCTGAGGTAACCGTCAGGTTACAGTATTTGCAATCTGCACCGGCCCGCTCATCAAGCTCGGATAAAGTCACTTTGACGTAGAGATTTCGAGTGTCGGTACTGGATAACTCATATGCCAGTCTATCAAAAGCATGTTTATGGATAGAGTCATCAAGGGGCATG
>Ga0180434_10006411_pt1 | contig 13559 bp, 19 predicted proteins | sample SS_ome_7_FD_132453 | JGI IMG/M metagenome (GOLD analysis project Ga0180434, IMG submission 132453) | Hypersaline lake sediment archaeal communities from the Salton Sea, California, USA - SS_1_D_2 metaG | ecosystem: Environmental > Aquatic > Non-marine Saline and Alkaline > Hypersaline >... | reverse complement strand
GTCGATGATCCTCTTCGCTTCCTCCCGCGGGTTGATGAGGTAGTCCTCGGCCCGTAGGCCCTTCTTGACGTCCAGCTCGTTTGCCGACACGCTACCGGTGATCATGCTTCGTCCCCTCCGAAGCCCAGGCGCTCCTGCTTCTCATCCTCCTGCTCGAGCTTCTCATCGCGCAGGGCTTGAGCCTCCTCGATGATCTTCTCCATGCTGCGCTTCTTGCCCTTCTTCGAGAGCTCCTTGTCCAGCAGCTCGATGGCGAACTCCATCATGACGTAGGTGTACTTCAGATCGTCGAGCTCCTCCTCGAGGTCCGCCGCTCGCCGCTGCCATCGCCGGATCTGCTCCTTGTCGAGGCGCTCGTTGGCTTCGACACTGTCTTGGAGCTTGACGAGGACCTCGAGTGCCTCCTTCATGATGAAGAAGAGACCCTCGCCGAAGGTCACCATCATCTGGGGTCCGATGATGCTCTTGGTCTCGCCGTCCTCCTCGTAGCTGGCGCGTGCCGTGGTGGCCATCTGCCGGCCGGCACGCCCCTGCTCCCCCATCACGAGGCGAATGGCCTCGAAGCTCTGCTTGAGGCGCTGGGGGTTGATGCCACCCGGCTCCTCGTGATCTACCGTGAAAGTCAATGCAACTCCTCCTTCTTGGGTTTGGTGCTCGTCATGAACACCTCTCGGAACCTGGCGTAGTCTTCCAGGAAGTTCTTCTGCGCGTTGATCACCGCATCCATCTCACCAGTGAGGATGCCGAGGGAGAACAGGGCATCCTCTCTGAGAACCCCGGGTTCTTCCTCGACTGTCTTCGCCACCCAGTCAGTGAGCTTCTTGTGCTTGCCTGCGAGGAACATGGCCGACTTCTGGATCATCTCCGCAGTCTGCTCGAGCTCACGAGCGGTGTCGACATCCTTGTTGGTGATCACCTGCGCCTTCTGTTTCGGCATCTCATCCTCTCTTCCATGGTTTTGGGATCACCCTGTAGACCCCGACGTACCCACGATCCTCAAGCCTCCTCATCGCATCGTAATCGGAAGCGCGTACAGGGCCAAGGCCCAGGAGGCCGCCCGACCGCTCGACAAGACACGCGGCGCACTGACATTCGCCGTCCACCACAGCCTTGCCGTGCCATCGGACGCCTCCAAGGGCGTTGGTCAACCAGATCATACTTCCCATGCCGTCAGCTTGTGCTTGTAGGGCGGATCCTTCTCACACCAGCAGTAGACACAGCACGCTTCCCAACCCATGTAGGTTGGGCCGCCGCAGATCACACAGGTGCCGTCCACCTCCGCCTCCTGGGCATAGATGTGCTGACCGCCTGGGTCCTGAAACTGCTGCACCGTCGGGTCCACGATGAGACCGTCGTTGGTCTCACACCAGAAGTGACCGTAGCGATGCGACCTGTCACTTGTCTCGAACACGCCCTTGATGAGCGTGAGCTCCGGGAAGGCCTGGGACATCAACCCGGCCCACTCCAGGCACAACCCATCAGCGGTGTCGAGGACGTTGGTGATGATCCACGTTCGATACTTCTCGGGCAGATCGAGGCTCACTTCGATAGGCTTGAAGTCCTCGCTCACCACCTCGAAGTTCCCACCCTTCGCCGTCAGGTGCCCGGCCTTCTTGCGGGCCCGGCTCCAGTCCAGCGTCCAGGGGCTCTTCGACTTCTTGAACCGAACGGTTCTGATCGTGTTACCGTCGCTGTCCAACTCGATAACGCAGTGACGCTGGAGAGTCATGCCCCGATCGTCCTTCCATGGTGCTGTACGTCAGCTCGTTGGTGTAGTTCGGATAGATCCGTTGCCAGCCCGTGTCCTCCACGAGCTCGTCGACGTTCTCGTCCCTGTCGCTGTCCACCATGATGACCACGAATCGAACTGGCGGGAGCGTCCCGAGCTTCGCCCCCACGTTCATCTCGAGCACGAGCTGCCGCACATCCAGCTCGGCGTCGTTGACGAACTCCACGCCTTCGATGAATGCTCGGGCCTCCGCTACAGTGTCGAAAGCCCGCTCAACGACTCTCATCGTCTTCCCTCCGATCTCGTTGCATGAAGCCGCAGGGGCACACGCCGGTCTCTCGACTTGGCGTGCTGTCGCAGGCCGGACAGCGTACTTTGTACGGGGGGAAGTCCTCGAAGCTGGTGAGCTCGAGCCTACTCATCGCACCACGCTGCCGCAACGTCTCCTCTCGGATCTCGTAAGGGTTGTTCCATCGGTCGTCTCCCCAGATCACCCACCCTATCGGTGGCGGGGCGACAGCCTTGCTCAGCACCTTCACCAGGACACCGTGTCGATCCCAGTTGAAGTACCGACCCATCTCCTCCCGCATCTTGCGACGCTCTTGGTCCTCTGCCCGAATGACCTCTCTGGTCATCGCGAAGACAGGGAACCAAAAGAACAGAATGCTCCCTTTGTGAACCTCGTTGATATCGAGACTCATCGCACCTCCTTCTGCTGTTGATCTTATAACTTGATCAGGAGCCGATGTTCAGAATGTCGTTGATGGCCGTGTTGACCACCATATCGTCATTCTCGTCGCGCAGTTGGACCTTGGTGCTCTCTTGATCACCAATGACCACGAGGATGCTCTTGTCGGAGAGCTCCTCACTGAGACGTTTCTCGACACGATCACGACGCTGGACGCCGGAATCGGCCGGGAGCGACACAACGATGTCGTAGTCATCGGTCTTGTGCATGGTCAGCTCATCGACCTTCCCCTCGTTGGCGGGATTCAGATCGGCCGGGAGCATGCTCATGATGTCCTGGTGACCAGGCATCAGGAGGAGAACCTCCCGCACGAGCTCGATGTGCTTCTCGAGCTTCTTGTAGCCCGAGCTGCTCATCAGAGGGATGTAGTCGTTGCGGCCGGCGAGGAACGCCCGCAGGAACGACGTGTAGGCGGCCGCCAGGCGCATGCGCTGCTTCTCGTTGAGCTTCGGGCTGCGGTGACCCTTCTTGACGTAGGCAGCAGCCTTGTCGGCAAGCAGGGACATGAGGAAGATCCACTCCCATCCCGTGTCGCCCTCGTCATCCTGAAGCTCGAGGGTGAGCTCCAGCATGTCCAGAACCCCGTCGTAGAGGTCCTCCGCCCAGTCCTTCAAGCTGAGCTTCTCTTCTTCACTCATCTCCACTCTCCTTGGGCGAGACCTTGAATGCGATCTGCCCGTCAAATGCGAACGAAGTCGGCGCGATTCCTAGCGCCATCAAATCCCCACTGATCAATCGAATCTTGTTGCGCACTGTCTCGATCTTCGAGCGCATCGTGTGCATGTCGTTGTGGACAGCCACCATCGACGAAGCGTTGGTCACGCTCCACGCCAGAGCCACCAGCTTGGCGGCCTCCTGGGGCTTGCCCTCGTCCATCAGTGCTCGGGCCTCATCGAGGAGCTCCGAGCCGATAGACCGGCCACCTTGGATGAACTGGGCATGCTTGAAGTCAACGGCCATCACTCACCTCCGATGCTGGGCGGAGCATCTGCTCGATCCTCTTGAGGGTCTTGAGCTGCTCCTCCACATACCCGATCTCGAGCCGGACGTCGTAGAGCAGGTCAGCTCTGTCTGCTCGACCATGACGAGTACAGGCGTCAGCCAGCGTCTTCGTCGTCTGCGTGTCTGGGGAGTACACCATCACGATGCTGTTGCTCAGCACCATGACTAGCTTGTTCGTCTCCCCCGCCAAGCCCTGAAGGTGGGCCTCCATCACTGTCTCGATCTTCGGGACCTTCCCCGGTCGGAACATCATCCTCACTCTCCTTCTGCACTACGACGTGCGGAAGTCGATAGCCGATGCCCCGCAGACTCGCCTGGCTCTCTACGTCAAGGCAGGCGAGGTGGACGACTTCTTCCACACGATCATCGAACTTCTCCGCCGTCTTGCCCTCGAGCTCTATGAGCTCGCCACACTCTCGACATGGAACCTTGATCCTCTTCTCCGGCACCGGCTCGTACAGACCAACCAGCACCTTCTCGCTCTGCTCTTGGATCTTGGGATGCACACCGTGGATCGGCCCCTCCGTCAAGTCTGGGAAGTGCCGGCGGTAGCACCGGGAACACATGCAGGACTCGCATGCGTCGTCGTGTTTCTTTCGGTAGTTGCCCACCCATCCGGCGGGCGCTCCGTGACGGGCGAATATCGGGGCTAACGGCCTTGATAGTCCTGTCGTCTTCGTCTTCTCTGCCATGGGCTCCAGCTCCTCCTTCTTGGGCGCGGACTTTCGATGATACCGCGCTGGCTTCTCAGTTGGCGAGAGCTGGTTGTTGATGTCGAAGTGCTGTTCCACCATGTTCTTCCTCCAGACGCACGGGAGCACCGAGTCACCTCGGTGACCCCCATACGTCAGTTTTGATCAAGGTGGGCTACTTCTTGGACTTGCGGCTCTTCTTGCGCGGAGCCGCTTTCTTCTTGGCCGGACCTTTGGGCTTGGCGGCGGCCTTCTTGGTGGGCTTCTTCGCCGCGGCCTTCTTCTTGCCCTTGGCGTTCTTGTTGCCCTTGGCGGCTGCGGAGGCCTTGCCGGTCTCCTTCTTGGCCGCCTTCTTGGCCTTGGCCTTCCCCTTGTCGGCCGCTCCGGGCTTGACCTTCTCGGGGGCCTTCACGAAGCAGACGAAGCCGGCCTTGGCATCCGGGTCGTCGTCCTTGGTCCAGCGGCGCAGGTAGCCGTACTGGATCGGCATCCGCACACCGTTGCGGACCGTCCTGATGCTGTCCTCGCCGGCACCCTGCGTCTCCGCCTCGTTGACGACGTCGCTGCCGAAGAGCTTGAAGGCGACCTCCTTGATGGCGATCGGCTTGCCGCGCTTCTGCCGGACGATCTTGATGATGTCCCGCTCCACCTGGAAGAGACCATCCTTCTCCTGGCTGCGGGACTTCCGCTTGATCGGCTCGTTGGCGGCCTTGGCTCTTGCTTGCCGCTTCCCGGTCGACTCCTTCTTCGGAGCCGCCTTCTTGGTCGTCTTCTTGGCGGGGGCCTTGGTCTTCTTCGGAGCGGCCTTCTTCTTGGCCGCCTTCTTCGGGGCTGCCTTCTTCTTCGGGGCTGCCTTGGCGGGCTTGGCGTGACCAGACTGGCCGTTGCTCCCCTTGCCGTTCGGCTTGGAGGCTGCCTTGCCCTTACGCTTGGCGATCATGTCCTTGAGACGGGAGGACTTCTCCTCCTTGGTCTCCTCTGCGGGGTGAGTCATCTCACTTCTCCTGTTGGTGGGTTTGAGTCTACGAACTGTTGAGTTGCCCCTGATCCAATACACTCTTCCAGATCACGATCCGTGTGTCAAGCCCTTTCTCCTCCGATCGATCGGGGGATGAGGCCACCAAGACCCCTCTTCTAGTTTGAGGATCACGCCGTACTCTCCCTCGAGCACAAACACCTCACCGCACTTCGGACACAGAAGCGGATCCCCGTTCTTGGGTGCTGGGACGTCGTCCGCGACTGGGGTGAAGTCCCCAGCATCTAGCGTGGCCCCAATGAAATCGCGGCCAACAGCGGCACATCGGAACAAGACCGCCCCGCATGCGACGCAAATTACCGAAGGTACTTGAAAACTCACGATCAAATGTCCTAAGCTACGGGTGTCTTTCGACACCGGGGCTCTTATACCGCAAAGATCATGATCCTGCGGTGTGAGAGGGTTCAAGGAGAATGGTAGATGATCGCGAGAATCCAAGTCAATATCGAATGTGGGAGAGTGAGATGAAGGACCGGCTGAAAGTGATGGGGAACATAGCCGTCCTGAAGCTCATAGCGGGGCGGCCCGGAGACGCAGACACAGGACTGATCCTTCATGGGGCCGACGAGTGCTTCGCGTTGGCGGAAGTACTCATTCAGGCCGGTGACAAGATCAAAGAGAACGAAGAAAACCTCCCTTTCGAGGACGTGAAGGCACGTAAAAATTTCCGACCTTAGTTGTGATAAGAGGAGTGCGGTAAACCGAAGGTCCAGTAATCCGATGCCAGGCAGCCGAGGCGGTCGAGGACGACCGATCGATTCTTTTTAGGTGATGGTATGATTCTGGTGAGGAGGTTCCCTATGTCTTTCCTGGAGTACTTCAGAGACAACGTCCTGAAGATCAGGCTCGTCGACAAGGACGACAGTTGGTTCATGAAGATGATCAATGTCTTCCTGCTGATCGGCAACGCACTCAACATCACCAACATCAAGGACGACCCAGAGACCGAAGCTGACGAATCCTTCATGGGTGGCTACGGTACGACCATCGGCCACACGATCTATGACAACCCAGGATGGGAGTGGCACAAGTCTCCCTCGGAACACGTCTTCCACGAAGTCGGACACGCTGTTCAGTTCTCCATCTGGATGGCGATCACATACGTCTTCAGCGCCGAACGGCGCATGTACTGGGAGTCAGAATGTGTGCAATGCGAGATGGTGTGGAATCCTGATCGCAAGCGTGACGACAAGTGGATGGCACGCAGGGCTCGTCAGTTCGCTGGCTATGGCATCCCCGAGGAGGTGTGCCGCCGCGAGCTCGCGGCCCGGCTCGAAGAGTTCCAAGAGGGCCGGCTGACCAAAACAGCCCAGGTCCTCGCAGACGCAAAGAAGGCATGGGAGGATGAACAAGCACGATGAGATGTTCGCCGGCATCGCAGAGCTGGCACTCGAGTACGTCGGCCGTCGACTCAAGGGGCAGAAACCCAAGCTCCGAGTCCACGTAGGGTTCGACGATGAGCCAGCCGACGACACAGACCCGGAAGTATTCCGTGTACCTGACACGGGAACAGGGTCAACTGATCGATCAGGAGAAGCGTCGCCTCGCAGAAGAGTACGGCGTAAAGCTGTCCGGTAACGAGATCATCCAGGTGCTCATCGAGATGCACCGTCTACGCCTCCAGACGATGGCTGCCGAAGACTCCGACGCCCGCTGGTGGATGTATCGCATGTTGGTAGATCATGACGAAGAAGATCAATAGCTTCTGGGTATCTGAGCAACCACCTGTTGACGACCTGGATGCGATTCAGGAATACTTGAAGCCACGTGGTCATCAAGAGCTGCTGGAGTACTTTTCTCCTTCCCCGCCCGGTGTTGAGGAGCCCCAAGAAGTACTCCAGCAGCTCGACTCTCTTGATGCTCTCCGAGATGAGCTCCTCGAGCACTACGGCATCACCCCAGAGGAGTTTGCTCAGTCCGCCATAGATGAGCCCGAACTCTGGGATGAGGATGAGCTCGAGCGCCTCCAGGCCGTACTCGCCGGCGAGCTCGAGCCCAAGGCCATCGCCGACCTTGCCCGTGAGTACTCCACCGGTGGACGAAAGGCTTCCCCGAAGGCCCAGGCTCCCCGAGACGAGGCTCCGCTGTTCAGCGACGACTTCTTCGAGGACCACCTCGAGCCCCCAACTGGGGTGTCCAGCGGCGAGATCGACGTCTCAGTGCCCATGGGTGCTGTCGACGTCGGCGAGTGGTGGACCAAGACCAAAAAGTAGCTCCCCACCATGTCATAAGATCAATGAAGGCCATCGCTAGAGAGCACCGGCCACAATTCTAGTAAATTACTGGAGATAAGAATTATGATCACAGGGGCGAGCTACCTCCAGCTCGGCACCCTCTTTGCTGCTCAGAGAAAGGAGCACACCATGAAGATCACGATCAACTTCGACATGTCCGAGAAGGAAACCGCCACCGCAGTCGAGAAGGCCGCCGACATCGTCGGCGGTCTCGTCCACGCGCGCGTCGAGACCGCCAAGCTCGGACTCGGCTTCCTCGGCCAGCTGGCCGAGGCGACCCGGGACCTGGCGCTCGAGGCCATCAAGACCGACGCCGCCATCAAGAACATGCGGCCGGTCAAGGAGCTCCGCGGCATGCTGCGCGAGGTCATGGACTCCGACGAGGAACTGAAGCTCAGCCTGCGGGACAGCGACGGGGAGGTCACCGTCGAGAACGCCGATCAGCGCACGCTCGAGCTGACCGAGCGGGTCCACGAGCTCGAAAAGGGCCAAGTGGAGTGGGAGCAGAACTCCGAGAGCCGGATGAACGAGCTCGAGGAGCAGATCCTCACGGCCCTCCGGGAGGACCACGGCGTCAAGCCCGCCCGCAAGGCCCCCCGCGACAACGGTTCCTGATCCAAGGGAGGAAGAACAAAACATCCGACAGAGCGCATAGCGCAGGAGAAGCCCCATCTGGACTTCTCTGTTAGCTGGTTATGATCTACATCTGGTGAGACTGCTGCCAGTGCTGAGGCGCAGCCATACCGTACTGGTGGGGATTGGGAGACCGCTCGAGGAACTTGCCGGCCGTGGAGAGGGCACCGTAGCCGAGGAGCGGAACACCAATCATGGTGGCTGTACCGGCGAGGCTGCCCATGGTGCGAGCTCGCTGGCTCCAGTTCTTGGCCTCCTGGCCGATACCCTCGAGGCCACGACGGATGAGCCCAGGCTGTTGCTGCTGCCCACCGCCGCCGCCGCCGCCTGCGGCTCCTGCGACGTCTGTGGCCGTCCCTGCGGCTCCTGTGGCGCTGGGGCCACCTCCCGTGGCCGCTGGGGCCTTCGGGACGCCCCCTGTGGCCGCTGGGGCCTTCGGGACGCCTCCGGCTGGTGTGCCGCTCGGAATGGGGGAAGGAGCAGCACCTGTCGACGAGACGGGCGGAGCTGGTATGACTCCTCCCGGCGTCGGGGTGCCGCCGGCTGCCGAGGTGCGGATTGGCCCCATGTCGATTTCACCGGAGCCCCATCCGGCCTTCGAGGTCCGAGGACCTCTGCCGGCGAGCCCAGCCAGTCCCTCATCGGCGGGGCCTGCACGCTGGAGGAAGGCATCGTAGTCCGCATCAGGAGCAGAGGGCTTCGGCGTTGACTTCGGTGCCTGGGGGACGCCGCCGCCAGCTTGTGGCGTGGCCTGCGGCCTCGGCTGCTGCCAGGCTCCTCCCTGGTTGGGGAGCTTGGGGGCCTGCGGCACTCGACCAGCCCCGGCACCGCTAGCGGCCGGGCCGCCAGCATCCGGAGCCCTGAACGGGGGCTGACCGCTCTGAGGCGGTGTGCCGCCGCCACGGCTACCTCGGAACTTCGGGGCCGGACCCTGAACAGCTGAACGACCCTGCGCACCGGCTTGGTAGCCCTGACGCACGCGGTCAGCGAAACCCCTTCCGGCGGTAGTCGCTCGTTGGCTGGCACTCCCGGCCCACCGTCCTGGGGCTGCCTTGGCTCTCTGCCCGGCCTGCCACGCCCGCTGAGCTCCTCGCTGGAAGGGGTTGAAGCCCTCCTTGCCGGAGACACCAGTGAACTTGCCCTGGCCTCGAGCCCACTGCCCGACTGTCTTGCGCGCTCGTCCTGCCGCTCTCGCACCCCTGCCGGCGAGGTTGGCCGCACCCGCGATCAGCTTGGTGATGGCCGCCTTCTGGAGCCCCGCGTTCTTGGCCATGTGCCAGGCGAGGTCCTCGTCGACGTCATAGACACCGCCAAGGAAGTCGAGGTGGATGGCACCCTGCGGGGAGTTCCAGTAGTTGATCGGTGACGCCGTCTTGACGATCCCCTCGTCATCGATGAGCGCCATCTCAGCGGCGGTCTTGGTCAGAGCCGCCGACGGCATGCTTCGTTCGATGATGTCGACGATGATGTCGTTGAGCGGATCGGCGCTGAGGTGGACCGAAGGGCGGTAGAGCGGGAATCCTCGGGGGTCATATCCCTCCAGTGCCGACGTCATCTTCACCCCTCCGTGACCCTTCGAGGTCTGCGAGAGCTTCTGGTTGGACCGCCGAGCGATCTCGGTGGCACGCTCCGGACTGAGGCCAGCCGCCCGGAGATTGGCCGTGTCCGTCAACATCTGCGAGGGAGGAGCGGCCGCCCCCGGCTGGATGATGTTCGGACCCAGAGGGACGTTCGACGCCGGAGCTACCGCAGGAGCCTGGGGCTTGGCACCCACCGACACGATGCTGTTGGGGTTGGTCGGGGCTGCGGCCTGTTGAGCCCGCCTGGCGCTCTCCAGAGCCTCCTGGCGCATCCGCAGGGCATTGTCCACCTTCGGCTTCTTGGCCGCTGGCCCGACCCTGCCCGTCGCACCACTCATCGTCATGTTCGACGGGGTTGCTCCTGCCGTGGCCCCGCTCATCGTCACATTTGATGGGACAGCCCCGGCCGTCTGCCGCATGTTCTGTGGAGTGGCAGCGGCCGTCTGCGCCAGCGGATCTACGGCCTGTTGCGTCTTGGCCGGCGGTCTTGCAGGTTGCGTCTTGGCCAGCGGTCTTGCCGGGGTGACGTTCCGGGTCTGGGGGACGGGCCTGTAGCCCTGCCTCATCTTCGGAGCTTGCCTCACTGTCTTGCTTCCCGCACCCAAAGCCTTCGAGAAGGCTCGACGGATGAACCCGCCGATGGCCACCTTCTCGATATCGGTAGGGACGACATCGGCCCGCGCCGCCACAGAACCCATGATCTGGGCATTGACAGCACGGGCCGACAATGAGGCCAACTTCTGGAAATGAAGACGAGACTGACCCTCGAGCCAGTCAGCTCTGGAGTTCTGCGTGGTCATTGCCCGAGTGTATCACGCCGCGAAGCTGGCGGCGGCACCGGCGATGCCGGCGACGGCGTCGGCGAGGCCGCTCACGAGAGAGACCGCGCTGACGTTGACCGGGACCACACGCTCGTACTGGATCGCCGCCGTCTCCTGGACGATGGTGCCCTGCGCGTCAGTGGCCCAGGTGTGGTTCGGGATGTAGCAAGCCTCCAGGTAGATCGCGCCGACAGTGTCGAGGTTGCTGTCCCGCATGTAGACCAAGAGACCGATCGGCTGGTTGAACAGATCGGACGCCAGGTTGAGGAACAGGTTCTCGTAGCCGGGTGGCACGATCACGTCATGCGGGTTCGGCATGTTCGCAGCGCCGGTGTTCGGGAACACCCAGGGGACCTGGACCGGGCCGATGGCGTCCTGGTAGTAGGCGTAGAGCACCCGCAGCAGCGAAGGTCCGTGGTAGTAGACTCGAGACAGCGCGAGCTGACCCACCGTCCGGCCGCCGATGAAGTACGACCGATCTGAGCCAAGCTCCCAGACCCTCATGAAGGTCTTGTTCTGGCTCATGTTGATGTTCTGGGTCACTCCGACGGGGTAGACGATGTCGCTGTTGGCGTCGGCGACAGCAGCTGCCCCACCCGCCGTGCCGGTCCCGAGCTGCGAAAGCCTGGGAGGACCGGCAGCGATCAGAGTGAGCCCGCCCTGAACGAACCGCCCATCCACCATCCCGTTTTGGACGTAGTGGTTGAGCGGGTTCCATCCGGAAAAGGGTCCTGACATTCCAAGGCCTCCTGATACCTAGTCTACTTCACCCTCTTGAACTTGTCTTCCATATCGCGGTTGGCAGCTGACTCTCCGAGCAGCGCCTTGGCGAGGGTTCCCTCGTTCATGGGGGCGATCAACAACCCGCCTTCCTCGACGAGCTTCTTTCGATCCTTCTTGCCCACGTAGGGCTTCATCTGTTCGCTGACCAGCGCACGCATGAGCCGGTTCTTGACCGGCGGCAGGTACGCTGATCCACCCGCGAAGGGTTCCTTCGTCGCGTAGACGGCGACCCCAGGAGCGATCTCCTGGGCGAGGTTCTTCGCTTCCTGAGCGGTGATCGTTGGACCCTTGGCCATGGTCGTGTGCGCCAGAGCGCCGACAGAACCAGCGCCTGCTCCAACGACCATAGGGATGCCGGCTCGTTCCTTACCTGACGCCGAAAGCCCCTGGCCCGCGAGAGCCATAGGGACCATGGCGTAGGTCGAGCCCGCCGAGATCAGACGGTTGCGCTCTTGAGCGAGCTCTTTCTTGGTGAGCTTCTTGAACGACCTCGACTTCTTGACCGCGGAGTGACCCTTGATGGAGGACCCGTACTCATCGATCAACCGAGGTGCGAACCCGACGGCCGCGGAGTAGTAGAGGTCCTGGGGTCGCACAGGCTTCTTGCCGACCAGCTTGGCCGCCACGACGCCGAGGGGCAGAAGACTTCCTGCCGTTTCAGCCACGCCCATGACATCAGCCTTGGTCCTCCCGCGCTTGGCGTCCTTGGGGTGGCGGTGCATGAAGGCGTGTCCCGCCTCGTGCGCCACCACCCCGGGGGAGTAGATCGCTCCCTTGCGACCACGCTTGGCGCGGACGGTATCGGCAGCGACCTTGATGAGAGCGATCCGTTGTTCCTTCGGGAGCACGGCGGACCTCCTACACGATGAGCGTGATCTGGATGTAGTTGCAGGGGTACAGCGGATCGATGATCACGTCGATCAACACCGTGTCCGGGCTGTTCTCGTCCTGGATCAGGTTGTTGAGCTCCGCACCGGCGACCACCTTCCCTTCCTCCTCCAGCCAGCGCCCGAGGCCCTGGGCCACGGAGCTCAGCGTGTCGAGGAAGCTCTGGGTGATGTTGTACCGGCCGATGTACATCTTCATCGACATCCGGTAGAACTTCGCCGCGTAGTCGATCGCCTTGACGATCGACTGCTCCCTCTCCTCGATGCTGGTCATCTTGGTGGTGACCTGCATGCGGGAGTAGACCGGGGAGGACTCCGTGTCCTGGACCCAGATGTCCGCGCCGCCCGCCGCCATCTTGTTGAGCTGGGTGGTGGAGAACCGCTTGCTGGTCCCCGTGACACCCGTGAAGACGGAGATCGGGAAGTTGGTGAACGGTGCCGACGGGTTCTGCCCGCCGACCATACCCACCTTGGCGGCCGTGCCGTAGAAGCCCTCCACCAAGAAGTTGGAGACACCGTTGACGGTCGCCTTGAGCTGGTCACACTGGATCATCCAGACGCGCCGGTCGGCGAAGCCCTGCCCTCGGTAGTAGACCGTCTCGACCTCTTCGTCCTTGCTGGTGATCTCCGCACCGCGGATCTTCAGCGTGAAGGTGTCGCTGACGATGGGCATCGCCGACGTCCAGTCGGAGATGTCCTCGTGGAAGAAGCCGTCGGTGTTCTGGGTCGCTGCGAAGGTGGTGTTGATCTGCACCTGCGAGCCGCTCACCACCGGACCGATGACGTTCCAGTAGTAGCCGTCCGACGCCAGATCGAGGAAGACCTCGTCGTCCGCCGTGAAGCCTGCCGGATTGATGCCGGCGTCGAGCAGAAGCTGCTCGAGGTTCGGCACCTTGGTGTCGAAGTAGTAGGGCGCGGAGGCCGAGTAGACGGAATCACCGTCCGTACCCGACGCCACCGACTCGTCCACCTTCCGATCCGGGAGACCGAGGTGGACGCAGACGATGCGCTCACCCTTCATCTCCGGGGCGCTCATGGTGTTGGCGTGCTGCTGGCCGGCGAGGTGGATGTCCAGGTCGCTGGTCAGGAGCGAGACACCGTAGACCTCCTCGCTCTCGAGGAAGTCGAAGGCCTTGGTGAAGCCTGCCAGCGTGCCGTAGGGCTTGTCGGCCGTGGTCTCGCTCACACCCAAGCAAGAGACCGCCACGCCGTTGGAGTTGCCCAGGGCACAGAAGACGCCGTAGGACAACGGGTTGTCCGGGCTGATGGGACCTAGCGCCGCCTCGAGCTCGTCGACGTCGTTGAAGGTGAGCAGCGCCGGGTCGTCGGCCTCGCTGGTGACATCGAGACGCAGCGCCTCATAGGCCACGTACATCGAAACGGTGGCGGAAGCGACCGGGGAACCCGTGATCCC
>Ga0180434_10006410_pt1 | contig 13559 bp, 11 predicted proteins | sample SS_ome_7_FD_132453 | JGI IMG/M metagenome (GOLD analysis project Ga0180434, IMG submission 132453) | Hypersaline lake sediment archaeal communities from the Salton Sea, California, USA - SS_1_D_2 metaG | ecosystem: Environmental > Aquatic > Non-marine Saline and Alkaline > Hypersaline >... | reverse complement strand
TATAATTATTCGCGAACACAAGCATATATACGGCTGCGACGCCCCCGTGTGCGGTTGTTGATGCTGTTTGCGTAAGTCCTTCGTGGGTAAGAGATTGCGGCGAGCGACACTGCGGAAACCTTAATTGCCCTTCGCGATCAACTCCCTGAGCCGACTGCCAATCCGCTCCGCTTCATCAACCGGTAATTTGTGAGCGACTTCCGGCTTGAGGACAGCGTCTAACTCCAACGCCGCGCGGTAATTCTCGCGAGCGAAGTCCGCGAATGTCTGCTCGCTGGTTTGTCTCCATAGCATATATTCCAAATCGGCGGCCTCGATGCGGGCGCGCGGATTAGTCGGATGCAGCGGTATCGCTCGCTTGCGCCAGATCGCTTCCGCTTCGCCTAATAGCGTTTGGTCCCCCGTGAGCAGCGCCCGGCTGCTCGAAAGGGTGGCTTGAAGTCGGCGATTTGTGAAAGAGTTCGGCTCACTCCGCACCGCTTCGGAAATCCAAGCTTCGGCGAGTTCGTGCCAACGCAAACGCTGATCGTCGGGCGTCCGGTCAAGTTCAGAGAATTGCCGAGACATTCGGCTCGCCCAACGGGGGATGGTCGGATCCCAGCGGCGACCGGCGGCTATAAAGACCGTGCGGGCTCGATCCAATATCGCGAAAGCTTGTTCGGCGTTTGACGCGGCGCGCAACCGTGTTTTCAACGTATTCAACGTCGCCTGCGTGCGTAGCGTGGGCCAGGCGACGACGCCGATGTAGGCCCCCGTCAAGGCTAGCGCCGAAAATGAGATCACAGCCGCCGCGCCGCGACCTTTGGATGATCGCTCGGGAACCGCGTTCCACGAGCAGGCCGCGGCTGTCAGGACCATCAACGTTGACAAACCCGCCGGCGTGAAGAACGAGAATCCGATCAGGTTGTGTATGAGAGCGGCGGCGACAGCGGCGATCAGGCTTACCGACACCCACGCGGCTGATTTCGCGTTGTCGTCGATCAACGCCAGCAGCGTCCGGCTCGTCAAGAAGGCGGCCGTCCAGACGCCGGCTACAAAGACGGCCCAGAGGACAAGGACGCCCGGGGCGGCCAGCGGCATGGAGAAAAAACACGCCTGAACGCCCAACGCCCCGACGACTGTCAGCCAGAGCATGATCGTATTGGGCGACGGAGGGGCGGTTTTTTTTACCTCGGTAAGAGTGTTCAGCGAGCGGCGGGCGGCGATGCCGATCAGGATGACGCCGGCGATCAAACCGCACACGCCAAGCTCGGCCGGCAATGTGAGCCAGAGGCAATGGGCGTTGGCGACTTCCTCGGTGCTTTCGGCCGGCTTGTGCAACAGGTAGGCCGCGCGGAAATTCTCACGCCCCGCGCCTGTCAGCGGATGCTCGGCGAAAGCCCTGGCGGCGACGCGCCAATATTGCCAGCGGAAGGCCAGCGAGTCATGTGGAAGCGTGTTTTTGGCCAGACCATACGCGCCGCCGAAAGCCATTACAGCGACATAAACACCGACCAAGGTTGAGAAGACGATCCGCGGGCGTTTCGCAATCAACCTGTATGAGAATCCCAGAACGACTAGCAGAATTAGCGCGAGAATGCCGGAAGCGATCGCCCCCATGCTGCCCGTTAAATACACGCCGATCGATAATACAACCAGCAGGGCGCACGCTATTAACGCGGCGGCGGAGCGACGGTTCAGGTCCAGACCCGGCTTTTTCAAAACGCCCAGCAGCAGACCGAACGCGAGCAGCAGCGGAGTCGTCATGCAGGCGGCGGCGATGTTGGGGTGCGAGAGATATCCAAAGGCTTCGCCCGAACGCAGCCGACGCTCGTAGTTGACTATTGCGGGAGAGTTCACGTCGACGCCGGCGGTCGCCAAGTCGGCTTTTTGTTCGAGCCAGGTCTCCAGGGTCGCGTCGAATTCATCCACGCGCTGGTTGATGCACTTGACGGCGTTCGTAACTCCGCCGGCGATAACCGCGGCCAACACCAGGTGCACCATCCAGCGCGCGCGCATGACGCGCGTCAGGGCGCCGGCCGACCAGGCCAGCACGAACAAATTCGCGCCCGCGTTGAGCGCCGGCCGTTTGGAGTCCGCGGCCGCTACCGACAAGATCACCGCCAGGATCAGCAAAGCGTAGCCGAGGCCGACGAGCGTGATTAGTTTTTTGGGGGGGCGCCGGATCCATGCCGCCGCCGCCGCGACGATCAACACGCCGTCGAGACGGACGGTGACGGCGGGCGAGACGCCGCCGATCGAATCCGGGAGGAACGAGAAAGAGGTATGCGTAAACGATTCGGATATCAGCGGCCGCGCGCAGAGTATCGCCGCCATCGTTAAAAACAGCAGCCGATCTACATAGTCGGCGTCGGAGTTTGATTCTCTCGCGGGGCTGGTCATGGAGATCTTCGTGTCGGAGCTTCCAGAATCGCGATGATCAACAGCACCATCACGACGAACGACAGGATCGTGAGCGCTTCGCGCAATCCCGCCCCAGGCAGCAGCGTCGCGCTCAACCCGGTGGCGGCGGCGATAAGATAAATCGTCAGAACCACCGCTCGGCGGCTCAGGCCGCGCTCGACCAGCCGATGCGAAAAGTGCCGTTGATCCCCCTTGAGGGGATTCCGACTTTCTCGTAAGCGAATGATCACGACGCTGGCGAAGTCGTAAAGCGGCACGGCCAGCACGACCAGCGGCATCGCCAGGGCGAACGGCGGTCGATCCGTGCCGCTTTGCCAATAGCTGGTCAGAATCGATACGACCGCCAGCATGTAGCCGATCAGCAGGCTGCCGGCGTCCCCCATGAAAATCTTCGCGGGCGGAAAGTTGTATACGAGAAAGCCGAGCATCGCGCCGAGAAAAATGCACGCCAAGCCGGGAACGAAAACTTGCCCGGCCATCAATCCGCAAATAACGAGAAACGCGACGGCGATCGCGCCGATGCCGGCGCTTAGACCGTCCATGTTGTCAAGGAAGTTCATCGCGTTGGTTATCACGATGATCCAGACCACGGTGAGGGCTACGGACGCCGTCGGACCGGCGAATTCGGCCAGGCGCACGCCTCCGACCAGCGATACCAGCAATGCGACGGCCGCCATGACCCCGAGTTTCGGCAGCGCGCCGAGCGGCTTGAAATCATCCAGCAGTCCCGTCAGGTGCATTACCACGCCGCCGACCAGGATGACGATCGTGGAGGCGCCGCGATCGCGCAAGCCGTTGACGTAGGGTTCGACGCCCTCGCCGAGGAATTGAACGAGCTGCTCCATGGGCGCGACGGAGGCCAGTACGAGCAGGGCGATGGTCGACAGCCAACCGGCCAGGAAGATCGCGCTGCCGCCGCCGTACGGCATGACCTTGACGTGCGATTTGCGTCCGCCGGGATGATCGACGAAGTCTATACGTTTGGCGATGCGCATGGCGATCGGCACAAGCAGCAAGGCGAGCACGAAGCTCCCGCCGCCGGCGAGCAGCAATAATAGCGAAAGCGCGCCGGTGGTCACGGTTTAGCCTCGCCGAAGGTGTCAGGCAGCTCACGGCGCTGTTTTCGCAAGCGTTCCCTGAGCATGGTGAAGTATTCGTGATATTCCTCGCGGTGGTAATCGGGATAAGTCCACGGCCAGAGTTTCCACCCGCCGTCGGCATATGCGAGCGTCACCTCGGCGTACATGTTTTGGCCGATGTAGATGCGATGCGAGTTGGTTTTCGTCGAGGCCAACACGAGTTTGTCGAGGTCGATGTAGCCGGGATCGAGATTAACGGGCCGCGCTACGTCGAGACCGCCGCACTGATGGGCGATCGCTTCTTCGATTGCGTTGGCGCCGTGTTTGGCGTCGGCGAGGACGGCGGGATCGACGGTCTCGGCGAAACTGACGAACTGACGCTTAAGATCGGCGCCCATCTCCTCTTCGTAATAATCGGTTTGGTAAAAGGGCCAGATGTCGCTTTCCAGATCAATCGTGCCGAATCGGCGTTTCAAAAGCTGCTTGGCGCGCTGCAGCAGGTCGCGGTCGCCGCTTAGCAGTCCGCAGATGAGTTTCACCGGTTGTGCCGCGCGCGGTCTTGCCATGGCCGAAAGTGTAGCGGTTGATTACGATGGATTCGAGCGCCGGACGGCGACATTCGACGACCGGACCGTTAAAATCCCCATTTGAGGTACGATATGAACATAGCTTTGTTCGAGGATTCACAATACGAAAACCTGCTGCCGCTGACGTGGTTGCGGACGGCGTGCGAGTTGCGCTGCGGATGCGATCGGTTGATCGATAAAGTACGCGCGCACGCGCCGGGCCGCTTGTGTCGGCTGTTCGTGCGCGAGACGTTGCAGGACGTGATCGGCGAGCGCTTTGATCTCGAAACCCCCGGGCATGACGAAGACTGGTGTCTGCTGAACGCCCGCCTGTTGGCGGCCGGCGACCTGGCATTGCCCCCGACGGGCGTCGCCTGGCGGCGGGGGGGCGTACTGTTGGCGGTTACGATAGCTCCCCGAGAATTCGACCAGCTTCACGCCGAGATGTTCCTGGATGAAAAGAGACTGAACGAATGGGTCGAGAGTTTTCATCTCGAGCAGACGCCGCCGGGATTGAAACTGATCGAGTATCCCTGGGATCTGATCGATTTGAACGAGGACGAGTTGCGCCGCCAATGCAACGCGGGCGGCGTCAACTACGGGCGGGTTTACGACGGCGCCCACCTGTTGAACCCGGACCAGATCCATGTCGGCGCGGGGGTTAAAATCAAGCCCGGGGCCGTGCTCGACGCCGAGAACGGGCCGATCCACATCGATTCGGACGTGCTGGTGCAGTCGCACGCGGTGATCGAGGGGCCTTGCCATATCGGCCGCGGCTCGATTGTTCGCCCCGGCGCCTCGATTCACGCGGGTACAAGCATCGGACCGGTGTGTAAAGTCGGCGGGGAAATCGAGGCGGCGGTTTTTCAGGGCTACGCGAACAAACAGCACGACGGATTTCTGGGCCACAGTTTCGTGGGCGAGTGGGTCAACATCGGCGCCAGCACCGTAACGAGCGATTTGAAAAACACCTATGGCGCCATCCGCGTCGATGTCAACGGCGTGCCCGTCGAAACCGGCTTGCACTTCGTCGGTTCGACCATCGGCGACCATGCCAAAACCGGCATCGGTACTATCCTGCCGACCGGGGGCGTGGTCGGAGTGGCCGCCAACGTGTTCACTCACTCGACCGCGCCAAAGTTCGTGCCCTCTTTCGCCTGGCTGACGAACGATGGATTAACCGCCTATCGCGTCGATAAGGCCGTCAACATCGCCCGCATCGTGATGGCGCGACGCGAGTACTGCCTGAGCAACGCCGAAGAGGGGTTGCTCGAGCAGTCGGCGGAATTGGCGCGTAAGGTTGAAGCGGCCGGTTGGCGCGAGTGAGAATCAAATTTAGTCGTAGCCTTCGCCCCCCGTGTCGGACGTGGATGGCTATTAACGCTTCCGGCTGTCCGCGTGGGATAGCCGCCTCGGCTGTCTACGTCCGGGAGGCCGCACTACCCGCTCGCTGGCGCTGGGGGCTCTGATTGCGGCTGCGTCTGACTTTCTCGAAATATTCACGCCTTGGCGGCGAATTCGGGTGCGACAAGCTTCCGATCATCGAAGGCAGCATGAGCTGGACCGCCGGAGAAGTTGTATGAGCGAATTTCAATTTACCATTGCAATCGTGGCTATAAGCGGGGGTCTGGGAGTGGCGTTTACATGGATTCTCGCCGATCAGTGGCGGCGCGTCCGCGTGGCGGCTTATAACGCCCGGCTTAAGCAATTGATGATCGAACGAGGCATGTCGGTCGACGAGGTTGAGCGCGTGCTCGCCGCGGGCGGGAATCTCGAATCCGATAAGACTGGGCGCTGCGGTCGCAAGACCGACTCGCTTTGACGTCGCCACGCGCTCGCCGGCGTTCTGAATCCGCGCGCTAATAACTCCCGGCGCATCTCCCAAAACCGACATTATGTTCAGAGTCGCGACCGTGAGGGAGCGGTTAATTCGAGAAACGTAGATCCTTTTGATACGCCGCGCCCTGACGGGCACGGCCCTGTTCGGTTTTGGAATGGCTTCTAATATACTTTTGGCAGGCGCCCCTTCCCCTTCCCCCGATTTTCTCGATTGCCGTAGTGTTCGCGAACGGGCTCGTCCGATATTCTCTATGAACCGAAGTTTCAAGTTGGACGGTCTGTCACCGGATTTGGAGCATAAAGGATGAGTCTACGTTTCAATGTATCAAACCGCATTTTCGTCGTCGTATTGTTGGGCGCCTTCACGAGCGGTTTCCTGGCGTGCGAACGGCAGGATCCCGCGCAAACCGCCGGCGACGACTCTGAACGAACGTCAGACGTCGAGTTCGAAATGCCGGAGGTCGATGTCAGCGGTTTGACGCCGGGCTTGCGGGACAGGCTGAACGTTATTCGGGATAAGGTTCGCCAAGAGCCGCAAACTGTCGAGGCGCTCGGCACGCTCGGAGCGGTTTACTTTGTCCATGGATTCCCGGAGGCTTCGATCGCGTGTTTCGAGCACGCCACGGCGATGATGCCGTATGTCATGCAATGGCAGTATTCCTTGGGTATGGCTTACGAACGGCTCGATCGAACCGAGAAGGCCGCCGAAGCCTTTCAACGCGCGCTGGAGTTGGACGCGGATTACGTGCCGGTTTACGTAAGGTTGGCGGCTACGCTCGTGGAGCGGGAGGCCGCGCGGGCCGCGAATCTATGTCAACGCGCGCTTGAACTGGAGCCGGAAAACGCAGTCGCCATGTATACGTTGGGACGCTGCGAGGAGGCGGCCGGCAAGGCGGAGCAGGCGCTGAAATATTACGAACAAGCGCTGAAAGCAGCGCCTAATTATGCGGATGCCCACGCGGCGGCGAGCCGCTTGTTCGCCGCCGCAGGAGATCAAGACAAGGCCGATGAACATGCCCAAGCCGCGGAACGGGGCGGGGCGCCTATCTTGAATGATCCCATCTATCGTACGCTGCTCAAACACGGCTATCATTTGGAATCCGTGCTGCGCGAGGCTCTGACGCTCGCACAACGGGGCAAGTTCGGCGCGGCCGACCAGGTGCTGCTGTTGGCGGCCGACGTCGATATTGACGGGGTGGCCACGCGAGGAGTTACTGGCGCCGTTCGAGATATGGAAGGGCGGTTGGAAGAAGCGATCGCGGAATATCACGCGGTGCTGCGGGCTAAACCGGAGTCGCTCGAGGCGCGCGGAAAATTGGCGGACGCCCTCGCGCGCCAAGGCGAACTGGCGGAAGCCGAATCCGAATATCGCAAAATCCTGGAGCGGAATCCGGACTATGGACCTGCTTTGGACGGATTCAGCCGACTGCTGATGGCCGGCGACCGGCAAGCCGAAGCCGTAAAGTTGATACGGGACGCTCTGGTGCGTTCGCCCGATGCGGCGCCGCTGCGCCACCAACTCGGGCTGCTGCTGTATCACTCGAAACAAGACGACGAGGCCCGTGTACAGCTGCTCAAATGCCTGGAGCTAAGTCCAAAATATTATCACGCCAGGTTTTTCCTCGGATTGATCGAAGAGCGAGCGAACGAGCCCGACAAGGCTGTCGAATATTGGCGACAGACCGTGGCCGACGCCCCCGGATTCCGAGACGCCTATCTCTCCCTGCGACAGATCGCCGTGAAACAAGGCGATTATCAGGCGGCGGAGAAGTATCTGCGCGACGGCATGAGGAATATGCCCGATGACGCCGCGCTGATCAACAGCTTGGCCTGGATGCTGGCCGTTTCGCCGATCGAGCAGCAACGCAACGGCGAGGAAGCCTTGAGATTAGCCGAAACGGCTTGTGATTTCACCAAGTACAAACAGCACGTCTATATCGACACGCTGGCCGCGGCTTACGCCGAACTCGGGATGTTCGAAGAGGCGATCGTCGCGCAACGTCAAGCGCTCGATCTCGCGCGCCAGGCCGAAAATCAGACGGTGATGTTGGAATACGATGCCCGCCTGAAGCTGTACGAGCAAAAAAAGCCGTACCGCCTCGATAAATAGGATAACTTGACGCCGCGGCCTGGCGCCATGCGGATCAACCGTTGCGGAATTGGGCCCGTCCGTCGCGCAGGTTGTTTGTCAACGCGCTGCGGTGGAATTTTTGCACGACGCGCGTCAGGCGTTGCAGTACGGCTTTGCTGTCGCAGGACAGTTCCAATCCGACGAATTGTACGGCGGCGCATAGATGGTTCGCGTTGTCGTGCCGCGCTCCGCGGTAATGTCCGTCCAACAACAGCGGGGGCTGCCCGTCGGGCAAGTGCAATTCAACGCCGAGCGTTTCGTTATCTGCCCATCTAGGGGCGTCGAGTTGGTTCAGTTTGATCAACGCGCCTCCGCAAGAGAGATCCAGCGCTTCGCCGGTATAGATGGCGAGCGAATCGCCCTGGGCGGCGTCACGCGCCGCTCCGCCCCCGCGCCAGACGCTCGCGGTCAGACGCACGTCCGAAGGGACGGGTGTTCGATAGTAGGCTCGCCGTTGCAATTCGGTCATGCTTTCGGGCCAGCGGTAACGCACGGCGGCGACGCTGCCCGTCCCGTCGATCATATATTTGCCCTTGGCCTCCACCACGGTGGCGAACATCACCTTGCGGCTCTTATAGCGGAAGCTGAGGCCGACGTATTGGCCGGGAATCAGCTCCGGCGGCGCGATGCCGTGGGTTTCCTGGTAATCGAGTACGACAAAGCGATGGTTGGCGTCGCGTTCCAGAAAACGACTCTTGTATATTTTCCACTTTTCGTTCTCGTAGAACGAAAGAATGGCGAGGGCGCTCTGGCCCACGGCTTCATCGAGAATAGTCGCGGTTTCTTCGGCGGTCAGGATTCGACGCGGTTTCATAGTGTACCGTCCATATCGGTGCTGTTGGTCATTAACTCGTAAAGAGCCGCCCGCAAACGCGCCAGGGCGTCCTGTTCGTTCGGATTTTCCGCCTGGACGTTGAATTGCATGCCTAGAACCAGTTGTGATTTGTCTTTGGTGAGATCCTTGTTGTGCAGAATCGTCGGCAACGCGAATTGCTCGTCGAAGCCGGCCAGTTCAAAAGCGACCTGCAATTCGTCGCCCAGGACCAGATCCTTGTCCAATCCCGTGCCCGGCAAGGTGCAGGCCAGCCCGTCCGCGCTGACGTTCGCCAGCAAACCGACGGAAGGCGCCGGTTGGCCCTTGAGCCACAGCCGTACCTGCGAGGCCACGGTGGCGTCGGTGCGTTCAAACTGACGCCGATTTCGCACTTGAATGAATTCCGGAATAGTGAACAGGAGTCGCCGGGCGTCGTCTTTCTCGTGGATGTCGAACACGCAGGTCGTGAAGTTGTACAACTCGCCGGACAGCGTCATTTGAATTTCGCAAAAGGCCCCGATTAACGCCCTGATCGCGACCCGCGGATGCAGCCGGGGGATCGCGACGTCGAGCAACTCCCCCTCGCGCCCCGACAGCAGGCCGATAAACGGTTTGTCCTCGGGAAAACAACGCGGCTCGATCTCCAGTTCAACCCGGGCACGCAAGGCTTGTTCGAGTACGCGTGCCGCTTGCCGCGGCGTTAAATCGATAGCCAGTTGCATCGCCAGGTCTCCTTGGCGGCTGGTGTTTCATCAAAACCCCAGCGTCGGGGCTCCGTGCCCGAAGTCGAGAATCCTACGATTTCATTTGCTGGACGTCGGGCGCCGAAAGCCGAAGCTCCCGTGGTCGCTGACGCACGTGTCGAGACGAAGCCTAGTCCCAATCGCTCTCGGTTTTCGTTATGAAAGCCTCCAGGCGTCGTACGTAGCGTTCGTAATTCGCGATGTCGTCGGTGGGTTGGAACGCCCAGCCCATCGCTATCCGATCCGCATGCTTTATAGGACGTAAATGCACCAGTCGGACGACAAATTCGTCGTCCTTCTTTTCACCCGGCAAACACATTTCGATCCAGAACAAATCACCCGTGTACAGCTTGGTTACGTCGGCGGCGCGGGCCGTCACGCCCACTCCGCCTTCATTGAGATTGATTATGCGCGCCGTGAACTGTCGGCGTCCGTCAACGACGTGCGTGAAAACACCCTCGGTTATAGGGCCGTCGGACAGGTCCAGACGAATGCTGTTCCTGCGCCGGGCGCGTTCAACCCGCAGTGGCAGGTTGAGCTTGATACAGCGGCGCGGATCGACGCCTGGAGGGGCGCAGATTACGCCGCCGCTGGTGACAGTTCGAAAAACAAAGTGTTCGTCTTCGTGCTCGAAGAAAACCTCGAGCGGCTGCCCCGGTACTTCGACCTCCGCTATTCGGTCCTTCTCCCAAACGAGCACCAGCCCGTCGCGGTCGAGTACGGCCAGCGTCGCCTCGCCGGAGACCGCCTTGCGCCCGCGCGGATTAATGCGGGCGAGTCGACCCTGGCGGCAGGCTTGTTCGAGCAAATCGAGTTGTGTTTTGCGGCGTAGTAGCGTTCGGCAAGCCATGACGGCTCCCTCGCTTTCAATTTTGTTGCCCGAGGGCTTTTCGGCCCGACTCTCCGCTTACTTAACCGATGTTCGCGGGTTCGGCGTCGGTCGGCGACCAACCGCGCAGAGGAGCCGACACCCCGGCGAAAACAGATATGGGAACATCAAGCCCCGGTCCCGAAACATCGCCGTCCTCGACTTGAGATTCAAGATGAAGGAGATGCTATCGGTCGCTGGCTTGGCGGCGGCGGCGACGCGTTAGGCGCCGCACGCCCGCACGGACCGGAATGTTTCAAACGACAGCGCAATATTTATCTTATTTTTTGCGAAAATGGCGCTGGCGGGCATGCCGCGAAATCTGATAAACGTTGAGTAGCCGCCGTCGCACGCTCCAAGCCGCTGCAGCCCGCCGCGTTGAACCGGATTGCTCCGTAAGGCGAATCCTATGTGCCCACCAAAGTCCCCAGCTTCTCGCCCAGCACCGCCCGGCGCATGACGCCCGCTTCGAACATGTTGAACACGATTATGGGTACGTCGTGCTGCTGGCAGACGTCGATCGCGCTGAGGTCCATTACTTTCAGCCGGCGATTAATCACCTCGTCGTAATTCAGCCGGTCGAACAGCTTGGCGTCCGGATTAACCTCGGGATCGCTGTCGTAAACGCCGGCCACCTTGGTCGCCTTGAGCACGGCGTCGGCCTTCAACTCGGCGGCGCGCAACGCCGCGCATGTGTCGGTGGTGACGTGAGGGTTTCCGGTCCCGCCCGCGAGGATGACCACGCGCCCCTTTTCTAAATGCGCAAGAGCGCGCCGGCGCGTGAACGGTTCGCAGACCCGCCGTATCAGGAAGGCGCTTTGGACCCGCGCGGGTTGCCCGCGCTGCTCGAGTATCTCACGCAAAGCCAAGCCGTTCAGAACCGTGGCGAGCATGCCCATGTAATCCGCGACGGCGACGTCGATGCCCAGCATTTGGGAAAAACTGGCGCCGCGCATGAAATTACCGCCGCCCACCACTACGCCGACCCGCACGCCGAGTTCGGTCACGGAGACGAGCTCGTCCGCGATGCGGGACAGCGGCTCGGGATGGAGGCCGAAACCGCCGCTCTCGCACAATCCTTCGCCGCTGATTTTCAGTATCACACGTTTGTACCGCGCAGCCGCCTCAGCCATGAGTTTTCTCGTTCGGTCGTATTGATCGTCGTATCGAGATATTAGTCGCATTTGCGAGCCGCGACCAGATCATCGCACGAGTCGGATCGGCCGAAACGCCGCCATTCCGCGACACGACCGTGCGATCGCTGTATCCGAACGCGAAGCGCAAGCGAGCGCCACGACGGGAAACGTCGATTCCGCGTAACCCACCTCGCCGGGGCGTCGGATTCCAATTGCGGCGTTCGGCCTGTTCCAGCGATCCGCCCGTTCCGCGGACTGGAGAACTTCGGGCATTTCGGTTATCACATTTTGGGTGATGAACGGCGCCCGCGACTGACTGGGGCGTCGGCCGCTGCGCGCGGATTTTACATGCTCTAAAAAGGGCGAGATGGATGGGCCGGGCCGCAAGCAAAACATATCGTGACGCCGGCGTCGATCTTGATGCGGCCGACGAAGTCGTGCGAAAAATATCGCACGCCGTTCGTCGCACGCACGGGCCGCGCGTATTGCCGAGCCACGGGGGGTTCGCCGGCCTGTTCCGGCTCGATCACGACGCCAAACTTTTCGCCCGGCATTATCGCGAACCCGTGTTGGTGTCATGCACGGACGGCGTCGGCAGCAAGGTGCTCATCGCGGCCCAGATGAAGCGCTATGACACGGTCGGCCTCGATTTGGTCGCGATGAGCGTGAATGACCTGCTGACTTGCGGGGCCGAGCCGCTGTTCTTTCTCGACTATGTCGCCGTGCCGCGCCTCGATCCGGACGCCGTGGCGAAAATCGTAGAGGGTGTCGCCGCCGGTTGCGAACAGGCGGATTGCGCTCTGCTCGGCGGCGAAACCGCGGAGATGCCCGATCTGTATCGCCGCGGGCATTTCGACTTGGCGGGTTTCGCGGTCGGAGTGGTCGAACGGTCGCGGATAATCGAAAAGAAAAATGTACGCCCGGGCGACGTCCTGATCGGATTGGCGTCCAGCGGCCTCCATTCCAACGGCTACGCGCTGGCGCGAAAACTCCTGCTGAATCAAGCCGGGCTCCCGCTGAGTAAAACGGCTCGCAGTCTGGACGAACCGCTGGCCGACGCACTGCTGCGGCCGACGCGGATTTATGTACGGCCGATTCTAAAAGTATTGCGCCACTATCGCTGCAAACCCAGGATTTCGGCCATGGCACATATCACCGGCGGCGGCTTGCCCGGCAATGTGCCGCGCTTACTGCCCGCCGACTGCGACGCCGTCATCCGGCGCGGCTCGTGGTCGGCGCCGCCGATCTTCGGCTTGCTCCAACACCATGGCGTGGCGGAGGAGGAGATGTATCGCGTTTTTAACATGGGGATCGGCTACGTGCTGGCGGTGAGGCCCGGATCGGCGGGCGCCGTCGTGAGATTGCTTGGCCGCGCCGGCGAACAAGCCTGCGTAATCGGGAAAATCAAACGCGGCCGCGGCCGCGCGGAGTTGCAATAAGCCATGTATCGCTGCCAATTATTATCCGTACGCATCGCGTCTTGGATGCTGATCTGCGTTATCTGCCTTCTGGGCGGTTGCGCGGGATCGCGCGGGACAAAGCCTGTCATGACGGACGTTCACTTCAAGCTCGAGGATTGGCGCTACGCCGGCGCCGTCGGAAAAAAAATCACGACCGAGCATTACGAGATCCACACCACGTTGACCGACTCGGTCTTGATCGAGGCCCTGCCTCAAGCCATGGAAACCGCATACCATTTTTACCGCGAGTTGGTCCCGACGGCCTCCGATGTCGAAAAACCCATGAAAATGTATCTCTTCGCTCGGCGGAGCGAATGGGCGAATTTTACGCGGCGTTTCGGCCCGCGCCGGGCTCGCGTTCTGATGAAAATTCGCCGCGGCGGCTACATGGAAAGCGGGATTACCGTGGCGGAATACGTGTCCCACGCCGTCACCTATCCTTTGCTGACGCACGAGGGATTTCACCAGTTCCTCTACCACTGCGGATATCCGCGCGTGCCGGCCTGGCTCAACGAAGGGG